>JAESGE010000137.1_pt1 | contig 51840 bp, 49 predicted proteins | sample 9269601 | NCBI WGS metagenome assembly JAESGE01 (sample SAMN14515569, study PRJNA621662) | algae metagenome | isolation source: Tolypothrix brevis GSE-NOS-MK-07-07A and co-occurring heterotrophs from wet... | place: USA: Grand Staircase Escalante National Monument, Utah | collected 2006-04-16
CAGAACGTCGGACGCGACCTGGCTCCAAACCTCCGGCACCTCGACGCCGTCGAGCCGAAAGACGATCGAACCGTCGGGATTGCGGATTTCGCTGACGGTCGAGCGAAAGGCGATGCCGGCATAGGGGGACTGACCCGCCTCGGTGTAACGGCGTTCGAAGCGCATATCTCAATTCCCTTCACATCGCGGTCGCTGCCGCATGGCCGGGCATGCCGGCGCTGAACCATAAATCCCATGCCGCAACGGCAGGTCCGGAACCATGAATGGCCCTCCCTCCCCGCCTTTCGGCATGTCCGCTGGAGTTGGCCTGAAGACACGTTCGCCGAAGCCTCGAAGCCTGGTGGCTTCGGACCTCGTCCGGACTTGACCCTTCTGGGAACTCCAGGCCAGCCTTGAAGGCTCCCGGACCGCCGCCTTGCGACGATGACAAAGTGACTCAGACCCCGCTTGACGTCAAGGTCTTGTGCTTGGACGCCCCCCGCAGCACGACATGTTGTGTGTTACGTGGATAACTGATGGCTGTCTGTCAAGCTGCGGGAGTCATTGGCAGATTCCCTTCCGCCGAACCTCTTGATCGCGGCGGTTCGCACCCCATGGATAAATTTTCGCAGGGCAGCGGAACCTTTCGTGGGCAAAATAAAGCCACGCATGAGGCGATTGAGATGGTGCCGCAGAGTCGGCCGCGTAAATGCCTGGAATCCGACACGTTCACGGGACCAAACACGATTTTCGAACCACATGAACTGTGGCCGAATCAGGGCAACATCGTGGCGAGCTGCGAATCCATATCTGGCTGGACTTCGCGGCTCGGCGACGCCATAACCCTCGCTGTCCGGCGGGTCGCGCGGGCGGGCGATTCCTCGACCGTCCGAAGCGGATTGCCGCGAAGTCGCCTGCCTCGAACCGGGAATGTCGGGCCATGAAACAGTTCGTGCTGCAACTCTTCTCGTGGTGGAACGGGCAAACGATGGGCACGCGCTTCCTCACCTGGCGCACTGGCGAATTGGTTGGCCGCGACGAGATGGGGAATCTGTATTATCGGACGAAGGGCGGCGCCATCGACAAGGCGCTTGGCTTCGAGCGCCGCTGGGTGATCTACAACGGCGAGGCCGACGGATCGAAGGTGCCTCCGGGCTGGAAGGGCTGGCTCAATCACACGGTCGACGTGGCTCCGTCGCAAGAAAGCTATGTTCCCCGCGAGTGGCAGAAGCCACACAAGGCCAACGCAACCGGCACGCCCGACGCCTATCGGCCGCAGGGCTCGATCCTGTCGACCGGCGAGCGACCGGCCGCCACCGGCGACTACGAGGCCTGGACCCCCGGCAAATCCTGAAGCCGGCCGTGCCTCGCTTTGGGCCAGCTTTCATGTCATCAGCGTCGCGAGACGAGCGACAATCCACTCCGTGACCGCGACGCGGCGGCGAGGACGACCTTGGCATACCGACTTCGACTTCCAGGCAACGCCCTCGGCCGCGTGGTGGCGGCGGCCGCCGCGATCATCCTCCTGACGGGCCCGGCAAGCGCCGACCGTATCCGCAATCCGACGGCGGTCTTTGCCGGCCTCGACAAGATCACGGGCCGGATCATCTCGTTCGAGGTGGCGGTGGACGAGACCGTGCAGTTCGGTTCGCTGCAATTGACGCCGAAGGTGTGCTGGTCGCGACCGCCGAGCGAGCAGCCGCAGACCACGTCCTTTGTCGAAGTCGACGAGGTCACCTTCAATAACGAGTATCGGCGGATTTTCGGTGGCTGGATGTTCGCGGCCAGTCCCGGTCTGCATGGCATCGAGCACGCCGTCTATGATGTCTGGCTCACCGACTGCAAGGGCGGCACCGAGATCATCGTCGACGCCAAGGAACCCGAACCGCCCGCTCCGACCGACGCCGAACGACTCCGTCCGCCCCGTTCGCCAGCCGATTCGTCCTCCGCCGGCCGGATCGACGTCGCGCCGCAGCGGGGCGTGCCGGTGCAGCCGCGGCAGGCGCCGACCCAGCGCTATTTCCCGACGAACCCGACGCCGCCGATCCGCGATCCCGCGGGCGGCAACCGCTGAACCGGCTGGAAGCGGATCAACGGGCCTCGATCGTTCGTTCGGCGAGGCCGGCCAGCGCCTCGGCACCGCTGACCGACATCCGACCGGCATAGGCGTCCCAGCGGCCGCTGCCGGCAACCGCCACATCGAGCATGTCGCGATAGGTCGAACGCTCGATTTCCACGGTGCCGAAACGGGCGAGATGGGTGGTCTGGAACTGCGCGTCGAGCAGGGTATAGCCGCCTGTCCGCAGCCGGGCGACCAGATGCACCAGGGCTACCTTCGAGGCATCGGTTGCCGTGTGGAACATGCTTTCGCCAAAGAACGCCGAGCCCAGGCTCAACCCGTAAAGACCGCCGACCAGCCGCCCTTCCTGCCAGCATTCGACGCTGTGGGCATGGCCGAGGTCGAACATCGCACAGAACAGGCGACGGATCCGTGCATTGATCCAGGTGTCGGGCCGTGATGGACCCCCGCCCGCGCAATGGTCGATGACCTTGTCGAAGGCTGTATCGACCCGGACTTCGAACCGATCCTGCCGCACCACGCTGCGGAGCGAGCGTGGCAGGTGAAAGCGATCGAGTGGCATCACGGCACGCGAGATCGGCTCGACCCAGATCAGCCCCGGATCGTCGGCGCTTTCGGCCATGGGGAAGAGGCCGGCCGCGTAGGCACGCAGCAGGATATCGGGCGTGATGAGTGCGAACGACCGACGACGGGACATCGCAGTCTTTTTGAATCGCCAGAGCGGGTTTTGCAACGCCTCGCGGGCAAATCGCGGCACCCTTTCGCGTCAAAATGCGTCCCAGCAACCGTGGCGGGTTTCGATCAGCCGACCTTGTTGCCGAACAGGCGGGCTTGCACGGCGGGATCGCTCATGTCGATCGGCGCATAGTTCTCGGCCTTCACGTCGAGGCCACGCTGCACGGCGGGACGGGCGAGCACGGTGTCCATCCAGCGCTTGACGTTTGGCATTGTGGCGATGTCCTGGCCCTGCTTCTCCCAACCGCGCGCCCAGCCGATGCAGGCCATGTCGACGATCGAGTAGGCACCTGCGATAAATTCATGCTTGGCGAGCTGGCGATCGAGAACGCCATAGAGGCGTTTTGTCTCGTTGGTGTAGCGGTCGATCGCATAGGGCACCTTCTCCGGCGCGTAGATGCGGAAATGGTGGGTCTGCCCCAACATCGGACCGAAGCCCCCCATCTGCCACATCAGCCACTGCTCCACCGCGACACGGTGGCGTTCGTCGGAAGGATAGAATTGTCCGGTCTTGCGGCCGAGATACTGCAGGATCGCGCCCGATTCGAAGACCGAGATCGGCTGGCCGTCGGGTCCGTCCGGATCGATGATGGCCGGCATCCGGTTGTTCGGCGAGAAAGCGAGAAATTCCGGCTTGAACTGATCCCCGGCCGAGATATTCACCGGATGCACGGTATAGGGCAGGCCGCATTCCTCCAGCATGATGGTGATCTTGAAGCCGTTGGGCGTTGGCCAGTAGTACAGGTCGATCGGGTTCTGCGGAGCGGCGGCCATGGAAATCCTCGTCGTCTTGCAAAAGCGGCGGACGAAAGACTTAAGCCTCCGCCGCCGTTCGGGAAAGGGTCTAAATCCGGCTCACACGCAATCGTGGCCCTCGGCTGCGCGACAGGCGCGACTCCTTGCGACGCGCGCCTTGCAATGTCGTACGAAGCAAACGACGATCCGCTCTGGCCAATGCGCCTCGTCGGCGCCCGCGGGAGCAACGACAATGAAGCGTGTTTCGGTTTTTTGCGGCGCGGTCGCGGCGTTGGTTGGCTTGAGCCTCGGGCTCGCAATCCCTGCGACCGCCCAGACGCCCAATCCGCTTCAGCCGCGCGGCGGTGCGAGCGCGACCGCACCCGCAGCGCCGTCGCTAGTCGCGACCACAAGGGCGGCGAAACCGAAAGCGGCGGCCTCGGGCGATTTCAAGGCCCGCCGCGCCCAGTGCTCGCAACAATGGAAGGCCGCCAAGGCCACCCGGACCACAGGCGATGACAAGTGGCCGCAATTCTTCTCGAAGTGCAACACCAGGCTGAAGGCGCAGGGCGTCTGACGAATTCCCGGCCTAAAGGACCAGCTTGAAGCCCTCGTGGCTCCTGGCAAAGCCAAGCCGCTCGTAAAAACGGTGGGCGGCAAGCCGCTGCTTGTTGGAGGTGAGTTCGACGATGCCGGCGCCCCGCGCCCTCGCGAGGTCGATCGCATGGGCGATCATGCGCGCGCCGATGCCGTGATTGCGATAACCGGGCAAAACATGGACGCTTTCGATCTTGCCCCGCAGACGCCCACGGCCGACGAGGCCAGGAATCAGCGTCAGCTGAAACGTGCCAATCACCGCGTCGTCCAGCGTCGCGACGAAAAGCAGGTTGTCCGGGCTCTGCATGATCTGGGCAAAGGCGCGCTCATAGGCCGGAAGGTTGCGCGCTTCCCAGCTGTCACCATGGCCGACATCGGAATCGCCCATGTAAACGTGGATGATCGCCTCGAGATCGGAGCCCTGCGGATCGCCCTCGCCGCGGGCCGCGCGGATGATGATCTCGTCCATTGTTTCCCCGCCGATGTTTACGAAGCCGGCGGCACCCTACATAGCGGCGATGCGCTGGCAAGTGCCCCGATCAAGCGAGATGGCGCAGGCGGCTGACGCGGCTCGGGTTGCTTTCGGCGAGCAGCAGATCGCCATCGGGCGTTCCGAAGATGCCGTGGGCGCCATTCAGCACCGGACGGCACCGGCCGATGCGGCCGCCATCGGGGTCGAGCATGTGCAGGCTCGGCACGCTGTCGGTGACGAAAAGGTTGTCCGCCGCGTCACCCCAGATCGCGACCGGGCGGTAGAACCCCTCGATCATGGAATGGAAGGTGCCATCCGCCGCGAGGATCTGCACCCGGTCGGCGACGCGATCGACCACGGCGATCCGACCGTCCTGACGCGCCCAAAGCGCATGCGGCTCCAAGAACCGCCCGGGCTCGCGGCCGAAACCCCCGAAGCTGCCGAGCGGAGCGCCGTCGGCGGCGAAGCGGTGGACGAGGCTCGCGGCATAGCCGTCCGACACGAAGATCATGCCCGAAGGCGCGATCGTCACGTCTGAGGGATGATTGAACGGGGCAAGAGGCGTTCCACGAAGCCCCAGCCCTCCGATCCGCGCGCCGTTCCGGTCGCAGATCAGGATTTCGTGCATGTCTCGGTCGACAACCATGACGCGCTCGCCAACGACCGTCAGCATGTGCAGATCGGCGATGAGGTCGCCGCCCCAGCCGCTGACATAGTTGCCTGATGGATCGAGCTCGATGACGCGGGGATCATTGGCCTGCGTCAGGCAATCGTGGCGCAGACCGACGTAAACATGACCGCGCCCGTCGACGGCCACGTCGCTGACAAAGCCGGCATTGTCGGGCCAAGCGCCGAACGGCCGCTCGACGCGGTAGCGCCGATTTCCGAGCGCGACGACGAGTTCGTGCGAGGCAGCCATGGTTCTGTGTCTCAGGCGCGGGTGTCGAGGTGGGGAATCGCTTCGACCAGCTCACGGGTATAAGCGGCGCGCGGCTGGTGGAATACCTGGTTGCTGTCGCCCTCCTCGACGATCCGGCCCGTTTGCAGCACGATAGTGCGCTCACACATCATCCGGACGACATTGAGATCGTGGCTGACGAAGAGGAATGCCATGTCGTCCTCGCGCCGCAGCCGGTCCAGCAGTTGCAGGATCACCGCCTGCACCGACACGTCGAGCGCGGCCGTCGGCTCGTCGAGCACCAGCAGCCGCGGCCCGCAGGCGATGGCGCGGGCAATGCCGACGCGGGCCTTCTGCCCGCCCGAAAGCTGGTGGGGAAAGCGCTCCAGCAGGTCGAGCGGCAGCCCGCAGCGCTGGGCGCAGTTGCGTACGCGCTCGGTCAACACGGCGCCGTCGCTCATGCCGGCCAGACGACGCAGCGGGTGGGCGATGCAGTCGAACGCCGTGTAGCGCGGATTGAGGCTGTCGGTTGGGTCCTGGAAGACGATCTGAATGTCCTTGCGGAACGGCGAAAGATGGAAATCCCGTGCCGCGATGCCGCCGATGTCGCGGCCGTCGAACAGAACCTGGCCGTCGCTGGCATCGATCAGCCGGCAGATGATGCGCGACACGGTGCTCTTGCCCGAGCCCGATTCACCCACCAGCCCGAGACTCTGGCCGGGCATGAGCTGGAGCGAAACGCCGTCGACCGCCACGACATCACGATCGTAACGCTTGCGCACGTTCTGGAGTTCGAGCAAGGACCCTGCCCCTTTCGAACCCATCCTTTTTGCACTCGCGCTATCCACTACCGTGGCATGTGCGTCGATGTCCGCGCCTTCGCCGGCCAGATCGGCCAGGGTCGAGGCGGCGGTGGGCGAGGCCGCGACCAGTCGGCGTGTATAGGGATGACGCGGATCGCCAAATAGCCGCTTCGGTTCCGCCTGCTCGACAATGCGCCCTTGTTCCATGACCACGATGCGTCGGCAGTAGCGCGCGGCCAGCCCCAGATCGTGGGTGATCAGGATCATCGCCATCCCGCGTTCGGCGGCGATGCCGGCGAGCAGATCCATCGCGGTTTTCTGCGTGGTGACATCGAGGCCAGTCGTCGGCTCGTCGGCAATCAGCAGGCGCGGGCGGCAGGCGATCGCCATGGCGATCATGACGCGCTGGCACATACCGCCGGAAAGTTCGTGCGGATAAACGTCGAGCCGCGCCTCCGGGTCCCGGATCATCACGGCGCGCAGCAGATCGAGCGCCCGGCCGCGCGCCTCTCCGGCCGTCAAGCGTTCATGCGCCAGGATCGCGTCGGCGATCTGCATCCCGACCGTCCGGATGGGATTGAGCGCCGAGCGCGGGTTCTGGAAGATCATCGAGATCGCCGCGCCATGGATCGCGCGCATCCGGCGCGGGCTTGCGCTCGTGATGTCGTCACCCGCGAAGACGATTCTGCCGTCGACCACACGACCGGCCTTGTCGAGCAGCCGCGTGATCGCGAAGGCCGTCACCGATTTGCCCGAACCGCTCTCGCCGACAATGCCCAGGGTCTCGCCGGCCTCGACCGTCAGATCGATGCCCCGGACTGCCGCGACCTGACCTCGTCGCGTCGAAAAGCTGACATGCAGATTCTCGATCGCGAGCAATGGCTTCGACGGCGTCGCGCCGGCGATCGTTTCGCCCATGGGCATCGTCCGGTTCACGTCCGCATCCGGGGATCGAGGATGTCGCGCAGGCCGTCGCCAAGCAGATTGAAGCACAGCACCGTCAGCATCAGCGCGAGGCCTGGGCAAGCAACGAGCCACCATTTGCCGGTGGAGATGAAGCGCGCGCCCTCCGCGACCATGATGCCCCATTCCGGCGTCGGCGGCTTGACGCCAAGACCGATGAAGGACAGGCCCGCGGCGTTGAGGATTGCCCAGCCCAGATTGAGCGAAACCTGAACGGCCATGGCCGGCAGCACGTTCGGCAGCAGCGATCCAAGCACGACGCGCACGTGGCTGTCGCCGCTGGCCCGCGCCGCCTCCACCCAGCCGGCATTGCGGCGGATGTTGACCTCGGCCCGGGCGAACCGGATGTAGAACGGCAGGTTGATGAGCGCCGTCGCGATGACGATGTTCTCGACCCGGTTGCCAAGCGCCGCGACCATGGCCATCGCCAGCACGAACAGCGGAAAGGCCATGAATACGTCGACCAGCCGACCGACGACCCGGTCGAGCCGGCCACCGGTATAGCCGCAAAGCGCGCCGACGACGGCGCCGATCGCGAAGGACAGGCTGACGGCCGAGAAGGCGATCGCGAGGTCGAGCCGCGCCGCCACGATAATCCGGCTGAAGACATCGCGGCCAAGCTGGTCTGTGCCGGCCCAATGCGCCGCGCTTGGCGGCTGGAGTGCATTGGCGACATTCGAGGCGATCGGATCATAGGGAACGAGCGAAGGCCCGATGATGGCGATCACGGCCAGTGCCAGCGCGCCGGCCGCCGCCACCGCCGTGACAGGATTACCGCGCAGCACGAACGACGCGTGACGCCACGTCGCCAGCGCGGAGCCCACGACAGAAGCCGGCGGATCGGTCGGAACGGAACTCACGGCGTTGCCATTCTGGTCATGGTCCGCAGCCTCATTCGAGCGACACACGCGGATCGGCGATGCCATAGAGCACATCGACCGTGAGATTGACGAGCACGAAGACCGAAGCCATCAGCAGGACGAAACCCTGAACGGGCGCGTAATCGGAGGCAAGCAGCCCATCGAGCGCGTAGGAGGCAACGCCGGGCCACGAAAAGACCTTTTCCACCAGCACATTGGCCCCGAGCATGGTCGAGAAGACAATGCCGGCGATGGTGATGACCGGCAAAATCGCATTGCGCAGGGCATAGACGATGACGATCCGTGCCCGCGAGAGGCCGAGCGAGCGCGCGGTGCGCACGAAATCGCTACCGAGGGAACCCAGCATCGCCGCCCGCGTCATCCGGGCCAGCGGCGCGATGACGAACAGCGCCATGGTGCAGGCCGGCAGGACAAGCTGCGAGAACGCGGCTACGAAGCCATCCCAGTCGCGGGCGAGCGTGAAGTCGATCAGGAAGAAACCGGTGACGCGCGGCGCCGGCGAGGCGAAGACATCGAGACGCCCCGTCGGGTCGGGCGCGATGCCAGCGAGATAATAGAACACATAGATCAGGATCAGGCCGGAGACGAAGGTCGGCACGCAGACGCCCAGCGCGCAGAGGAAGCGCACGAAATGATCGACCACCGAACCCGGACGCAAGGCCGCCGCGACGCCGAGGGGCACCGCTGTGCACAGCGCGATCAGCAGGGCCGCGAAGGTCAGTTCGAGAGAGGCCGGAAGCCGTGTCCAGAGATCGGCGACCACGGGCTGGCCGGTCGTCAGCGAGCGGCCGAGGCTTCCTGTCGCGATATCGCCGAGATAGCGCAGGAGCTGCTCGGGCATCGGCCGGTCGAGCCCCATCTGGCGGCGAATCATGGCGATTTCCTCGGGACCGGCATTGGGGCCGGAGGCAAAGAAAACCGCCGGATCCCCCGGCAGGACCCGCATCAGGATGAAGGTGAAGACCACCACGCCAAACAATGCGGGCAAGGACGACAGGCAACGCCGCAGCGCGCGAAGCAAGGCCGCAGCGATCTGCGCGGATCGGCTCGCCGGCCGCGGGGGCATCGCTCCTGGCGTCATCGTTCACCGTCCTATTGCGGGAGGGAGCATCGCTCCGCCCCCCTCGCAGACATGTGCGAAACCCGGCACCGATCCAAGCGCGTGCCCGATTTGCACGCGGCCCGATTTTCCGCGCCCGGTTTCCTGCCGCTCGATTGTTTCCCGTTCGATTACGTCCGGTTCAACTCTTTGCCGGTCAACTACTTGCGGCTCACATCACGGAAATCGACCTGTCGATGGAACTGGTAGGTATACCCTTCCAGCGAGGGGGCCATCACCGCGTCCTGCGAGGGTTGCCAAAGCGGAATCTGCGGCATCAGTTCGAAGTGGCGCGTATTCAGCTTGCGGCCGAATTCCTCGTATTTCGCAGCGTCTGGCTCGAACCGCGCCGCCTGCGCCATGTCCGTGATCTGAGGATCGTTGAGCGAAGAGTAGTTCCAGCGAATGTTGCCGATGTAGAAGTTGCGATAGAAGTAGTCCATCGACGGCAGCCAAGCGACGATGCCCTCGGTGAAGAAGGGCAGCTTCTTCTCGTTGATCAGCGTCGACATCTGAGCGTCGGGCAGTTTCTGGATATCGACCGCGATGCCGATCTTGGCGAGCGATTCCTTAATCAGAGCCGACATCGGTTCGGCCGTGCCGGCCTGTCCGACATTGAAGCTGAAGGATGTCGCAAAGCCGTTCGGGAAGCCGGCTTTCGTCAGATGCTCCTTGGCCTTGGCCAGATCGAGCTTCAAGGGCTGGGGAATAGGAAACGTGCCCGTCGGCGCGCCAGCCGCCCACGTGGCCCCATAGAGGGGCGCGCCCCGGCCGAACAAAGCGGCCTTGAACATGTCCTCGTAGGGCAAGGCGTAGGCAATGGCCTTGCGCACGTCGGCATTGTCGAAGGGCGGAATCTGGTTGTTGAAGGAGATGAAGGTGATCGCATTGTATTGCGGCGTCGAGATCACCTTGAGCTTGCCCTTGCCCTCGAGCGAGGCCGCGTCGGTCGCCTGTAGATCGATGACGATATCGGCGTCGCCGCGCTCGACAAGGTTGGCGCGGGTGGCGGCCTCCGGGACCGTCTGGTTGATCAGGCGCTTGAAGTGAGCCTGTGCATTGCCCGGACCGCGCTTCCAGGCCTCGTTGCGGCGCAGGATCACCTGCTCGCCCGGCTTGAAACTTTCGATCGTATAGGCGCCGGAGCCGGCTGTGTTTTCCTTGGTCCAGTTCTGACCCCAAGGATCGTCGGCGGTAGCCTTCGACTTCACCAGCTTGGAGTTGAAGATCACCGGATAAACCGTTGCCAGATTTGGCAATGCGAGCTTATCGGGCTTGGGAAGCGTCACCTCGACCGTGTGGGTGTCGATGATCTTGAACTGGTCCGGGCTCGTCAGCGAACCCGTCAGCAACTGCGCGGAGGCGAGCGACTTGGCGCTGACGGCGCGGTCAAGCGACCATTTCACGTCCTCGGCTGTCACCGGCGTGCCGTCGTGGAAGGTCGCATCCTTGCGCAGGTGAAAGGTGATTTTCTGACGGTCGGCACTGACCTCGAAGCGTTCGGCTAATTCGCCACGGATATTGTCGAGATCGAACACCCACTTGCCGTTGAGTTGCTTGCGGCCGAACGAAACGAGCCGGTCATAGGTGCTGAGGCTGACCGCGAAGGCCTCGCGGGTCGAGCCCGGCGTCGTCGGGTCGAGGGTGTTGACCACGGCGCCCGTGACATAGCGTAGCGTCTCGGCGCGCGTCTGCGCGAAGGCAGGGCCAGAAAGGACGACGACGAGCGCGGCCCCGGCCGCGAGCAGGCCAAGGCGGGCGCGGCGCTGCTCCGGATACATGCGGCCCGTTGGCCTGCGGTCGAAATGCATTGTCATGGCTTCCCCCTACCCTGCGACAACCGGACGGCTCCTGCATCCGCAGCACGCCATCCTCGTTCGTTTTCTCGCCCTGGGCAATGCAATCCTGATGCCACCGACGCGGCATGGATATGCGGGAACTCCTATGTCGACTGTCCGGGTGGCACGACACAGGCACCGGCGACGGTGGCCTGCTTCACATCATAGGCCTGGAAGGAGGCCCAATGCCGATCGATGTCGGCTTTGAACAGCCCGCGGGTGAGACCGTGAACGAGTTTCGGCACGGCCGTGGTCATGGCGTTGATGGACGAGCCCGAAGCGCCGAAGCTCATCGTCGAGGCGATGCTGAAGAGGTGGATATCGCCGATCCACGGCGTCAGGCTGGCCTCGCGCTCGGTGAGAGCGTAATCGTCGGCGAGATAGGGGAAGCGCGCGAGGCGGGGATTGGCCTCCTCGGCGGGTGGTGCGTAGCGATCGCCCCAGGTCGCGATGTTTCCGGCGAACCGCCCGAGTTCGGAGCGACCGCCGAAGTTCATGTCGATGCCGGTCGCGGCGATGACGAAATCGGCCTCGATCGGCCCCCCCGGCTTTTCGAGGATGACGCCATTTTCCGTCGGTCGCGCCGAAAGTACCGGCGCCCCCAGATGCAGGCGAAACGCTTCCTGTCTCGCGCAACGGTCGAACGTCGCCTGCGGAAAGCCTTCGCGCATCTCGAGAATGGCCGTCATGAAGCGCCAGCGCCAGGCATCATCGAGATCGGCGAAGTGGCGCAAGAAGCCGCGAAACGTCAGCCAGCGATAGGGCTGGATCGCCTGCGCCTCCGGACGCCGGCAGAGCAGCGTCACGCGGGCGCCGGCCTCCAGCGCCGTCGCGGCATTGTCGAAGGCCGAGGCGCCGGCCCCGATGACGACGACATGCCGGCCGGCCAGCGCGGCGAAATCGATCGGTTCAGCCACATGGGCGCGGCGCGCTTCCGGCAAGGCGGCGATGGCAGCTGGCATGGTCCAGCCACCCATTCCCTCCTGCCCGGTCGCGAGAACCAGTTTGCGGCAGAGAAAATGGCTTGCTTGGCCGTCGACGCGCACCTCGACGCGTAAGACACCATCCTCGGGACCGATATCGACCACCTCGACATTGTTGCGCACCGGCAGGTTTGTCACCGACCGGTACCAGTTGAGATAGTCCATCCAGAACGCACCCGGGATCAGCGCCAGGTCCTGCCAGCTTTGCGTACCGAACTTCGCCTCGTGCCAGGATTGGTAGGTGAGGCTCGGAATATCCAGATCGGGACCGGTGAAGTCCTTGGGGCTGCGCAGGGTCGCCATGCGGGCATAGGTCGCCCATGGCCCCTCTTGCCCGGCCGGGGCCTTGTCGATGACGAGGATATTCGTGACCTGCGAGCGCAGCAGTCCGAAGGCGATGGCGAGGCCCGATTGTCCCGCCCCGACGATCAGCACATCGAGGACGGGCGTGCCCTGACGGCCCGTGCGAGGTACGAGCCAGGGCGAACGCGGATGGGCGATCCGGTCGAGATCGCTGGCAACGCGCGCTTCCAGCAGGGCCAATCCGTCATGCAGCAAGCCATCCTCCATCGACGACGAGCGTTGTCCCGGTCGTGAAGGACGAGGCGTCGCTGGCAAGATAGAGCACGGCCTGCGCAACCTCGTCAGCCGTGCCGAATCGCCGCATGGCATGGCGATTGCGCGAGGCCTCCCGCACCGGGTCGGGGTTGGCGTGCCGGGCGAAGCTGCGGCGCAGCATCGGCGTGTCGATGGCGCCGGGAGCGACTGCGTTCACCCGGATTCCATCGCCGACATAATCGAGCGCCATGGTGCGCGTCAGGCTGAGGATCGCGCCCTTGGCGGCGATGTAGGCGCTGCTGCCACGCCCGCCGGCGAGCGCGAGTTGCGAGGCGAACGTGACGATCGTGCCGCCGCCCCTGGCCTGCATCAGCGGGATCGCCGCCCGGGCGAAGAGCCAGGTGCCGCCAACATTAACGGTGAAGACATCGTTCCAGTCTTCGAGTGCCGTCGTGGTCACGGTTCCGCCGCACGAGAAGCCGGCGGCCGTCACCAGGATGTCGAGACCGTCCCGCTCGCGCATGAGCGTCTCGACGACCTCATCGGCGAAGCCCGGCTTGCCGACATCGCCGATAAAGGCCGAAGCCGCCCCGCCCGCCGCCTCGATCCACGCGACGGTTTCGGCGGCCCCAGCCGCATCCCGGTCGACGACAGCGAGATAGGCGCCCTCGCCTGCCAGCAACAACGCGCTTGCTTGGCCGATGCCCGAGCCGCCGCCGGTCAAGATCGCCGTCCTGCCTTCGAGTTTCATCAGGCTCCGTCCTTGTGCAGGCGCCACCAGCCGTCGAGATCGACGACCGTGGCGTTCAAGTCGTGACGCGCGCGCCAGCCGAGATCGGCCGCGAGCCGCGTGGTCGAAAGCGGCGCGCGATCGGTCGGCGCATGCAGATCGATATTGGCGTTCTCGCCGGGTTCGATCAGCCGGCACTGGAAGCCGGGCCGCCGGCCCTGAAGCCGCTGCGCCCATTGCAAAACTGAAATCGGGTGAGGATTCGAGATGTTATAGAGCCGGTGCGGCAATTCGCCCGCCGTTGCGATTGCATGGACCGCTTCTGCGACGTCGGTGGCGTAGATCCAGTCACGTTTGCCCTCGCGGGCGAGTAGGGCGACGCCGCCGGTGTCGGCCATGCGCATCAACTGGTGGAAGGGGCTCAGCGTGTCGCGCAGGCCGGTTGCGTGCTCGAAGCGGCCGAAGACGCCGCTCAGCCGGACGTTGACGTGGTCGAGGTTCCAGAGTGCCGCCAGGCGCGTGCCGGTCTTCTCGGAAGCGTATTTGGTGATGGCGTAAAGCGTTACCGGGTCGGTCGGCTCGTCCTCGACCAGCAGCGGGACGACATCGCCCCGACGTCCATAGGCTGCTGCCGAGCTGAGATTGACGATGCGTCCGACGCCTGCCTCGCGGGCCCGCGTCAGGGCGGTGAACTGCGACATCAGGTTGACGTTCAGGATCGAGGCCGGATCGGTCGCCTCGCGTGCCGCCCCGGCGGTGATCGCGGCGCCGAGCACCAGCAGGTCGGTTCCTGGGACGATCGCCTCGGTGACATGACCTGAGTCGGTGACATCGCCGCGCACGAATCGCACGCCACCCGCGAGGGTGCCGAAGTGCGCGGTCGCCGCCGCCGGCGGATCGTTGCGATCCAGCACCGTCACGGCGTGGCCATCGGCGAGAAAACGCGCCGCGATGTTCAGCCCGACAAAACCGGCCCCGCCCAGGATCGTAATCTGCAAAACGCCCGCTTTCTGAACCGGTCAGTCAGTCGCGGCAACGTTCGGCCGCAAAAGCCGGCGATGCAAGGATAAAGCCAGCGCGAGGCGGAGCAATCGGTCGCGCCGCGTCAGCTTTCCCTGTTCGAGTTGCCGCTTGGCAGGCTGCTGCAATGCGGTATGTTTCCGCACACACAGGACGGGGGTCGGATATGCTGTTTTTCATGCTGCCATGCGTCGCGTCGAAATTCTGTTCGAGAGAAGGTGCCTCAGCAGCGCTCGGCGGTGTCGTTGCGCTCTCGCTCGCCCTGTCGCCCGTCATGCCCGTTGCGCCAGCCTTCGCCCAGGCCCCTCCGGCCCCTGCGGTCACCATTGCCAATCCGCTGGCGAAGCGGGTGACCCAGTGGGACGAGTTCACGGGGCGTTTCGAGGCGGTCGAGCAAGTCGACGTTCGGCCGCGCGTGTCCGGTTTCATCGAGAAAATCCATTTCAAGGACGGCCAGGTCGTCAAGAAGGGCGAGCCCCTGTTCACGATCGACCAGCGCCCCTACCAGATCACCGTCGAGGGTGCCCGGGCCGACGTGGCCCGGGCCAAGGCGCAGGTTGCGCTGTCCGAGAACGAGGTCGAGCGCGCCGACGCGCTGAGCGGCAACCGAATCCTGACGCAGCGCGACATCGACCAACGGCGCGCCAATCTCGCCGGATCGCGCGCCACCCAACAGGCCGCCGAGGCCGCTCTCAAGACCGCCGAACTCAATCTTGAATGGACGAACGTGGTCGCGCCGATCGCTGGCCGCGTCTCGGACCGCAAGGTCGATGCCGGAAACCTCGTGACCGGCGGACAAAGCGGCGCCACGCTTCTGACGACGATCGTCAACGTCGATCCCATCTATTTCTCATTCGATGCGTCGGAAGCCGATTACATCCGCTACTCGCGGCTGTCGCTTACGGGCGAGCGGGCCTCGGGCCGCGAGAATGCCAACCCGGTGATGGTGCGTCTTGCCGACGAGACCGAATGGAAACGCACCGGCCGGATGAATTTCGTCGACAATCAGCTCAACGCCCGCTCCGGAACGATTCGCGGCCGGGCGATCTTCGACAACAAGGACCAGTTCCTGACACCGGGCACGTTCGGACGACTTCGGTTGTTTGGCGGCGAAACGGATTCGCTGCTCGTGCCAGATGCCGCCATCGTCTCGGACCAGGCCCGCAAGATCGTGCTTGTCGTCGGGCCGGAGAATAAGGTGATCCCCAAGCCCATCGTGCTCGGCCAGATTTCCGACGGTCTACGAGTGATCCGATCGGGCCTGGCGCCCGATGACAAGGTCATCATTGCGGGCCTCGCCAACCCCATGGTCCGCCCGGGCGCCGTCGTCTCGCCGCAGCCGGGCGAGATCAAGCCGCCGACCAACTGACCGCTCGCGCCTGACCGCCGCGCCGCTGGCGCTGCGACGACCCGGCCGCCTATCGTGGCGCCGGGACCAGCCGGACCAAACCTCATGTTTCGTTTCGCCCATTTCTTCATCGACCGACCGATTTTCGCCGCCGTTCTCTCGATCATCATCACCATCGCCGGCGCGGTCGTGCAGCGCGGCCTGCCAATCTCCGAATATCCCGAGATCGCGCCGCCGACGGTCAGCATCACCGCCAGCTATCCTGGCGCGACGGCAGAGGTCGTGGCCGCGACGGTCGCGACGCCGATCGAACAGGAGGTCAACGGCGTCGACGGCATGCTCTATATCAGTTCGCAGTCGACGGGCGACGGGCGCGTGACGATCAGCGTCGTGTTCCGCTCGGGCATCAATGTCGATCAGGCCCAGGTGCTGGTGCAGAACCGCGTCTCCGCGGCCGAGCCGCGCCTGCCGGAAGATGTGCGTCGGCTGGGGTTGCAGGTGCGCAAGGCCTCGCCCGACCTGATGATGGTGATCCATCTGACCTCGCCGGACGGCAGCAGAGACCAGCAATACATCTCCAATTACGCGACGTTGAATATCCGCGACGTGCTCACGCGCGTTGACGGCGTCGGCAATGTGAACGTCTTCGGCGCACGCGATTACGCGATGCGGATCTGGCTCGATCCCGCCAAGGTGGCCTCGCGGAACCTGACGGCCGGCGAGGTGGTCACAGCCCTGCGCGGAGCCAACCTGCAAGTCGCGGCGGGCGCGATCAACCAGCCGCCGGCAAGCTCGCCCGGCGCGTTCCAGCTTTCGGTGCAGACGCTCGGCCGCCTCTCGGACGTGGAGGAATTCGCCAACATCGTCGTGCGTGCGGAACCGGGCGGCGGTGTCATCCGGGTGCGCGACATCGGCCGGGTCGAACTCGGCTCGCAGGACTACACGATCAACGCCTACCTCAACAACCAGAACGCGGTGGCGCTCGGTATCTTCCAGCGGCCGGGCTCGAACGCGCTTGCTACCGCCGATGCCATCCGCGGCACGATGGCGGCGGCGGCGAAGGACTTTCCCGCCGGCCTGTCCTATTCGGTCGTCTACAATCCGACGGAGTTCATCCAGGAATCCGTGAACGAGGTCATCAAGACCCTGATCGAGGCGATCGCTCTCGTCGTCGTCGTCGTCGTCGTTTTCCTGCAAAGCTGGCGGGCGGCGATCATCCCGATCATCGCGATTCCGATCTCGCTGGTCGGAACGTTCCTGGTGATGGGGCTCGTCGGGATTTCGTTCAACACCTTGTCGTTGTTCGGCCTCGTTCTCGCGATCGGGATCGTCGTCGACGATGCCATCGTCGTTGTCGAGAACGTCGAACGTTACCTGCGCGAGGGCCTTTCGCCCAAGGAAGCAGCGCACAAGACCATGGACGAGGTCGGCGGCGCGCTCATCGCCATCGCGCTGGTGCTGTGCGCGGTGTTCATCCCGACAGCGTTCATCGCCGGTTTGCAGGGTGCGTTCTACAAGCAATTCGCGATCACGATCGCCGCCTCGACGGCGATTTCGGCCTTCGTCTCCCTCACCCTTTCACCGGCATTGTCGGCGATCCTGCTGAAGCCGCACGATGCCCATCCGAAGACATCCGGCTTCGTCTATGTGATCAGCACGCCGCTGCGTCTGTTCTTCCGAGGCTTCAACTTCCTGTTCGACCGACTGTCGCAAGGCTACGCGGCGCTGACGCGACGTCTGGTGCGGTTTGTCGTGCTCATCCTCGTGGTCTATGCGGGCCTCATCGGCCTGACCTACCAGCGCCTTGCGACGACGCCGACCGGGCTCATTCCCCAGCTTGACCGCGGCTATTTCATCACCGCGTTCCAACTGCCTCCCGGCGCCACGCTCGATCGAACCGATGCGCTGATGAAACGGGCGACCGACATCATCAAGGCGCAGCCGGGTGTGAAGGACGCGATTTCGTTTGTCGGCCTCGACGGCTCGACCTTCACCAATGCCCCGAATGCCGGCGTAATCTTCGTTTCGCTGACCGACATCAAGGAACGATCGAAAGAGGGCCTGACCAGTCCCAAGGTTCTTGGCGAATTGCGCCGGGCGATGTTCCAGCTGAACGATGCCTTCGTGCTGGTGATCGAGCCGCCCTCGGTGCCGGGCATCGGCACCGGTGGCGGTCTCAAGGGCTATGTGCAGGATCGCGGCGGACGTGGCCTGCCGGCGCTGGAAGCCGCGACCTGGATCGTCGCTGGGTCGGCTGGGCAAACGCCTGGAATCCCCCTGGCCTTCACGCAGTTCAGCACCCGGACGCCGCAGATTTACGCCGATATCGACCGGACTAAATCGGAGATGCTCGGCGTGCCGATCGGCCGTGTCTTCGAGGCGCTGTCGGTCTACATGGGTTCGTCCTTCGTCAACGACTTCAACATCCTCGGCCGCACCTACCGGGTGACGGCACAGGCCGACAATCCGTTCCGGCTCGATGTCGAGGATGTCGCCGACCTCAAGACACGCAACATTACTGGCGAGATGGTGCCGATCGGCTCTGTCGCAACCTTCTCGAACACCACAGGCGCCTATCGCGTGCCGCGCTACAATCTGTTTCCGGCCGCCGAGGTGCAGGTGTCGCTTGCCCGGGGCTATTCTTCGGGCCAAGGCATCGCCGCGATCGAGCAGATCGCCGCGCAACGCCTTCCCTCCGGTTTCGGCTTCGAATGGACGGAGATCGCACTTCAGGAAAAGCTTGCCGGCAATACCGCGGTGATCGCGTTCGGGCTCGCGGTCGTGTTCGTCTTCCTGCTGCTGGCCGCGCTTTACGAAAGCTGGCTCTTGCCGCTGTCGGTCATCCTGATTGTGCCGATGTGCATCCTCGCGGCGATGATCGGCGTCGGCATGCGCGGGTTGGATCGCAACATCCTGGTCGATATCGGTCTCGTCGTGCTCGTCGGGCTGGCGGCCAAGAACGCGATCCTGATCGTCGAATTCGCCAAACAAGCCGAGGACAACGGCATGTCGCGCTATGACGCCGTCGTTGAGGCGGCACGCACCCGCCTGCGGCCGATCCTGATGACGTCGCTGGCCTTCATTCTCGGCGTCGTGCCGTTGGTGATCGCCACCGGCGCGGGCGCCGAAATGCGCCAGGCGCTCGGGACGGCGGTGTTTTCCGGCATGCTTGGCGTGACACTGTTCGGCCTGTTGTTCACGCCGGTGTTTTATGTGATGGCGCGCTGGCTTTCGCAGGTTCTGAACCGGCAGCCGACGCCCGAAACGCGGAAGGGGAGCAACACGCCCACGCCCGCCGGGCCGGCGCCGCATTGAGCGGCGCCAAGCCTCAGTTCAGAAACGGGTTTTTCCAGCCGCCCTGTGCCGCCGGGGCCTTCGGCGGAAAGGCCGTGGCCAGATAGTCGAGTACCGCGTCGCGCTCGGCCGCCTCCAACTTCGGCATATTGTGCTTGACGGTCATCCAAGCCAACGTCTCGTCCCATTTCTCGCGGGTCATGCCCTGTGCCGCCGTCAGCTTGAAGTTGTGGCAGGCCGAGCAGAAATAGAACGTCTCCTCGCGATGCGGTGCGGCCGGAAACATCTCCGGCGTCTCGGGAGCGGGTTGGGCGACCTGTGCCGTCGTTGCGCCTGCCGCCATCAGAGCGACGAACAGAGCGGCTGGCAGCGCCGCTCTTGCCCGTCGATATCGGCTTGATACCTGCATTTTTCGCCTCACCCCACCAGAATGGCAACGCGATGCATTGGATTTGCGCCGTAGCCTTGCGGATTCCAGCCGCCGGCCAGATGGGGCTGCGACCGGCCTTTGGTGTCTCGAGCCCGCACCCACAATTCATAATAGCCATCGCTCGGCAGCGCGATCTCGGTGGTCCAGCGCCGCCAGTCATAGGCATTGCGTGGCTTGTCGAGGCGCGCGCGCTGCCACGTCGCGCCGAAATCCACCGAGACATCGACGCGCGAGACGCCGTCATGACCGTCCCATGCCGCGCCGCGCAGCCTGACACGCCGTGTTCCGGCCGCAAGCTTTGTGCCATTGGCCGGGTTGGTAATGATGCCGCGCACCGGCATCGAGGTCATTGTGCGCATGTTGGCATCGTCGGTCTTGCCGCCGGGAATCATCGGCTTGATGGCGAGGGAATAGGATGTGCCGCCCATGCCCTGGCCGTCATGCACCTTGTCGCGAACCCAGATTCGCTTCAGCCACTTATGCGAAACCGAGGCTGGGAATCCCGGAACGAGAAGCCGCAGCGGCCCACCATGGATGGGCGTCAAGGGCTGCCCGTTCATGGCCCAGACAAGCATGGCATGAGGCTCCAGCGCCGCCTCGATCGGCACGCCGCGCGATAGGGCCTCCTTGGTCGGATCGCCGGAGAGATGCTGGTCGGCGCCGAAATGACCGGTATGGACGGCGGATGCCTTAAGCCCGGCGCTTTTCAGCACATCGGCCAGCGGCACGCCAGTCCAGGTCGCGCAACCGCCGCCGCCATTGGTCCATTGGTTGCCGCGCGCCGGCGGCTGGAAAAAGGAGCGGCCATTGCCGCCGCATTCCATGACCATGCGATAGGTTTTCGGCCGGTATTTCTCCTTCAGCGCGCCGAGCGTCAGGTTAAGGGGCGTGTTCACCTCGCCGTCGATAGTGAAGGCCCATGCATCGCCCTCTGTGAAAGGATCGGGCGTCAGGCCATTGTTGCGAATATAGAATTTTTCCGTCGGGGTCGTATCGTCATCGAGCAGGTGCTCGGGCGTTTCGGCAACAAGCGGCCGATCGCCGAGGACGACAAGGCTCTTGGACTTTCCGGGAAAATCGAGAAGCTGCGGGCCTTTCGGAGCCGTGGCTGTAGCTGGCGCCGGGCTGGGGGATGTGCCGGGCGCTGTCTGAGCAAGCGCCGCAGGGAACAGACCGGCCGGCATGTCGTTGGCGAACGGTATGGCGCCGCCAACGGCTGCGCCCATCGCGGCGAGGCCGGCACCGCCGAGGAACCCGCGGCGCGAGGCGTCGGTGCGGCGACCAAACAGTTCCGCGTCGCCGCGTTCGGGATCCGAATAGAGCTCGGTCGCGGATCTTTCAGGAATGGTTGTCATCGTTTCCTCCGTTTTTTATGGTGATATGGAACCGTAGGGGCGTTCATCGCTTTCTCATCAGGATACACGCCACCTGAAAGATGGATACCGCACTTTTCGTCATCAGGCGGTGCATTCCAGTCATGAATGCGAGGGATCGAAACCATGGTCGAACCGACCGTTACCCCTTCGCCCCGTTCGCTCGGCTCGCATCTCGCCCCACTGCGTCGCAACTGGGGTTGGCTTCTGGCGGCTGGAATCGCACTTGCCGCGCTCGGCGGCATCGGCCTCGTCGCGACATTCTTTTTCAGCCTTGTCGGCACCTTCGCCTTTGGCGCGATGATGCTGACCGGCGGTGTTTTTCTGCTCGCGGACGCGTTCAGGCACGGCGGCTGGACCGGTCGGGCCTGGAGCGGGTTGATTGGATTGCTCTACGTCGTCACTGGTTTCCTCGTCTTCTACAATCCGTTGTCGGCCTTGTTGACATTGACGCTGCTGGTCGCGATCTCGCTCATCATCGCCGGCGGCTTCCGTGTCGTCATGGCCTTCCAGCTGCGGCCGCTGTCGGCATGGGTCTTTCTACTGATTTCCGGGATTCTTTCGCTGTTGCTCGGTGCGTTGATCATCTGGCAGTGGCCGCAATCAAGTGGCTGGGTGATCGGCACCTTCCTGTCAGTCGAGCTGATCTTCCAAGGCTGGGCAACGATCGCGCTCGCCCGCTCGATCCGGTCGACCTTCGATGGCGTGACGCCGCGACCTGATAAATAGCGGCGGCGATCGCGCGACACCACGATTTCCGTTTCCGTGGCGCATGGCGTAAAGGCTTGCGGGCTCCCGCCCGAGGTCATCGCTCCATGAACAACGCCACACCCATTAGGCCGCCTGCCCCGTCATTTTCGGCGCTGGAACAGACACGCGCGGATCCGGCAGCGGCGCCGCGCATTTCGTTCGTTTCGCTCGGCTGCCCCAAGGCGCTTGTCGATTCCGAGCGAATCATCACCTCGCTGCGTTCCGAGGGCTACGAACTGACACGGACCCACGCGGGCGCGGACGTCGTCATCGTCAACACCTGCGGGTTCCTCGACAGCGCCAAGGCGGAATCGCTGGAGGCGATCGGCGCGGCGATGTCGGAGAACGGTAAGGTCATCGTCACCGGCTGCATGGGCGCGGAGCCCGAGCAGATTCGCGACCGCTTTCCCAACCTGCTCGCGATCACCGGGCCGCAGGCCTACGAGAGCGTCGTGGCGGCGGTGCACAAGGCCGTTCCGCCGGTGCACGATCCGTTCGTCGATCTAGTGCCGCCGCAGGGCATCAAGCTCACGCCTCGGCACTATGCCTATCTCAAGATTTCAGAAGGTTGCAACAATCGCTGTAGTTTCTGCATCATCCCCAAGCTGCGTGGCGATCTCGCCTCGCGACCTATTGTCGACGTGCTGAGGGAAGCCGAGAAGCTGGTGAAGGCCGGCGTCAAGGAATTGCTGGTCATCAGCCAGGATACGAGCGCCTATGGCGTCGACCTGCGCTACGCTCCCGCGATGTGGCGGGACCAGGAGATCCGCACCCGGTTTCTCGATCTAGCGCGCGAACTTGGCCAACTCGGCGTTTGGGTGCGGATGCACTACGTCTATCCGTATCCCCATGTCGACGAGGTGATCCCTCTGATGAACGAGGGGCTGATCCTGCCCTATCTCGACATCCCTTTCCAGCACGCCTCGCCCGCCGTGCTGAAGGCGATGCGCCGTCCGGCCCATCAGGAAAAGACGCTGGAACGTATTCAACGCTGGCGCGCGATCTGTCCCGATCTCGCCTTGCGCTCGACCTTCATCGTCGGCTTCCCCGGCGAAACCGAGGAGGATTTCGAGATGTTGCTCGCGTGGCTGAAGGAGGTGCGGCTGGAGCGGGTGGGCTGCTTCAAATACGAGCCGGTCTCGGGTGCCGCAGCCAACGATCTTGGCCTGCCGCACGTACCCCCCGACGTGCAGGAAGCCCGCTGGCACCGCTTCATGCGGACGCAAGGAGAAATCAGCGCCCGCATCGTCAAGGCCCGGGTCGGCAAGCGTATCCCTGTGCTGATCGACGAGGTCGGCCCAACGGTTGCCAAGGGCCGTTCGAAGTGGGATGCGCCGGAAATCGACGGCACGGTGCATGTCCGCAGCCGGCGTCCGGTGCGGCCGGGCGACATCGTCACGGTGAAGATCGAGCGTGCGGACGCCTATGATCTTTACGGGACGGTGGTCTGAGGCGGCTTCCGCGAAATCCGCGCAGGCCGCGTTTTTTCCAAACGTTCCGGATTTTACGGCAGCAACACTGTTGAACCGGTCGTTTGCCGGCCCTCCAGCGCCTGATGCGCGGCGGCGGCTTCCTCCAGCGGAAACGTCGCATTGACGGGAATTTTCAACGTGCCGTCTGCCACCTTGGCAAACAGGTTCGCGGCCATGGCATCCAGCGTTGCCTTGTCGGCCATATGAGTGAAGAGGGTCGGCCGGGTGACGTAAAGCGAACCTTTGGGGCCGAGCAGACCGAGATTGAACGGCTCGACGGCGCCCGAAGCATTGCCGAAGCTCGCGATCGTGCCGAAGGGGCGCAGGCAATCCAGCGATTTGAGGAACGTCGATTGCCCGACACCGTCATAAACGACAGCACAAAGCTTGCCGCCGGTTATTTCCTTCACCCGCGCGACGAAGTCCTCTTGATTATAGAGGATCGTGTGATGCGCGCCGTGCGCCTTGGCAAGCGCGGCTTTTTCAGCCGAACCAACCGTGCCGATGACGGTGGCGCCCAATGCCTTGCCCCACTGGCAGAGAATAAGGCCGGTGCCGCCCGCCGCCGCGTGGACGAGGATCGTATCGCCAGGCTGCATCTTATAGGTGCGATGCGTCAGATATTCGGCCGTCATGCCCTTGAGCATCATGCCGGCGGCCTGCTTATAGGAAATCGCGTCGGGCAAGTGAACGAGGTTGTGGGCGGGAACGATCCGCTCCTCGGCATAGGAGCCGAGTGCGGCGACATAGGCGATGCGGTCGCCGGGCTTGAAGCCGGTGACGCCTTCGCCCAGCGCCAGAACCTCGCCTGCACCCTCGTTGCCGGGCACGAAAGGCATGTGCGGCGCGGGATAAAGCCCCGTCCGGAAATAGGTGTCGATGAAGTTGAGGCCTATGGCCCGGTTGCGCACACGCACCTCGCCCGGACCGGGAGACGGAATCTCGATGTTCTCCACTGTCAGAACCTCGGGACCGCCCGTCTTGTGTACGCGGATTGCCTTGACCATCGTCGATCTCCATCTGCCGTCGTTCAACACCCTGCACGTCTGTCCCGCGAGGGCAATAGGCGTCTTTATCGCTTGAATCCGCCAGTGCCCCCTGTCATGCCCGAGCTTGTGGCCTCTATCGATGAAAATGGCCGAACGGGCAGCGCCGGCATGAAAAAGGCTCGCGCGATGATGCCGAAAGTCAGGACCTGTAAACCGCCAGGCGCGATATTGTCGGCAAGCGATGACACGATGCCCGAACGAGATCGGCCGGACGAATGGGTCGCCTGATCGTGCGAAGCCGAGTGGACAGGAGCTTGCACGTCAGTGGGCTTACCCGCTGCGGCAAGCAAAAGGCAACCGCGGACCGGGACAAGATGCAGGCTGGGATAAAGGGGTCGCCATGACGGACTTGACGTCCGTCGACGTAGCGAGGCCTGTAAACGCAGCGAAGTGGGAGCCGGAAGCAATCTTACGGCGAAGCCAGGACGAACGCATGTGAGCCATACCCCCGAGCCTCGCAACCTGCCCATCGAGGCTCCGTTCACGCCGAAATTCATCACGTTGCTGCGCGAGGGTTATGACCTTGCCAGTCTGCGCGCGGATCTGCTGGCGGGAATGACCGTCGCCATCGTCGCGCTGCCGCTCTCGATGGCGCTGGCGATCGCCAGCGGCGCCAACCCGAATGCTGGAATCGTCGCGGCCATCGTCGGCGGGTTCCTGATTTCCGCATTGGGGGGAAGCCGCTATCAGATCGGCGGACCAGCGGGTGCCTTCATCGTTCTCGTCGGTGCGATCATCGCGCGACATGGTTTCGACGGGCTTCTGCTGGCGACCGCCATGGCCGGGGCGATCCTGATTGTGATGGGCCTCTGCCGGCTGGGGAGCCTGATCCGTTATATTCCGCACGCGGTGCTGGCGGGCTTCACCGCTGGCATCGCGGTCATCATTCTCGCAAGCCAGATCCGCGATCTATTGGGGCTGGTGCTGCCAGGCCGCGAGCCGTCGGAATTGCTGCCCAAGCTCGTCGCTCTGGCGCAAGCGCTGCCGACCTTCAACCCCGCGGCGCTGGCGCTGGCGCTGCTTGCCATCTTCGTCATTCTGGCGATTCGGCATTACCGTCCGGCCTGGCCGGCGCTGCTGATCGGCGTCAGCGTCGCGACCTTGGTCAATGCCGCTATCGGCCTGCCGGTGGAGACGATCGCCAGTCGCTTCGGCGCCATGGCCTCGACGCTGCCGTGGCCGTCGCTCCCCGCCTTCGACAGCGCCCGGCTCTGGACGCTCCTGCCCGATGCGCTGGCCCTCGCGGCGCTTGGGGGCATCGAGTCGTTGATGTCGGCCGCCGTTGCCGACGGTTTGTCGGGGCGTCGGCATCGACCCAATATCGAACTGGTGGCGCAAGGGGTCGCCAATATCGCCTCGGCGCTGTTTGGCGGAATTTGCGTCACCGGCACCATCGCCCGCACGGCCACCAATGTGCGGGCCGGGGCGAAAAGCCCGGTCGCCGGCATGTGCGCCGCGCTCGTATTGCTGCTGTTCCTGATGGTGGCGGCCCCCCTCGCCGGCCATGTGCCGCTGGCGGCGCTGGCGGGCCTGCTGGCGGTCGTCTCGTGGAACATGGTGGAACGCAACGCGATCCGTGGAATCATCCGGCATTCGGTGCCGCAGACGATCGTCATGACAGTGACGTTCCTGCTGGTGATATTCGCAGATCTCATGGTCGGGATCGCGGTCGGCACCGCCCTCGGGCTCAGCCTCGCACGGATCAAGCCCGAGCCGGTCGCGCAGTGAAACGGTCAGACGGCGGCGTGATGACGCGGTGGCGCAGGCTTCCGGCCCGGCATAGACTATTGCGATGACAAGACCGTCGCGCGATCCGCCGTCACCCGTGCCGCAGCCGTCCAGAATGGAAACGACTTGCGTCGACGTAACTGTCGTCGGCGCCGGCGCGGTTGGGCTGGCGACGGCGCTTGCATTGCATGCGCAAGGGCGCAAGGTCGCGGTTATCGGCGCGCCCCCGGCCGCCGCCGATGGGCGTACGGTCGCGTTGCTCGATGCCTCCTGGCGATTTCTGCAAGCCCACGGCGTCGATGTCGCCCTGGCGTCCAAGGCGGCACCCTTGCGCGTCATGCGCCTGATCGATGATACCGACAGCCTGTTTCGCCCGCCCCCCGTCGATTTCCGTGCATCCGAAATCGGCCTCGACGCGTTCGGCTGGAACGTGCCCAACACTGAACTGGTCACCGCCCTTTCCCAGATGGTCGTGCGAACCGCCGGCATTGCATTCCATCATGGGGCCGTCGACAGCATCGTTCCGGACGAACATGGCGTCAGTGTCGGCGGCTCGGGGTTTGCCCCGCTGCGCAGCCAGCTTGTGGTCGGCGCCGACGGCAAGGGCTCGTTGTCGCGCAAGGCGGCCGACATCGCCGCCCGGGAATGGCAGTATGACCAGATGGCCTTGACCGGCCTGTTCGACCACGTCCGCGACCATCATGACGCCTCGACGGAATTTCATACACGGCAGGGCCCTTGCACGCTGGTGCCGCTGCCTGGCCGGCGATCGAGCCTGGTCTGGATGATGTCACCCCGGGTGGCGCGGCGCATCTCCCGTCTCGACGATGCCGCTTTTGCGCTCGCGGTGGAGCATCAGACGCATTCGCTGCTGGGTCGGATGACGCTGACCGGGCCGCGCGGCATGGTGTCGATGGGAGGGCTGTCTGTCGATCGCTACGCCGCCAATCGGATCGCCCTTGTCGGCGAGGCGGCCCACACCTTTCCGCCGATCGGCGCGCAGGGGCTGAATCTTGGATTTCGCGATGCGATCGCGCTGGGCGAAGCCATTGCCGACAGCGAGGATCCCGGCGCGGGCACGATTCTCGACACCTATGACCGCAATCGCCGAAGCGACGTGCGGATGCGCAGCACGGCCGTCGATGCCTTGAACCGCTCGCTCCTCGCCGATCTGCTGCCGGTCGATTTCCTGCGTGGCGCCGGTCTGCTGGCGCTTGGCGAGATCGGGCCGTTGCGACGACTGGTAATGCGGCGTGGCCTCGGCGACGGCGGGAGTGCGTCCCACGTCTGATCGCCGGGTTGCCTATGCCGGTTCTTCGCCATCCACGGCCGCGATCGGCAAGGCCCTCTCGCGAAAGACGGGGGCCAGGGGCACACACGCAGCGGCGATATCTTCGCCCGTTGCGACCTGCGCGCGCAAACTCCACAGGCCACGTCCTTGGAAATGTGGATCGTTCACCGCTTCCTCGAGCCGGCGGACGACGGCACAGCAACAATCGAGCGGTTCCAGCAGCGCACGCCAATAGGCCGCCGATTGGGCACCGATCAGGGTGGTGACGGCATCGATCGCGGCGGCGTCGGTTTTCGTCCCACAAAACTCGGGCGCCAGACCGATGGCGGCCGTAAACGCATGCCAGAATTTGTCCTCGAGCGCGCCGACAGCGAGGAACCAGCCATCGGCTGTGCGATAAATCCGGTAGCGGGGGCTGGCCCCCGTCAACAGCCCTTCGCCGCCTTCCGGAAACCGGCCTTCGGCCTCGCCCCGCGCCAGGGCATACCAGGCGAAGGTGGCCGCGGAATCGGCCATGGCGATATCGAGATGACAGCCTTCGCCCGTCCTGTCGCGCTGGCGCAATGCCAGCAGGATGTTGATGACCGCTGGCATCGATCCGCCGGCCAGGTCGGCGACGAGCGGCGGTGGCAGTGGTGCCAGGCCACCCGCCTGAAGCGATTGTGCCAGAAGGCCGCCCAGGGCCTGGTAGGTCAGGTCGTGGCCAGCCTCGAGTGCGCGGGGTCCGGTCTGTCCGTAGCCGGTGATTGAACAGTAGATCAGGCGCGGGTTGATCGCGCGCAGAGCGAGCGGCCCGAAACCCAGGCGATCCATCACGCCGGGGCGAAACTGCTCGATCAGGATATCGGCCTCCTGGATCGCTGGCGTCAGGAGGTCAAGCGCGTGTTCGGATTTCAGATCGACGACAATGCAGGCCTTGCCCCGGTTCAGCGCCGCGAATGGTGCCGATGTCGGGCCTAGGCGCGGGGGAAAGCGCCGCATGTCCTCGCCGCCAGGGCGCTCTACGCGAATAACCCGCGCGCCTGCTTCTGCCAGGGTAAGCGACGCGAACGGTCCCGGCAGAAGTGTCGAGAAATCCAGCACCGTGATGCCGTCGAGTGGGCGTCCGGGGTAAGACGAACGCGGCTCGGTCATCGGCAAAGGCACTTTCAGGAGGGAAACAGGTCCGCCGCCAATCGGCCTGTCTTCACAAGCCACAGGAAGCCGGTCAACGTCACCATCGAGACGATGGTGCCGATCAGGATGCAGGCCGAGGCCCGCTCGACGCCAACATTATATTGAGCGGAGATGACGAAAATATTCAATGCCGGCGGAAGGGCCGCCATGATCACGGCGGCGAAAACCCATGTGGGCTGAAAGTCACCGACGATCGACAGCAGCACCCAAACCAGCAGCGGATGCAGGATGAGCTTGATGACGACGAGCGGCGGCACCTCCCCCGGCATCCGCGCCATTGGCCGCAGCGCCACCGTCACACCGAGCAGGAACAGGGCGCAGGGCGCGGCGGCGTTCGAAAGCCAGAGCGTCATCTTGTCCAGCGTGGTCGGCAATTCGAGCTTGGTATAGCTGGCGACGACGCCGAGCGCCGTCGCGATGTTGAACGGGTGTGTCACGACCCGCCACGCCACCTCCCTGGCTGTCGCGAGGAAGCTTTTCCGCTCAACGCCGGCAATCGCCATGAGGAACGGCACGAGCGAGAACAGCAGGATGTTGTCAAACACGAAAATCAGCGCCACCGGGGCGCTGGCCACGGGCCCGAGCGCCGCCAGGATCAGCGGAGGCCCCATGTAGCCAATGTTCGAATAAGAGCCAGCGACGCCCTGCATCACCGATTGCGGCATGTCCTGTCGCGTAAAATACATGCCGACAGCGAATGACACCGCGAAGGCGCAATACGTCGCAAGGGTGGTCGTCAGCACATAGGGCCAGTTCGCCAGTTCGCTCAGGGGCTTGTCGGCGATCAGCCGGTAGAACAGGCAGGGCAGCGACACGTAGATTAGGAAAAACTGCATCCAGGCGAGGCCTGCTTCCGGCAGGCGCTTGTAAAGTCCGATCGCGTAACCAAGAGCGATCAAGCCGAAAAACGGCGCGACCAGATTGAACAGGTTGGCGAGGTCGGCCATCGGGTGAAAGGTCCGGTCGAGGCTTGGGCGTTCGCCCGTCTGCCCCTTTAGCCGGTTGCGGCCATTTGGCAATGCACGGCACGCATGGCGCCAAGGCCGCAGTGGTCAGAGCGTGATCACCATGCCATCCACCGCCGGCACGATATGAGGTGGCAAGCTCTTGCTAACTTGCCCGTAATCGAGATCGACATGCATGTTGGTGAGGATGCCGTGCTTTGGCTTCAGTTCCGCGATCAAGGCGAGCGCTTCCTCCAGCGAGAAGTGCGAGGGGTGACGCCTGTAGCGCAGCGCATCGATAATTAGCACGTCAAGATCCTTGAGATGGGTTTTCGCGATATCGTCGAGGTGGCTGACATCGCTGGCGTAAGCTAGGCCGCCGAAGCGAAACCCGAGCGCCTCGTAGCCTGGGCCATGCTCCATGCTGAACGGCAGGGCCTCCATCGGCCCCCCGGGTCCGTCGATCGTCAGGGGATGGTTCGGCGACATTGGGTGGAGGCGGGCGATGGGCGGATAGTCCGACCCTTCTGGCTGGGTGAAAATGTAGCCGAAGCGCTCCCGCAAACTTTGAGCGGTCACCGCCGTCGCATAGCAATCGACGACCCGGCGCTGATGCAGCACCATCGGTCGAAGATCATCGATGCCATGCGTGTGGTCGGCGTGGTCGTGGCTGTAAAGCACTCCATCGAGATGCGTGACGCCAGCATCGACTAGCTGGTTGCGAAGGTCGGGCGAGGTATCGACGATCGCGATCGTGCGGCCCTTCTCACCGATGCGCTCGGCGAGCAGTGAGCAGCGTCGCCGGCGATTGCGGGCATCAGCGGGGTCGCAGGCGCCCCACCCCGCTCCTGGACGGGGTACGCCGCCCGACGATCCGCAGCCGAGGACCGTGAAGCGCAGCGTCATGCGACCACGGCGTTGCCGGTCGTTGCCGATGAAGAAGCCGTGCCCCTGCCCTCGATCTTCCAGTAGCAGCGCAGCGCATTGGCTGTCGTGATATGGGCGATCTCGCCGATGCTCACATCCTTGACCGTCGCCAGTACCCTCGCCGTTTCGGCGACATAGGCCGGTTCATTACGCTTGCCGCGATAAGGCGCCGGCGCCAAATAGGGCGCGTCGGTTTCGACCAAAAGGCGATCGAGCGGCACCGTCCGGGCGATGGCGCGCAACTCATCCGAGGTCTTGAAAGTGAGGATGCCGGAGAACGACACATAAAGGCCGAGTTCGACCCCGACCTGCGCAAGCCTTGATCCCGAGGAAAAACAATGCAGGATCGCCGAGAAGCGCCCTTGCCCCATCTCGTCACGCAGGATCGTCTCCATATCAGCATCGGCGTTGCGTGCATGGATCACGAGCGGCAGTCCTGTCCGGCGCGCGGCCTCGATATGGACACGCAAGCCTCGGGCCTGCGCATCCCGCGGCGCCTTGTCGTAATGGTAGTCAAGGCCCGCCTCGCCGATGCCGACGCAGCGCGGATGACTGGCCAGATCGACGATCTCGTCGGCCGAGATACCATCCTCCTCGCCGGCCTGATGCGGATGGGTGCCGACCGTGCACCAGATCTCGGGATGGTTTTCGGCTAGGGCCGCGTAAGCCGCGAAGCGCCGAACGCGCGTTGAGATCGTCACCATCCGCGTGACGCCGGCGTTCCGGGCGCGGGTAATAAGGCCCGGCAGGTCGTCGGCGAAATCGGCGAAATCCAGATGGCAATGCGTATCGACGAGCATTATCCGCCCCCGCCGGGTGTCGCGATTTTTTCATCAGCCTCGACGAAACGGGGAAAGATCGCCGTCGGCGCCGGCAGCACGCGGCCAGGGGGCAGGCGGCCACGTGGACCCAAGGTCGCGAAATCGCGCGCGTTGTCCGGCACGGCGAGCAGGTCGAGCAGCTTGGCTGACGCCGCAGTCACGACGGGCTGGGTCAGTATCGCGACCTGCCGCAGACATTCGGCCGTGACATACAGCACCGTGTCACGGCGCGCGGGATCGCTCTTCGTCAGCCGCCACGGCTCTTGTGCGGCAAAGTAACGGTTGGCATCGGCGACCGCGCTCCAGATTTCCGCCAGCATGGTGTGCAAAGCCAGATCCCGCATCGCCACACGCGCCTTTTCGAGTAATCCGTCGACGATCGCGAGCATCTGCTCGTCGTCGGCGCTCAAGGGGCCTGCAACAGGAATCATGCCGCCGCAATTCTTGGCGATCATCGACAGCGAACGCTGCGCCAGATTGCCGATATCGTTGGCGAGATCGGCATTGGTGCGATTGACGATCGCCTCGTGGCTGTAGCTGCCATCCTGCCCGAACGAGACTTCGCGCAGGAAGAAATAACGCAGCTGATCGACACCATAAGTGGCCGCCAGATCAAAGGGATCGACGACATTGCCAACCGATTTCGACATCTTCTCGCCCCGGCTCAGCAGGAAGCCGTGGCCAAAGACGCGCCTAGGCAACGGCAGGCCGGCGGACATCAGGAAAGCCGGCCAATACACCGCATGGAAGCGCACAATATCCTTGCCGATGACATGCAGATCGGCCGGCCAGTAGCGTGCGCGCGGGCTGGCCTCATCCGGAAAGCCGCAGCCGGTCAGGTAATTGTTGAGCGCATCGATCCAGACATACATGACGTGGTCGGGATGGTTGGGAACCGGCAGGCCCCAGTCGAAGGTCGTGCGGCTGATCGACAGGTCCTGCAGGCCACCGCGAACGAAGCTCACCACCTCGTTGCGACGGCTTTCCGGCGAGATGAAATCCGGCTGTTCGGCATAGAGCGCCAGCAGCCGATCCTGATAGGCCGAGAGCCTGAAGCGGTAATTCTGCTCCTCGGTCCATTCGACGGGCGTGTTCTGGGGACCGAGCCGGATTCCGTCGGAACCGAGCCTCGTTTCGTCCTCGTCGTAATAGGCCTCGTCGCGCACCGAATACCAGCCGGCATACTGACCAAGATAAATGTCGCCATTCGCTTCCATCCGCCGCCACAATTCCTGTGTCGAGGATAGATGATCGGCATCGGTGGTGCGGATGAAGCGGTCATAGGCGACGCCAAGCAGATCGGCCATCTGCTGGAATTTGGGCGTCATCCGGTCGACGAATACCCGGGGCGAGACGCCGGCCCTGGCGGCTGTCTGCTGAATTTTCTGCCCATGCTCGTCCGTGCCGGTCTGGAAGAAGACATCGTAGCCGTCGAGCCGCTTGAACCGCGCGATCGCGTCACAGGCCACCATCTCGTAGGCATGCCCGATATGCGGTGCCCCGTTGGGATAGTGAATGGCCGATGTGATCGTGAAGGTGGTTTTGGCAGTCATGACAGCAGCTTGGTCAGGTTTTTTCAATCGGTTGATCGAACCGTGGCTCAGGCGGGAGTCGCACGCCTGATCGCGTCGGACAAGTCCTGAAACATCGACAGGATGAGCGGTCGGCGGTCCAGGTTGTAAATCTCCGCCTCCCGCGCGGCGCGTGCGAGGTTGTCCCACACCTCCGCCAGGGGAGCAAGACGGGCGACCGTTCCGGGAGAGGCTTCCATCTGCCGGGCGAGACGCTGACTCAGCCAATCCTGGATGGTTTCCATGACGATGGCGAAATCAGCTTCGCCGGAGGTGCGGCCGGCGACTTCGTCACCGAGCGACAGGACGGACGCGAGATCGACATCAGGCAGCCTGTCCAGTCGACGGTCGACGGATTCGGCCAGCGCCAGGGCGTCTGGTTCGGCGAGAACAAGGGCGCGCCGTACCGAACCTTTCGCCCGTTCCGCGATACGCGCCAGTTCCGGACCAGGCTGTTTGTCGGCCGCTTGCTGCGCCTGCAACGCTGCTGCGACGACCTCCGCCTGCGACAGCGCACGGAATCGCAGTATCCGGCAGCGTGACCGGATCGTCGGCAGCAGACGCCCGGGCGCATGCGAGACGATCAGGAACAGAGACAGCGGCGGCGGCTCTTCCAGAACCTTCAGGAGCGCATTGGCGCCTGGCCGGTCCAGATCCTCGGCGGAGTCGATAATGCAGACGCGCCAGCCTCCCGCCGCCGCTGTCGCGCCGAACATGTCGATGACCCGACGCACGCTCTCCACGGGTATGTTGGTGGAAATGCTGGTGCCCTTGCCGTCGGTCTTGATGATCCGCCGCAGCACCGCGAGGTCCGAATGGGCGCCGCTGGCGATGCGGCGGATCGCCGGTGTCTCCGGGTCCGTATCGAGCGTCGAACCTGAAACGCGTGGTGGATCGCGATGGGCGAGCATGAAACGGGCGGCCCGGTAGGCGAAGGTCGCCTTGCCGATGCCGGCTGGGCCGCCAAGAAGCCAGGCGTGATGCATGCGGCCGCGCAACGCCGCAAGAAACGCGCGCTCCTGCTCGCGGTGCCCGATGAGATTCGCGGTCTCGCGCGGATGCGGAGCGGTGGGCAGGCGATCGGGTTCGGCGGAGGTGACGAAACTCATGCCGTCGAAGCCCGCTGGTCAATGAGCGCCGGGCAATGCGATTCGACCGCATGCCAGGCCATGATCTCGACATCGGCGGGGCTGCATGCGGCATCGATGACGATGCAACGATTCGGCTCGGCGGCGGCGATATCCAGAAAGGCCTGCCGCAAGCGGCGATGAAAGCCGATGGCTTCGCTTTCGAATCGATCGGCCGTCTCGCCTTCCGCACGCCGATGTCTGGCGCGGGCGAGGCCAATCTCGGGCGGAATATCGAGCATAAGGGTCAGATCGGGCCTGGTGCCATCGACGATGATCCGCTCGAGCGTTGTGAGTGCGGCGGGATCGATGCGCCCAAGCGCGCCCTGATAGGCACGGGTCGAATCGGAAAAACGATCGCAGATCACCCAGTCGCCACGCGACAGCGCGGGCCTGATCGTCGCGGCCAGATGATCGGCGCGCGCGGCATAGAACATCAGGGCCTCGGCGAAGGCCCCAAACCGCTTTACCTGACCCGACAGAATCGCCTCGCGGATCCGCTCGGCCCGCAGCGATCCGCCCGGTTCGCGCGTAATCTTGATCGTTTTGCCGTGATCTTCCAGGCGGGCCGCAAGCGCGCGGGCCAGTGTCGACTTGCCTGCGCCCTCGCCGCCTTCGAGAGTGATGAAGGTTCCGCGCGCTTTCGCCATCCCTACCCGCTCAGCTCTTGGTCAGCAGTTTGCGCAGGCTGCCGCCCGCAAGTTCGAGCATGGCGTCGATGGCCCGTTGCTGCAACGAGCCAACGGGCACGGCTTCGGCGGCGACAAGCGGAAACTCGGCCGTCTGGATCGTGCCGCGAACGACGAGAAGCTTCGCCACTTCCTTGCCGGCCGGAATTGGCGCCACCAGTGGACCTTGGTAGGATATCTTGAGGACGATCTTTTCCGCCGTGCCCTTCGGCAGCAGCAATTCAACAGGTGCCGACGTCATCAGCGCGACGCCCCCCCGATCTCCGCCATAGACCCTTGCTTCACCGACACGCTCGCCGGCGCCGAACAATTCGCGGGTTTCGAAGGCGCGAAAGCCCCATTCGAGCAATTTGCGCGCTTCCGCTGCCCGATCACGGCCATTCTGGACACCGCTGATGCCAACGATCAGCCGCTTGCCGTTCTGAACCGCCGAACCCAGAACCAAAAAACCGGACTCGTTCAACATGCCGGTCTTCAAGCCATCAGCACCGATATCCATGGTCAGGAGCGGATTTCGGTTCTGCTGCCGGGTCTTGTTCCAAGTGAAATCGCGCTGGCCGAAAATCCGGTAGAAATCCGGGTAGGTCTGGATGACGTGCTGCGCCAGCGCCGCCAGATCGCGAAGCGTCGTGCGCTGGGCCGGATCGCCATAGCCCGTGGCATTGGCGAAAGTCGTGCGGGTCAGGCCGAGTTCGCGGGCCCGGCTGTTCATGCGGGCGACGAATGTCGCCTCGTTGCCGGCGATCCCCTCGGCCAGCACGAGGGCGGCATCGTTGCCAGACTGGACGATCAAGCCTTGCAGCAGGTCCGAAACCTTGATGCGGCTACCCAGCACGGCCAGCATCGCCGAGCCGCCAGCCATCGCCCCGCCCTTGCGCCAGGCGTTTTCGGAAACGACGAATTCATCCTCCATCTTCAGGCGGCCCTGGTGCAATTCCTCGAAGACGATCGTCGCTGTCATCACCTTGGCAAGACTGGCGGGAGCAATGAGATCGTTGCCGCCCTTTTCATAAAGAATGGTTCTGTTGGTGGGATCGACGAGGATCGCGAACGGCGCCTGCGATTGATAGGACTGGGCGAAAGCCGACGCCGAAAATATCGCTAACAATAATACGACAGCGACGCGGCGCGCGGCGTTGATGCATCGGCGGCGAGCTTGTCTTGCGATAATCCCTGGCATCCGCGCGCACCCAACGCCGGCCCCATGCCGGCCTTACGATTATATGAGGTCGCGCCGCGCACTTTCAAATGCGGGTATTACCGCATTGTCGCTCAGGTCACCCGCGGCATTTGACGGAACACGCCTGTCCGCCGGAAAGATGCCGTCAGTTGCGAAGAGGCAGAAACGTCTGCGCCGTTAGCTGTGCGGTCAGCGGATGTGTCGCTGAGAGGCGGGCCGCAGGTTCCACGTTAGGAGCGTAGAACAGTTTCGCCACCGTCGCATTGCGCGTCTGGCTGCCGCGCAGACCGGTTCCAGGGGGCAACGCCGAGACGAGCGCACCGGCATTGGGTATCGTATCGAGATCGAAGGGGCGCTGTGGGGGCAGCGGCGAGCGCGTCACGACCGGAGACAGGGCAGGCGACGTGTTCGCGGCGGTCGCTTGGATCAGCGTGGTCATCGCGTCCGATGCGGGCGAGGTCGATGACGTGCTTCGCACGACCGGTGAATATGCGGTCGCGGCAGCCGGCACGACAGGCTCGACCGCACGTGTCGCGGTGGGCGAAGGGGCGGCGGCTGCGTTGGCGACAAGCGTCGTCTCGCTGAAGCCCGGCATCGAGGCCGGCTGGCCATCGGTGCGCAACGAGGCCAACAGTGCCCTATCATCCGATCCCGACAGCGAAGCCCGGCCGACATAATCGATCCGGACACGAGCCGTGCCGAGATGGCGGAAAGCGAGTGCGTCGGCCGTCCGCTGCGACACATCGATCATGCGACCACCATGGAACGGACCACGATCGTTGACGCGCACGATGATCGAGCGGCCGTTGAGCGTGTTGGTGACGCGGGCATAGCTGGGGAGCGGCATCGTCGGATGCGCTGCGGTCAGCGAGAGGCGGTCATAGACCTCACCATTGGCAGTGCGGCGGCCGTGGAAGGCCTCGCCATACCACGAGGCGTTGCCGACGGCCGTGAATCCGACCGGCTTTTCGTAAGGAACATAGCGCTTGCCCGCTACGGAATAGGGCTTGCCGACGTGATCGCGGCCGCCGCCCTTGGGCACATCCTCTCCATCGGCAACGACGCGCGGACTCGCTGCGCCATATTTCGGATGGGAAAACGCCCCCACTTCCTTGGATCGCGACCGCGCCGTCTGCTGGTTCCCGCAATTGGCGACGAAAAGCCCGGCGAGCGTGGCGCAACCAACAGCAACAAGTCGGTTCTTGAGACGGGGTTGAATCGGAAGAGGCTCAACGCAACGGGAAACGAGGCTGCTGGTGGTGCTTGATGTCATTGGGCCTGCTCCGGCGCTGTTGGCTTATCGCATTGCAAACAAACGGTCGCAGACCGATAATCCACTATCGACGTCGCATGTAAACGGAGCGTTAAGCGAGGCTGACAGTTCTTTCAAGCCTGTCACCGAGCGGCCACACCTCGGCAGACGATGGAGGCGAACGCGATTGTCCGCCCAATCGACCCGCCCTATCGGCCGATGCGAGCCACGCCGGTGTCGCCGTTATCCTGCACCCAGCGCACCTTGTCGGCGCCGGCATCGGACAACTCGAAACAGATCACCTCGCCCTTGTACCAGGTTTGCCACTTCTGGCAGAGCCGATCGTCCTTCACCCACCAACGGCCGGAATCGGTCGGGCGAATGAATCGTCCAAGACCCAGAGCCTCTCCCGTTCCATCGACGCGGCCATCGGCGCGATAAAACAGTGGAAACTCGCCACCGAACGGAACGGCGAGATAGATTCGCTTGCCGGTAATGCGCTCGCGGATATCCTCCGCATCGAGCCGGGTTGCCTGCGCCGGCGCCACGCCGCCAAGGCAGATCAGGGCGAAAGCGGTCATGAAGACCGCGGAAAGCGAGCTCCGAACGCCGGGGTTTGTCATGCCGAGGTCATCCTGTTCAATGTCGGCCGCGGCTATGGAGCGGCTCAATCCCACGTGCAATATTGCCGCATCGCAACTTTGCTTGCGTTCCATACGAAGCGGCGGCATGAACGGATGCATGCCGACGGCAAAAAGCTGGAAGGGTGGCCGAGTGGTTTAAGGCAACGGTCTTGAAAACCGTCGTGGGTGCAAGCCCACCGTGGGTTCGAATCCCACCCCTTCCGCCAAGGCATGCCCATCATTCATTTTCAACTTCCAAAATGCCCGGTTCGCAACAGGATTCGACGCAGTAATGATGGATATGGCGGCGCGAGCCCTCGCTTGGGCAATCTGGCTGACGCGATTTCGGAGCATCACCGGCAGTGAAGGAGAGCGAGACCTGCCGGCGGCTCTGGCGGAAAAATTGCGTGGGGACGTGATCTGGCGAGATTGCGAAATCTGGCCGATCGCGGCGCAGGACGATCCAATGGGTCGCAGTTGCCTTGCCGCGCTCGCTCGTGGCCGAGGCGACCAGTTGCTGCTGCTGACCGGCCATTTCGATACGGTGCCGGTCGATGACTATGGCGAATTGCGGGACCTTGCGACCGAGCCGGATGCGCTGCGCGAAGCCTTGCTCCTCAAATTGCGATCGCCCTCGACGCCTGCCGAGGCGCTGGCGAGGAGCGATTTCGAAAGTGGGCTCTTCCTGCCCGGTCGCGGTCTTCTCGACATGAAATCGGGGCTCGCCGCAGGCCTGGCGGCCATCGAGGCGTTTTTGCAGGATCCCGAGCGCACGGGCAACCTGCTCTTCGTCGCGGTTCCCGACGAGGAGGTGAGTTCGATCGGCGCGCGGGCGCTGGCGGTGGAGCTGCCGCAAATCGCGCGAGATCGTGGCCTCCGGCTGGCCGGCGCGATCAATCTCGACTGCATTGGTGATCGTGGCGACGGCACCGTGGGACGGGCTGTCGCCCTCGGCAGCGTCGGCAAGCTGCTCCCGACGGCGCTGGTGATCGGGCAGCCGACCCATGCCAGCCATCCTTTGCAGGGCCTCAACGCGGCGGCTCTCGCGGGGGCGATCGCCGCGCGATTGGAATGGGCGCGCGAACTGACCGACGACCGGTGGGGTCATGCGGACGGCTTGGGCATTCCGCCGACCTTGCTCAGCCTGAAGGACAGCAAGCGGCACTATGACGTGACGACGCCGGAAAGCTGCTTCGCTTGCTGGAACGTTCTGAGCCTGGGGCGTTCCGAAGCGGATGTTCTCAGCGCTTTCGAAGGACTGGTGACGCAGGCGGTCGCGGCGTTCCTGAGCGATCTCGCGAGGCGCCAACCGGCCGCGCCGGCAGGCGATCCCGGTCAAATCAGCATTCCGGTGATCAGGGCGGCGCATCTCATGGCCGAAGCCAGAAGGCAGGATGGCGGCACGGATCAACTTGCGCATGTCGCCGAGCGGCTTCGACAGGAAGGGATCTCCCTGCCGGATCAGAATGAAAGGCTAACCCTCGAAGCCTGGGCTCAGTCCGGGCGCAGCGGGCCAGCGGTCATCGTTGGCTTTGGTTCGCTGCCCTATCCGCATGTTGAAATCGGCGACAATCCGCTGGGCAAGGCCTTGCTCCACGCGATCGAGATCGCGCGCGGTCAGGCTTTCGCGGAGTCTGGAACGACAATCGATATCTGCCGGCATTTTCCCGGTATTTCCGATATGAGCTTTCTTGGCGAGGCCGATACATCGAGTATCGCGATGATCGCCGACAACACGCCCGCCTGGGCCAGCGGAATTCGCTGGTCGGGTGATGTGGTCGGCGTGCCATGCGTCAACATCGGCCCTTGGGGACGTGATTATCATACGCCGCTCGAGCGCGTCGAAACCTCTTACGCTTTCGAGGTCCTGCCGCTCTTGCTGCTGAATGTCGCCCGCGCGCGGTTTGGGATGGCGTTGCACGCCTGACAGGCCGCCCATGAGGCATAAGGCGTGTTCTTAGCCAAGAGCCGATTGAAATCGGGCGCGCTATCATCCCACAAGGCCGGCCCGGACTTGCCCAATGTCACCTTTGCCGCGGTTCCACGACCAGGTGCGCGGCTTTCCGGCCGACGGCGCCCAATTCGAATGGATAATCCATGGGACTGGCATCGCGCCAAATCCTGAGACGGTACGCGTCGATCAGGGCTTCGAAAGCACCGCGAAAATTGCATAACCGCGAAAGGAGTGCGCGATCTCGATCGTCAGACCGTGTGCGTGCGCAAGCTGTTCAAGCGTCGACTGCAGGTCTGGATCGGGATGCACGTGGAACAGCGCCAGCCAACGATACAGTGCCCTGCGAAACCAGCCTGGCAGATCGCTTTGTTGGCCGAAATCGACGATATGAAGCTGACCGCCGTCATTCAAGGATGAGGCCGCAGCAGCGAGAGCGGCACGCCAGTCGGGAATCATGGACAAGGTATAGGAGATGAAGACCCGGTCGAACCCGTTTCGGTTGAAGACCGCTTTCGGCGAAAAGCGTGTGGCGTCGGCCTGCGCAAGCCGGATGGCCTTGCCCGTGCGTTCAACGGCTGCCGCGGCTGTCTCCAGCATTTCGCCTGAAATATCGAAGCCATGGATCAGGGCACGCGGATAAAGTCTTGATACGGCGACGAGATTACGCCCCGTTCCGCATCCGATCTCAAGTACCGACTGGCCAGGTTGCGGCTCTAGGCCTGACAACAGCTTATCGCGACCAAGCAGGTAATATTTGCGGGTGACGTCGTAAATCCGCCGCTGGTGACGATAGATGCGGTCCATCGTTGCAGCGGCCTTGAAGTCCGTGGCGCTCATGGTTGCGAGGCCCCTGCCTGCCTCGGCTCCGGCAGCAGTGTGTAGAGATGGAAACCACCGTAAATCGATGATCGATCGCGAGCCGTCCAGGCGCGGCAACGTCCCTTATCGTAGGACCAGCGGTCGAGGATCGCGGCCGGCACCCGGCCAGGAAGAAGAGTATCCTCTGCGGCGGTTCGAAAAATGACACGTGCGCCAGGTTTCGCGGTACGGGTGATCTCGTGCCAGAGACGCGTCAGTATGTCGTCCGTCATCCAATCCTGCGCGTCCAGCAGCACATAGCAATCGAGCGAGCGATCCGGCTGGATGGCTAAGTGATCGATGAAGTTCACGTGCCGGACATCGATCGTGCCCGCTCCAGCCTTCACCGTGTCGAAGTTGGATTGCTGCAAATAAGGCGGCAGCGGCGCATCCGGGTGCTTGCCATAGCCTCGGCCGAACGCCTGCCAGGCGAAATAATTCTCGGATACCGGAAAATCGCAGGCGAGCCGCGCCAGGCGGTCACGCAACACGCCCTCCATGCCCTCGCCGCTGCGGGCGGATGTCAGCAGCGACGCATATTGCGCGGGCGGAATACCAAGTCCGAACAGGGCGGAAGGCCGCTTGGCGATCCAGCGGACAAATGCCTTGCTGAAGATCGGCGCGATATGCGCCTCGAACAACTGGCGTTGTTCGGCCAAACTTCCGGCACCGAGGAGAATACCCAGCCGGATCGAATAAAGTCGCGCGAGCGCATGTCCCGAGCCGATGAAGAAGCCGAGCAGACCATGGCGATAGAGCCGGTTGCCGAAGTAGCCGATGCGCCGCCGGCCGCGCCAGTCGCGCCCGGTCCAATAAGCGCTTGTCACCGGATCGAGATGGCGAAGGATATGCTGCTGGAACGTCTCGATGTTGTCGGACCGATCGGCATCGCCGAAGAACCGGCGAAAGCTCGCATGATCCGGAAGGTGTAGGGCGGCGGCGATCTTCAATCGATTCAGGGCGATATGGTGGGAATTGAGATCGACCGCCGTGATCGCTGCTGGTCTTGCGATCAGATAGCTCATGATATTGCAGCCGCCGGACGCAATCGCGACAATACTGTCCTCGCCTGGTCGTATGGCCAGGGCCTCCATGTCGATGACGGGATCTTCCCATATCTGCGCGTAGACAAGCCCGCCGAACACGAGTGTGAACAGGCGGTCCTGCAATCCGCGTTTCGAGGACAGCTTGGTGTGCTCCACGGCCCCGCGCAGGTTTTGCCTCGTGACGGCTTTCGCCTGAGTGCGAGCACTGCGGGAGAGGACGGCAGGATCACCCGCCAACGGCGATTCAGCAAAAAGCGGCACCGGAATTCAACCTGCGGACGCCCCACGATTCGCAACCGTGTCCCAGCGCCGCGATTGGGCTAGGCCGGCACCGTGACTGGTCGATGACACCATGACGACACTAACGTGACGGCAGGCTCCGCTCCATCACATGAGCGACGATCGAGGACATACCGCCGCCATGATCGGTGCGATCCGCGATCGCAAACCCATGCCGGCTATAGAAATCGATGGCCCGTTTATTCTGCGCCTCGACTTCCAGCCGAACCAAAGCCGCCTCGGCAAAGCGATCAAGCGTGGCGTTCAAAAGCTCCGTGCCCAGTCCGTGGCCGTGGCGGGACAGGCGAACGTAAAGCCGCTCCAGCATGACGATCCCATGCCCCTTGTCGCGCGCCAGCGACGTCGCATCAATACCGGATGCTGTTTCAGCCACGAGGAAAACCGTCGATGAGCCAAGCATTTGCACGGTAAGGTTCTCGACCGAATGCCAGTCATCGGTGATCTCGGTGACGCGTTTTCGTCCGTAGATGGCGTCATAGGTAGCGTGCCAAGTTTCGACCAGCAATTCACGTACGCGCGGCAGATCGCCCGGGGCGACCTCACGGATGCGGGGCTCAGCCACCGGCGGGCAACCCGATCCGGCCCCAGCCGGGCAGCTTGAGCGCCGGTCGGCGGATATCGATCCCGGCAACAAGGCCGAGAACGTTCATTTCCACACCCTCGACCCATGCGGCGCTGAGGCCCAGCACGCCGGCCAGGGAGATTTGCGCGCCGGTGCCGCTGACGGTAGGACCCGCGAACAGCACGCCACGCCAGTCCTTGCCGATCGCGGTCGGCAGCAGGGCCGGCGCCAGTTTTGGCTCGGCGGTGGCCAGATGTGCGACGAATGTATTGGAATTTGGTCCAGGCCAGGCGATATAGGTGCCGTAATCGCGGCTTGGATAGGTGCGTGTCGCCGCTTCGATTTGCGGGATTGCCTTTGTCGCATCGGGGCCGCGCAGTGTCAGCAGGATTTGCGGCGTGTTGCCGTACCAGCGTCCGTCGGGTACGCGAAGATCGGTGCGCACGGGGCTGCCCCAGCCGACCACATCGTAACGCGTGTAACGCCGTGCTCCGGCGTGTTTCAGTACGACCCAGGTATGGTGGGCGAAAATACCGCGCCAATTGCCGACCCGAGCCGCCATGACGTGGACGACGGCATCAGGCTCGAGCTGTGCCGGCGTCAGCAGGCCCGATGACGACCAGTCGGCATCGGCCCAGTTGGGCGACCAGCCGCTCAGCCGGTAGAACACCGCATGGGTCGCCAACGGCAAAAGAAACATCCCAAGGAATGCCAGAATAAGAGATCTCCGCATGGTTCTTCCAGGGCGAGGATCAGCCGAGGCCGAGTTTCCTCTTGAGGATTTCGTTGACGACCGTCGGATTGGCCTTGCCACCGGACGCCTTCATGATCTGGCCGACGAACCAGCCCGCTAGCGTCGGCTTGGCGATGGCCTGCGCCACCTTGTCCGGGTTGGCGGCGATGACGTCGTCGATGACTTTCTCGATCGCGCCAGTGTCGGTCACCTGACGCATGCCGCGGGCCTCGACGACGGCGCGTGGGTCCAAGGGATTATTGTCGTTTGCTTCCGACCAGATGATCTCGAACAGGTCCTTGGCGATCTTGCCGGAGATGACGCCCTCGGTGATCAGATCGACGATGCCACCGAGCTGGTCGGCCGACATGGGCGAGGTCGAGACATCCCTGCCCTCCTTGTTCAGGCGGCCAAACAGCTCGTTGATAACCCAGTTCGCTGCGGCCTTGCCGTCGCGGCCCCTGGCGACAACCTCGAAGAAATCGGCTTGCTCGCGCTCGGCCACCAGCACCGCAGCGTCATAGGGCGAGAGTCCGTACTGGCTGATCAGCCGCGCCTTCTTGGCATCGGGTAATTCCGTTAGGCCAGCATTCAGATCATCGACATAGGCCTGGTCGAATTCGAGCGGTAACAGATCCGGATCGGGGAAATAGCGATAGTCATGCGCCTCTTCCTTCGAGCGCATGGCGCGGGTTTCGCCCTTGCCCGGATCGTAGAGCCGCGTCTCCTGATCGATCGTGCCGCCATCCTCGAGAATGGCGATCTGACGGCGTGCCTCGACATCGACCGCCTGGCCGATGAAGCGGATCGAATTGACGTTCTTGATTTCACAGCGCGTGCCGAAATCGGCGCCGGGCTTGCGCACCGAGACGTTGACGTCGGCGCGCAGATTGCCCTTCTCCATGTCGCCGTCGCAGGTTCCGAGATAGCGCAGGATGGTGCGCAGCTTGGTGACATATGCCTTGGCCTCATCCGCCGAGCGCAGATCGGGCTTGGAAACGATCTCCATCAGCGCCACGCCCGAGCGGTTCAGATCGACGAAGCTCATGGTCGGGTGCTGGTCGTGGATGGATTTGCCGGCGTCCTGTTCCAGATGCAGTCGCTCGATGCCGACCGTGATCTGCTCGGTGGGCGAGACGTCGACGATAACCTCGCCCTCGCCGACGATGGGGCTCTTGTACTGGCTGATCTGATAGCCCTGCGGCAGGTCTGGATAAAAGTAGTTCTTGCGGTCGAATGTCGAGCGCAGATTGATCTGCGCCTTGAGGCCGAGACCGGTGCGTACGGCCTGGGCCACGCATTCCTCGTTGATGACGGGCAGCATGCCGGGCATTGCCGCGTCGACGAGGCTGACATGCGAGTTGGGCTCTGCCCCGAACGCCGTCGACGAACCGGAAAACAGCTTGGCCTGCGACGTGACCTGCGCGTGGATTTCCAGGCCGACGATGATTTCCCAATCGCCGGTCGCGCCCTTGATGAGCTTTTTCGGATCGGCGGGGCGCGAATGCATGTTCATGGTTGCGGTCTCGTCGGGCGATCTCAAGGGTGGGCTTGGTGCGGATTTCGGCACAGTGCCCCATCGGCACGGGTGCTGAACGGGTATTGGCGGAATACCGGTGGGTATCGCGTAGCGCGACGCCGTTCAAGCCCGTGCGGCGAGGCTGCGCATCATTCGACTATTTCCAGCCCTTGTCGTAAGGGTTGTCGCCGGTACGGGTATCCAGGCGGATGGGTGTTCCACCGAGCTTGAAGGCTTCCCGCAGGCCGTTGGTGATGTAGCGCAGATACGAGGTCGGCAGGTGATCGAGTTGATTGCCGAACATCACGAAGGATGGCGGCCGGGCCTTGGCCTGCGTCATGTAGCGGATCTTGATGCGACGCCCGGAGACAGCCGGCGGCGGGTGGTGCTCCAGGATACCTGCGATCCACTTGTTGAGTCGCGCCGTCGAGATGCGCGTATTCCAGACCTGATAGGCGCCGAATACCGCTTGCATCAAATTGTCGATGCCTGAGCCCGCGAGGCCGGACAGCGGCACGACCGAGATGCCTTTCACCTGCGGCAACAGGCGGGCGGCGTCCTCGCGCAAGGTTGTCAGCAGGCCTTGCTTGTCGGCGACCAAATCCCACTTGTTCAGGCCGATGACGACCGCGCGACCTTCGCGCTCGATCAGGTCGACGAGCGTAAGGTCCTGCTTTTCGAAGGGAATCGTCGCATCGAGCAGCACCACGACGACCTCGGCGAAACGAATGGCGCGCAGACCGTCAGCGACGGACATCTTCTCGAGCTTGTCCTCGATACGGGCGCGGCGGCGCATTCCGGCGGTGTCGAACAGCTTGACCGGCCGGCCCTTCCAGTCCCAGTCGACCGATATGGTATCGCGGGTAATGCCGGCCTCGGGGCCGGTCAGCAGCCGATCCTGGCCGATCATCTGGTTGACGAGAGTGGACTTGCCGGCGTTTGGCCGGCCGATGATCGCGACGCGCAACGGTTTCGTCGGATCGTCGGCTTCCTCGTCGCTGATCTCGCGCGGGGCATCCTCGTCATCCTCCTCGCTATCGCCGACGATGGGGAGCAGCGCGTCGAACAGATCGCCCAGCCCCTCGCCATGCTCGGCGGAAATCGGGATCGGATCGCCGAGCCCCAGGGAGAACGCCTCGTAGGCGGCCATTGAGCCCTTGCCGCCCTCCGCCTTGTTGGCGAGCAGGATCACCGGTTTTCCAGAGCGGCGCACGAGGTCGGCGAAGGGCGCATCCATCGGCGTGATGCCGGCCCGGGCATCGACGACGAACAGCACGCCGTCAGCTTCCGCGATGGCCGCTTCGGTCTGCGCCCGCATACGACCGGACAACGAGGCCTTGTCGGCTTCCTCAAGTCCAGCGGTATCGACGATCGTGAAGCTCAGGTGCCAGAGCTTGGCCTGGCCCTCGCGCCGGTCGCGGGTTACGCCCGGCCGGTCGTCGACAAGCGCAAGCTTCTTGCCGACAAGCCGGTTGAACAACGTCGATTTGCCAACGTTTGGCCGTCCGACGATGGCGATCGTGGCGCTCATGATACCCTTTCGTATGCCGACGTCGTGCGCCGGCGACCGAGCCTCACGGCTGGATCGTTACCGCACCGCCGCGCACGAGCGCGAGATAGAGGTCGGTGCGCTGGCGCATGGCGGACGGTGTCTGCGGATCGGTCAGCACAGCGTCGAACCACCGGCCGGCCTCGTCGGCGGCCCCGGCCTTGAGCGCGGCGACGCCAAGCACTTCGCGGGCGGAATGGCGCCAGGCATTCGTTGGAGTTGCCAGGGGCTCGAGCAGCGGCTTCAATTCGGCATAGGGCACGAGATCGAGCCGCAACAGGCCGGCGCGCAGGCGCGCCAGATCGCGCCAGAGCGGCTCGACCGTGGTATCGGCCATCAGGGTTTCGAACGCGGCAGCACCTGCCGTCGCGTCGCCCTTGGCGGTTTCCGCCGCAAGCCGGAAGCGCGCCAGCAGGCGGTAGCCGCCCGGCGCCGCGCCGATCATGTCTGTCAGCGTCTTCTCGGCATCGGCGCCGCGATCCTCGCGCGATGCCTTCAGCGCCTGCTCGAACTGGGCACCCAAGGCTTCGGCCTGCTTCAGTTGCCGCCAATCATAATAGCGCCAGGCGGCGACCGCGAGGACGAGCAGCACCGCAAGGCCGAGCACGACATTGCCATAGCGTCCCCAGAACGCCGCGAGCCGGTCGCGGCGAACGTCCTCATCCACCTCACGAAAAATATCACTCATCGATCAGTTCCGGCATCAGTCCCGAGCAAAAAGGCCACGGACGCGGCCAATGGCCTGCCGGGTAACACAGCTTGACGGTGAAGGCGAGCGAAGCGGCCGAAAACAAAGCACCCGAGCCAATGGACCGGGTGCTGAGAAGGGGCTCGTCACGGCAGCGACACCCTTAGCGGGACGCCTTGTAGAGCTTGGCGGCGATCTCGAACATTTCCTCCGGGGCGTAATCGGGAGTGAAGGCCGAGGGCACGCCTGTCAACTGATGGATCTTTCCGCCCTCCGGCATGCCGTCCACAACCTCGAGTTCGCCTGGCGGATCGCCCGGAAGCGCCATCTCGCCATTGCCCCAGATGCCCGCCATGTTGTTATAGTCGGAGGGGCTGAACGTATAGAGCCGCCGGTGCGAACCCTCGTCGAGATATTTCTGGCACTCGGGGATATTCGACAGGTTGATGTTGGGCGTCGGCAGCATCTTCTCGATATCGACGCCGGTGATCTGCTTCAGCGCCAGGGCATAGGCATGGGCGTGGACCGATCCGCGCACCAGCAAGTACCCACAGACCTCGCGGCCGGTCGGATCGCTGAGGGTTTCGTAGACCCGCAGCTTGTGCAGTCGCGCCCCGCATTCAAGATGGAAATTGTGCAGGAGATCGAGGACCACATTGCCGGTGGTCGTGATGAAATCGTTGTTCCACGAGGCACCGTTGCTGTTGATCGGCGCCGAACCGCCGCCGTTCGACAGGAAGGCGGCCGCGAGCCGGATATCCTTCATGTCCTCGAAAGGCGCGCCGGAGATGTCCCCGCCATCTTCCCTGTCGCCGTCATTGTCGGGGCCGTTATTGAGCATGGCGACGCCGTTGCTCACCAGTTCGACGTGGCCAAGTTCCTCGGCGGTGATGCTGGCGACGAGTTCATAGAACGGACGCAGCTTCTCCTTGCTGCGGAAATTGAAGCTCTGAAACATATAGTTCCCCAGGGTGGACATCTCGCCGTATTTTCCGCCGAGCAATTCCTGCAAGGCGGCGGCGGCGTTGGGGTCCCGGCGCTTGGGGGCGGGCAATTCGGTCTGGAGCTTGTCGACGCGCATGAACATGGCTGCGTTTCCTCTTGGGGCGGGACATGGTTAACAGACCCCAGGGAACGATGTTCCACCTCGCAGCGACGGTCATGACGGGAAGCCGGATAGTGATCGGACTGTCGACCGCGTCTCGATCAGGCGCGCGCGAGCAGGCTCGCATCGCCATAGGAATAAAAACGATAGCCCTCGACGATCGCATGGGCATAGGCGGCCTTCATCGTCGCAAGGCCGGAAAAGGCCGAAACCAGCATGAAAAGCGTCGAGCGCGGCAGGTGGAAATTGGTCCAGAGCAGGTCGACCGCGCGGAAGCGATAACCGGGAGTGATAAAGATCGACGTGTCGCCGGCAAAGGGACAGATCTTGCCCTCGCCATCCGCCGCGCTCTCGAGCAGGCGAAGCGATGTGGTGCCAGCCGCGATAATCCGCCCACCCCGCGCGCGGACGGCGTTGAGGGCGGCGGCGGTTTCGGGTGAGACCGTGCCCCATTCGGCATGCATGCGGTGGTCGTCGGTGTCGTCGGCCTGGACCGGCAGGAATGTGCCCGCCCCGACATGAAGCGTCACGGTGTGGCGCTCGACACCGGCCGCGTCGAGGCGCTCGAACAGGTTCGGGGTGAAGTGCAGGCCCGCGGTCGGCGCTGCCACCGCGCCGTCATGCCGGGCATACACCGTCTGGTAATCGATCAGGTCGCGCGCGTCGGTCGGCCGCTTGCCGGCGATGTAGGGTGGCAGCGGCATTTCGCCGCATGCCATGATCACGGCATCGAGATGGGGGCCGGACAGGGCAAAGCGCAGTTCGACTTCGCCGCCCGCGCCCTTGGCGGTCACCTCCGCCTCCAGATTCGCCGTATCGCAAGCGCCGCTCTCCAATATCGCCCCGAACCGGATGGTTTCGCCGAGAGCGAGTTTCTTGGCTGGTCGGGCGAAGCAGAGCCAGCGATCCGGACCCTGGCGTTTGTGCAGTAGGATCTCGATACGGGCCGAAGCCTCGCCCCGCCGACGCCTGCCCTGGAGCCGCGCCGGGATGACGCGCGTGTCGTTGAGGACAAGCGCATCGCCCCGTCGGAGCAGGCGCGGAAGGTCGCGAACGTGGCAGTCCGTCAGCGGCGTAGGACCGCCCGGCTCCACGACGAGCAGACGCGCGGCCTCGCGGGGTTCGGCCGGCCGCAATGCGATGCTGCCCTCGGGCAGGTCGAAATCGAACAGCGCGACATCCATGGGCGGCGCGCCCGATCGATCTCAGGCGACGTCGGCCATCACTTTCATGGAGACGATGCTGTCGGGATTCTTCACCGGCTCGCCGCGCTTGATCTTGTCGACATTCTCCATGCCTTCAACGACCTGACCCCAGACGGTGTACTGTTTGTCGAGGAAGCTCGCGTCGTCGAAGACGATGAAGAACTGCGAGTTGGCGGAATTGGGCGATTGCGAACGGGCCATCGAGCAGATGCCCCGCACATGCTTCTCGTTGTTGAATTCGGCCTTGAGGTCCGGCAGTTTCGAGCCGCCGGTGCCGGTGCCATGCGGGCAGCCGACCTGTGCCATGAAGCCCTCGATCACGCGATGGAAAACGATGCCGTCATAGAACCCCTGGCGCGACAGGGTTTTCAGACGCTCGACGTGGCCGGGCGCGAGATCGGGGCGAAGCTGGATCACGACCTTGCCCTTGGTGGTTTCCATGACGAGCGTGTTCTCGGGATCGAGGGCCATTGGCTGTTTCCTTCAGTGGCTTGGCGAAGACATCGAATGTGGTTTCTGGAAAGATCCTGCGCCGGCGTTACTTCACGTCCGCCTGGAGCCTGAGCCGCATGATCTTGTCGGGACCAGTGACGGTACCCGAGCCGGGAGCGCCCTTCTTGATCTTGTCGACGTTCTCCATGCCGGAGACGACCTCGCCGACGATGGTGTACTGGCCGGTCAATGGGCCGCAGCCGTCATAGCAGATGAAGAACTGCGAATTGGCGGAGTTCGGCGACTGCGAACGGGCCATGCCGACCGTTCCGCGCTTGTAGGGAACCTGGCTGAATTCGGCGGGCAGGTTCGGCAGGTCGGAGCCGCCGGTGCCGGTGCCGGTCGGATCGCCTGTCTGCGCCATGAAGCCCTCAATCACCCGGTGAAAGACGATGCCGTCATAGAAGCCGCGCTTCACCAGAGTCTTGATCTGCGCGACATGCTTGGGAGCAAGGTCGGGGCGCAGGCGGATCGTCACCGGGCCGCTCTTGGTCTCCAGCACGAGGGTATTGTTCGGGTCGTTCTGCGGTGCCGTCTGCGCCTGGGCCGAAAGCCCGGACAGACCGAGGGCAAGGGTGAGCATCAGCGCTCGAAGCATGGCGAACTCCTTGGGAAAATCCGGATCGCATCGGATGAAAGGGTGCGGAAAGTGTCGGCGACGGTGCTATCGCTATCTTGGGTTCAGGACAAGTCCAGCAGCCGATGATCGATCGGCCCTCGGAACGTCGGCTTCTTGCAACTTCCTGCGAAAAAATGCAGAAATATGAGGCAGAGCCTGCTTACAATAGTGACAAGATCGTGACCCTGCTCTAACAGGGAGTGGCTGGCTTCACTGATCGACCCAAAACGGTCGATTCGCGGTCCAGGTCTCGGGAGGAGCAAACGCTCACGCAGAAAGTTCGCGACAGCGCACGCCAAGTGACGCGCCGACGACGTGGCGACATCGATAACTTAGGGCAGGACCTCGGTCCTGCCCTTTATTTTTCGGCCGGTTCAGAGGTCGATCTGGCTCCACACCGCATAGACGATCACGAAGACGCCGAATGCGATGATCGTCGTCCACATGGCCTTGCGCGCCATATGAGGCATGACCGGAGCGCCGGGATCGGTGCCGGGCAGTGTTGCGTCGGTCTGGGCCTGACTCCGGACGCCGAACGGAAGTGCCACGAAAAGCACCGTCCACCAGATGATGAAATAGACAGCAATCGCGCCGCCGATGCTCATCACGCCTGCTCCAGTTCGACAAGCGTGCCGCAGAAGTCCTTGGGGTGCAGGAACAGCACCGGCTTGCCGTGAGCCCCGATCCTTGGCTCGCCCGAACCCAGCACGCGGGCGCCCTGCCCCAGCAACCGGTCTCGGGCCGCGAGGATATCGTCGACCTCGTAACAGATATGGTGGATGCCGCCATCCGCGTTCCGCTCCAGGAACCTGGCGATAGGAGACTCGGCCCCCAGCGGTTCCAGAAGTTCGATCTTGGTGTTCGGCAGTTCCACAAAGACCACGGTCACGCCGTGTTCCGGCTGCGGCAGTTCCGGCGATACCGTGGCGCCGAGCGTATCGCGATAGACGGCCACCGATGCGCCAAGATCACGGACGGCGATGGCGACGTGATTGAGACGTCCGATCATGGGTGCTTCCTTTGGCTCACGGGTTGGCGCGTGGCGAATGGCAAGTCGCGAACGCGGAGTTGCGGCCGAACCGTCCGCGTACCCCGTCGCTTCCGCACATTTAAACCTCGACCACCATGACATGGACAACCGGCTTCTTGTCCCACTCCTGGGCGACGGCGCCGCGAACCGCCTTCTCCAGCGAGGTGCGAATGTTCTCGGGATCGCGCCGGCGGGCCTTCGGCAGGTTTTCCATCAGGTCCTCGACCGCTTCGGAGACGATCTCGTCGAAGGTGGTGCCGTCGCGAGCCTTGGCCGGCAGGCCCATCAGGGCGATTTCGGGGTCGCCGGCTAGCATGCCCTTTTCGTCGATGGCAATCGCGACCGAAACGATGCCGGCGACGGCGAGCTTTCGCCGTTCGGGAATCGTCTTGTCCAAGGCGCTGATCTGGATGCGGCCATCTTGATAGATGCGGCCGGCGGCGACATGGTCGATCTTTTCCGCGCCACGCTCCGATAGCGCCACCATGTCGCCATTGCCGGCCTGGAAGACGTGGGGCACCCCTTGCGCCTTCGCGAAGGTCGCATGCTCGGTCAGGTGCAACGCCTCGCCATGGGCCGGGATGGCGATCCTTGGGCGCACCCAGTCATACATCATCTTCATCTCGTCGCGCCGGGGGTGGCCCGAGACGTGGACTAGCAGGCCGTTGAAAAACCCATCGCCTTCGGCCGACTGTCGTGATTCACTCGCTCACGAAGCGGGAGCGTCGGCGATGCGCGGGATGGACGAACGGTCGGGGTCTCTG
>JAESGE010000138.1_pt1 | contig 51087 bp, 46 predicted proteins | sample 9269601 | NCBI WGS metagenome assembly JAESGE01 (sample SAMN14515569, study PRJNA621662) | algae metagenome | isolation source: Tolypothrix brevis GSE-NOS-MK-07-07A and co-occurring heterotrophs from wet... | place: USA: Grand Staircase Escalante National Monument, Utah | collected 2006-04-16
CCTTCTGCCGCCTCAAGGACTTCCGCCGGGTCGCCACCCGCTACGACAAGCTGGCCGCCAACTTCCTATCAGGTGTGGCGCTCGCCACCGCCGCCGCCTTCTGGCTCTGAATGAGTCTGGACCCTAGTCATACCTGCCAATGAAACTCCAATCAATCCCGCCCCCCTCTCGATAGTCCGACGCATTTCATATCGAACCCAAGGCCGAAGAAGTGTCTGACTTCCGATCAATACGACCGTGACTGAAGTGCCCCTCATCTGCGTCTCAATCCAATTTTGGATTGCTTGGCTCCCAGCCCGCTCAACCTTCTCCCATTCAGCCTTATCCAGATAAGGCTGACCCTCGAATGATTTGTTGCCAATCCAGCTATTGCGGATTTGACTTACCTTAAAGGCATCACTCTGGAAGTGGAAGCTAAAGAAAACGCGACGCATGGAAACTAACCTTTTTTGGGGACTATCTCCGGCATAAGATAACTGATCGATACCATTACAAGTACGGTTGCCAAATAAAAACCAAACACAGACCAGCTAAAATATGCCTTAATTAGGTGACCACCCTTCGCTTGTATGCAGAAGTCAGGCTGTGAGTCGATATCTTGAGAGCGTATTTCATCAAAGTGCTCTCGAAAACCCTTTTCGAGCGAAAGGTACATTCCATCAAGGAACGAAAATCCAATTATAACTGGGATTGTATAAATCAAAATCTGCTCTTTGGAAACTGCCGCAGCAAGGCCAATGATGGCCGCAACGAGTGTCATGCAATAGCCTTTCAAGTTAGCCCCATTCGCACCCATCCGCGTGATGGCGTTCTGGACTAACTCAAGATGCTTCATTCGCATCTCCGGCCATTTATCCCGAAACTCAGACACCTGCACTCACTCCGCAGCCTCAGCCCCAAACAGCCCAGCCTCAGCCACCACAGCCTCGTCCTCATTCACAGCCTTGGCCTTCTGGCGGCTGTCGAAGCTCGACCACACCGAGTTCCAATCGCCGCGCGTTGCGCCCTTCGAATATTCCGTCGCGCGGGTTTCGAAGAAGTTGGCGTGCTCCACCCCGTTCAGCAGCGGCGCGAGCCACGGCAGGGGGTGCTCCTCGATCATGTAGATCTCCTGCAGGCCGAGCTGCTTCAGGCGCCAGTCGGCGATGTAGCGGATGTAGCGCTTGATCTCCTTGGCGCTCATCCCGTTGATCGGGCCCATTTCGAAGGCGAGATCGATGAAGTTGTCTTCCAGCCGCACGGTCTTCTGGCAGATGTCGATCAGGTCTTCCTTGACCGCTTTGGTCAGGCACTGGCGTTCCTCGCAGAAGGTGTGGAACAGCTTGATGATGCCTTCGCAGTGCAGCGATTCGTCGCGCACCGACCAGCTGACGATCTGGCCCATGCCCTTCATCTTGTTGAAGCGCGGGAAGTTCATCAGCATCGCAAAGCTGGCAAACAGCTGGAGCCCCTCGGTGAACCCGCCGAAGGCTGCGAGCGTGCGGGCGATATCCTCATCGGTATCGACGCCGAACTGGCCGAGGAAATCGTGCTTGTCCTTCATTTCCTCATATTCGAGGAAGGCGGAATATTCGCTTTCAGGCATGCCGATGGTGTCGAGCAGGTGCGAGTATGCCGCGATGTGCACCGTCTCCATGTTGGAGAAGGCGGCGAGCATCATCTTCACTTCGGTCGGCTTGAACACCCGGCCGTAGTTTTCGTGATAGCAGTTCTGCACCTCGACATCGGCCTGGGTGAAGAAGCGGAAGATCTGGGTGAGCAGGTTGCGCTCATTCTCGGTGATCTTCTGCGCCCAATCGCGGCAATCCTCACCCAAAGGCACCTCTTCGGGCATCCAGTGGATCTGCTGCTGGCGCTTCCAGAAATCATAGGCCCAGGGGTACTGGAATGGCTTGTAGGTGGAGCGGGCTTCGAGCAGCGACATGGGCAGGTCTCCTAAGGCAATTTGTGTAGCATATACGGGGCGCGCCGGGCTGCGGATTCAGCGGCGCGCGTGAAATTCTTACGGCGCGTAGGCGATCGCGACGAACAGGCAGAACGGCGCCAGCATCGACACCATGGCGATGTGGATCATCGCCGCGTTGCGGGCGTGGCCGGGCACGTTGCGCTTCAATTCGCGGACCGAATTGAAGGCGAAGATCGCGCTGACGATCAGGCCGAAAATGGCAACGACGAACGGCACACTCATTCTGATTCTCCCCCTTGCGTGATCGAGTGCGGGCGCGGCCGGGCAAACCCCGTCCGCCGCGCCCCGGCCCGGCAGCCTATTGGCAGCTCAGGCATTCCTCGTAATCGGTCTGATCACCGGCGTTGAGTTCGATCTTGGCGAGTTCGGTGGTGTTGTCCGCCTCCACCCCGCCAACAAACCCGGCGCGCTGCACGGACTTCGAGCGGAGGTAGTAGAGCGACTTGATGCCGCGTTCCCACGCTTGGTAGTGCAGCATCATCAGGTCCCACTTGTCGACATCGGCCGGGATGAACAGGTTCAGCGACTGCGCCTGATCGATGTAGGGCGTGCGGTCAGCCGCGAATTCGAGCAGCCAGCGCTGGTCGATCTCGAAGCTGGTCTTGTACACCGCCTTTTCCTCGACCGAGAGGAAGTCGAGATGCTGCACCGATCCGCCGCGTTCGAGGATCGAATTCCAGACATTGGTCGAGTTCTTCGACTTCTTGTCGAGCAGCTTTTCCAGGTACGGGTTCTTGACGATGAAGCTGCCCGACAGGGTCTTGTGGGTGTAGATATTGGCCGGGATCGGCTCGATGCACGCGCTCGTCCCACCGCAGATGATCGAGATCGACGCGGTCGGCGCGATCGCCATCTTGCAGCTGAACCGCTCCATCGCGCCCATGTCGGCCGCATCGGGGCACGGCCCACGCTCCTGCGCGAGCAGCATCGAAGCCTCGCACGCCTTGGCGTGGATGTGCTTGAACATCTGCAAGTTCAGCGCCTTGGCCATCGCGCTTTCAAAGCCGATGCTCTTTTGCTGCAGGAACGAGTGGAAGCCCATCACGCCGAGGCCCACCGAACGTTCCCGCTCAGCCGAGTACTTGGCGCGGGCCATTTCGTCCGGCGCGCGGTCGATATAATCCTGCAGCACGTTGTCGAGGAAGCGCATCACGTCTTCGATGAACTGCTTGTCGCCCTTCCACTCTTCCCAGGTTTCCAGGTTGAGCGACGAGAGGCAGCACACCGCCGTCCGATCATTGCCAAGGTGGTCGATCCCGGTCGGCAGGGTGATTTCGCTGCACAGGTTCGAGGTCGACACCTTCAGCCCCAGATCGCGGTGATGCTTGGGCATCATGCGGTTCACCGTGTCGGAGAACACGATATAGGGCTCACCGGTGGCGAGGCGGGTTTCGACCAGCTTCTGGAACAGCGAGCGTGCATCGACAGTGGCGCGCACTTCGCCGGTCTTGGGCGACTTGAGGTCAAACTCCGCCCCATCGCGCACCGCTTCCATGAATTCATCGGTCAGCAGCACGCCGTGGTGCAGGTTCAGCGCCTTGCGGTTGAAGTCGCCGCTGGGCTTGCGGATTTCGAGGAACTCTTCGATTTCGGGGTGCGAAACGTCGAGATAGCACGCCGCAGACCCGCGCCGCAGGGAGCCCTGCGAAATCGCCAGCGTCAGGCTGTCCATCACGCGCACGAAGGGAATGATCCCGCTGGTCTTGCCGTTCAGGCCAACCGGCTCACCAATCCCGCGCACATTGCCCCAATAGGTGCCAATCCCGCCGCCCTTGCTGGCCAGCCAGACGTTCTCGTTCCAGGTGTTGACGATGCCTTCGAGGCTGTCCGACACCGAGTTGAGGTAGCAGCTGATCGGCAAGCCGCGGTGGGTGCCGCCGTTCGACAGCACCGGGGTCGCGGGCATGAACCACAGCTTGGAGATGTAGTCATACAGGCGCTGGGCATGGGTCTGATCATCGGCATAGGCATCGGCCACGCGGGCGAACAGATCCTGATAGGTCTCTCCGGGCAGCAGATAGCGATCGGTCAGCGTTTCCTTGCCGAAATCGGTCAGCCGGGCATCGCGGGTATTGTCTGTCACCACGGTAAAGCGGCGGGCGTTGACCGTCTTGCTATCGGGTGCAGCTGCCTGCTTGGCCGCTTCGACCATGGCACTGCCCAGCGCTTCGCCCAGTAATTGGGTTGCCTTGGCGGCGATCAGAGCCTCTGATCCGGCATCACTCGTGTTCATCGTCACGGCCTTTTCTTCCCCAACAGCAGGGGCAGCATTCGCACCTGATTCCAGTTCATTCGTCACATCGCTGTTCAGCGCGTCATTGGGCACGTTATCGCTCGCCTTGAAATCCATCTGAAGCCCCACTTGTCCCCCGAATCATCGCTATGGCACAAGGGGCCATGTTCTGATTCTGTTCTATACCGGCTGATCCACAGACTTGCCAACAGGTAGGCCGGTATCCGGGCCTGCGGGCGCATCGGTTGATCCCATTTGCGGCGCGCACCTGCCCTGTGGGCCAGAGCGAATCGTTCCCCTCAACCCTGAACGGGGCAGCGGGCGTTTCACCAAGGCTTGGGGGTCCGATTTGCGCCGAACCACTAGATGATGAATCAGCCAGCGACTCCCGTCAACGGGTGATTAACCGTGAAGTGATCATGACAGGCCGGTGAAACCCGCATGACAGACCCGCGACGCGTGGACCAAGCTTGAGTCGCGAACCGCGCAAGCCCCAAACTGAATCTGTGAAGAAAAAAATGGTGATTGAATCATTCGAATCCAGCCGTGAATCTTTTGCACGGGTGGGGGTTCGAATGTTGCGCGGTGCGGCAAGCGAGGGGTGGAACGAAGCGATGGCGGCTTGCATGCGGAAATTCCGCTCACAGCCCATTTCATCCAACAGCTGACGATCGGAAAGCGACCCCGTTCCAGTCTTAGCCACGCCGACGGTCCAACTTTCGCCTGAGTGTCAAACAACAGGTCTCGTACCGTCCACTCGGGAGAACGAGCGCGGTAGCTGGGCTCGAACAATCAGCGGCATCGCGTTCAGTGCAAGGTGACGGATGGGCAGCCACATTGCCGCTAAGGTCAATGCTGCTCCTCCAGTAACCATCAGAGTTATCGGAAACAGATCAAGGCCAAGTAGAGACTGCATTGAACACATTATGAAAATTGTTCCGATCAAAGCCATGGTCAGTCGGTCAAGACATATCGCATAGATCACATAAGAAAGAAAAATGGCGAGCCCGATACCGCTCGCGGCAGGTGAAATCATCGTGAACTGCTCGGGGGACGTGGCTATAGGAGAACCCGGATGAGCAACCATCTCATAAAGCCAAAAGCATTGCCCGGCCATCGTTGCGCCACCCATGGCGTGAAGCCAGAATGCGACATCTGACCTCGGAGTTTCGCGGTACACATCACTCATGTCGTGCCAGCATGCCAGCACCAGCGCGAATAATGCGAAAACCGCAGGCCAGACTACGAAAGTCCACGTTGACGGTGCACCGACCAGCATGGTTGCAGCCTCGCCACCCAGGATGAGGATCATCAGCATGAATGTGGCGAACGCGAGCGGCAAGCGATAGACCATCCAGAACGCGCCAGCAGCAAGTGCCGCACCTCCGAAAACGATGACGGAATGCCATGCTTCGAACGGATGGCCCACAGCGACGCCATTGTCTGACGAGGCGACCAATCCGAGCAACGTGTCCGCGATTCCAAATACAGTGCCAGCCAGAAGAACCAAAAGCGGTATGCCTTCGCCGCGTCGCTGGAAGTATGAGGAAAGTGAAAATGCGACTGTCGCCACAAGCAAGCCGGCGAGAGATTCGATGACGCTTCGGGCTACTATCATCAGGCTTGCCAGGAGGATGAAAAGCCCCACGGCGGCGAGCACTGACCTTCCGTTGTAGGAATACCGCCTGTGGGACGTGGCGCCTTGGCCCAGCGGACGGGTTGCTGCATCGTTCAGACGTGATCTGATGCGCAAGGCTGCGGCATCGGAGATACCGCTACTCTCGAGGGCCGCTTCCAGGTCGTGCTTCTCATAATGTCGGGACACTGCTGGCTCCTGATGCCACTCGGCCAAGCTATACCGTTCGAGTATAAACTTTTTCTCAACCCAGCTTAAAGCCTCAGGCGTCCCAAGCTCAGAATTGCCGACGATCAAATTGGGCTATGTGCTTCCTGCATTGGTGGCAGCAATCCACCCACTACCCGCCCCCCAGCACCTCCCGCGCGCCGCCCGAAAGCGGCCATTCGCCCGCCCTTACCCCACCACCAACTCCGCCCACACCGGCAGGTGATCTGACGCTGCCGCCGCCAGCGCGCTGCGGTGCACGCCGCAATCGGTTACGCGCAGGCCTTCGCAATGCATGATCCGGTCAAGCCGCCCCAGCGGGCGACGCGCCGGGAAGCTCGGGCCGGGATCGAGCAGCGTGAAATGCTTCCCGAACTCGCGGAAGGCTCCGGCATTGGTGCGCCATTCGTTGATGTCGCCCATCAGCACCGTAGGGCGCTGCCGCCGCGCCGCATCGCCCAGCGCCGCAATCGCCCGCGCCTGCCGCGCGCGCCACAGGCCCGACAGGTCGAGGTGCATCCCGAACACGCTCACGCTCACCCCGCCGATGCGCACAGTCGCGGTCACCACGCCGCGCGGTTCGAGGCAGGGGATGTGAATGATGTCGTGGCTCTCCACCACAATCCCGCGCCGTACGAGGATCGCATTGCCGTGCCAGCCCATCGAATCGTGCTGCACATCTAGCGGCACAGGAACGTAATCGCTGTGGCTCTCGATCAGGAAGCGCGGCAGCACCGAGGCGCGGGTGCCAAAGCGCAGGTCCGCTTCTTGCAGGCAGACGATATCGGCATCCACCTCGGCCAGCACCTTGAGGATGCGCGCCGGATCACGCTTGCGATCCGTGCCCACGCCTTTGTGGATGTTGTAGCTTGCAAGCTTGATGATGGGGGCAGACGGCTCGCTCATGGGGCGGGAATAGCCGCCATGGCGGAATTTCCAAAGCGCGCGACGGGTTCGGCTGCGCTATTGCGGCATGAGCTGCGGCGTCTGCCGCCTTGCGACGATCGGCGACCCGCTAAGGCTCAGACCACAGCCGCAGCAGATTGTGATACAATCCCGTCAGCGCCAGCACGTCCGCATCGGGCGCCTTGGCAGCGCGCAGGTTCTGGATTGTGCCGTCCAGTTCGAACAGCATGTCGCGCTGCTGCGCACTGCGCACCAGGCTCTGAATCCACAGCACCGCCGCATCGCGTCGCCCCTGCGTGACCGGCGTGACCCGGTGGCGCGCGCCCGAGGCGTAAAGGATCATGTCCCCGGCCGGAAGTTTCACCGCATGCTCACCGCCGGGGCCTGCGATCATAAGCTCGCCCCCGTCATAGCTGCCGGGATCGCTGAGGAAGAGTGTCGCCGAAAGATCGGCGCGCATCCGTCCTTTCGTCAACGGGCGGATCGCCCCGTCGATGTGGTCGCCATAGGTCGCCCCGCTTTCATAGCGGTTGAACAGCGGCGCGCTGATGCAGGTTGCCAAGGCACTGGCAGCGAACAGGGGATGGCGCGCCAGCGCGTCCATCACCAGCGCGCCGGCCTGCAGGGCGATCGGATCATCCTCGTCCAACTGGCGATTGTCTTTCACGGTAGCCGACAAGTGCCCGGCGGTGGCGCGGCCATCGATCCACCCGGCCTGGCCCAGCAGCCCATGCACCTGCGCCAGCTCGGCTGCATCCAGCACTCCGGGAATATGCAGCATCTATGCCCCCCTCTTTGCCTAGGCCAGCGGGGCTAGAACGACCATTGCAGCGACGCAAGCGCGGTCCGCCGCGCGCCGGGGATCACATGCACCGGATGGAGCTGTTCGAAATAGACCTCGTCGAACAGATTATTGACCACCAGCCGCGCGATCACGCCATCGGCGATCTGGAACTTGGCGCTGAGATCGACAATGGTGAAAGCTGGCGCAATCAGGAACGATCCCGGCGTGTTCTGCCCCAGCCGCCGACCGGTGGAGATGACGTTCGCTCCGACATTGAGCCGGTCAGTGACGTCATAACTGGTGGCAAAGGTGCCCATGTGCCGCGCCGTCAGCAGCAGCGGTTGGCCCACAATCGGCCCGGCGGGCGAGGATTCCAGCGTCTGGCTGTCGAGGAAGGCATAAGAACCGCGCACGCTCCAACCCGGCAGAATCTCGCCGTTGAACTCGATCTCGGCCCCATCGACCCGCTGCTTGCCGCCGAGCGTGTTGAAACCCGGAAAATCGGGATCGGGCACACGGACCTGATCCTTCTCGATCCGGAAGATCGATGCTGACAGCAGCACACGGTCACCAAACAGGTTCCATTTGGTGCCGAGCTCCACCGAGAAACTGGTTTCCGGGTCCAGATTGATATTCGCCTGCGCCACGCTGCGCCCGGCGGAAATCAGCGATTCAATCCCCTCTCCCGAAGGATTGAAGCTGTTGGCGTAGCCTGCATAAATGCTGCCATTCTCGCTAGGCTTGTACACCAGCGCCCCGCGATAGCTGAGGTTGCGGTCGGTGCGGTCAACCGCCGTATCCGTTTGCGTGCCCGCCTGATTGAACCCGGCGCTGTTGAAGCGGGTGTTGAAGCTGTCCCACCGCAGGCCGACAATCGCCCGCCAGCGCTCGCCGATTTCGATCGTATCGATTGCAAACAGTCCGAACCCGGTCGAGCGTGACCGCGCGCGCAGCCGCACAAAGCTGTTGGGCGCGCTGTCGTAGAATCTGACCTCGGGATCAGTCAGCGAGGTTGAGGGAACATTGAAGTTGGTAATGTAAGTGGTGGTCGGGTTTTCGAGGCTGAGCTCGGCGCCGAAAATCAGCACATGGCGCAGCGGCCCCGTGTCGAAATCGGCTTTGAAATCCGTCTGGTTCTGAAAGAATTCGTCGGTCGAAAAGCCCTGAAACAGGTTGCGCGACACCGTGATCTGATCAAGCGGCGTGCCCTGCGGCGTCGCCGCCGGGATGATCGCTTCGCTATAGCGGAACGCGCGCTTGTTATACGAATAGCGGGTCTGGCTGCGCAGTTGCAGGCTTTCCGAAAAACGGTGGTCCAGCTTCAGTGTGACGATATTGGCGTCGGTGTTGAGGAAGTCGTTGGTGAACCCGTAATAGTTCGATGGATCAACCGCTGCCGGGGCGCCTGGATTTGCGAACCGACCGGGGAACCAGGGAATGCCGTAATCGGGCCGGTTGCGCTCGGTCTGGTGGACATAGCTCAGTTGCACCGTGGTCTGTTCGCCCAGCCCAAAGGCGATCTTGGGCGCGACACCCCACCGCTCACTGCGCCCGAAATCGCGGCCTTCAACAGCGGATTCGTGATAGAAAGCGTTGAGCCGGAAAGCGCTGTTCTGGCCTGCGATATCCGCAAGGTTGACGTCACCGGCGATCCTCCGTGTGTCGTCCAGCCCGACCTGCACATCGGCCCGCGCGAAGGTTTCCCCCTTGGGCTTTTTGCTCACCCGGTGGATCACCCCCCCGGTCGACCCGCGCCCGAACAGGATCGACGACGGGCCCTTGAGCACCTCGATCGCTTCGTCATCAAACGCGTCGCGGTAGTAATAGCCGTAATCGCGGATATTATCGACAAACAGGTCGTTGCGGGTGGTGAAGCCGCGCAGGCTGGCATTGTTGCCCTGAAAACTGGTCTCACCCGCGCCAACGCTGATCCCGGCGACATTGCGCAAGGCATCATTGAGATTGTTGATCCCGCGATCTTCCAAGTCCTCCTTGGTCACGATGCTGATCGCCTGCGGGGTATCGAGGATCGGGGTGACGATCCGGTCGAGCGTGACCGCGTCATCCTTTTCGCCGGTGACGACAATGGTGGGGGGCTTGCTCTGCTCCGCATCGGCCGGCTCTTCGGCATGGGCAGCCGGAGCGACGCCCAGACCGAGCGCGAGGCTCGCTGCCAAGGCAGGCGCATCGCGCGCGGTGAAGCGAATGGCGGAACCACCCGCCGGACGAAAACTGATCACTGTGATCCCCCATTCCCGATGTTGCGGGCGCTCGCCGCGTTCGAGTCCGCTCTACGAGTGCCCGAAGCTCCTATGGGATGCAAACAGTAATGGCGCTTCCAACGCGGATACCGATTGCAAGGCGTCGCAGGGGGTACGTCCAGTTTTTGCCCGTCACAATTCGGAACAAGTCGGCAGGACTCAGGCCTGTCTGCTGACGCGCCGCACAGCGTTCACTGACGCCGACCAGGCGCGTTCTTTTCTGTAACCCAAGCGCAACATATTGAACATTTATCCGCCCATGGCGGTCTTTTTGTTATACTTTTTGAACTGCGGGGGTAGCTTTCGCAAAAGAGCCAAAAACAAAATGATCGGGAGAGACTTAATGTCATATCGCACCAATTTCAGGGCGAGCTGCGCCCTTTCCATCCTCGCCATCGCTTGCGCCGCGCAGCCTGCCTTTGCGCAGGCTGAGGGCGAAGCGGCCGAGGCGGAGCCAGCAGCGCCCGGCGAAACCATCATCGTCACCGGCACCCGGCGCACCGACCGCACCGTATCCGAAAGCGCGGTTCCGATTGATGTGATCGGTTCGGACGCCTTGCTCAACCAAGGCACGACCGAGACCAACCGCCTGCTCAACAACCTCGTGCCATCATTCAACTTCCCGCAGCCCTCGCTGACCGACGGCACCGATTCACTGCGCCCGGCGACCTTGCGCGGCCTCGCGCCAGATCAGGTGCTGGTGCTGGTCAATGGCAAGCGGCGGCACTCCTCTGCGCTGCTCAATCTCAACGGCTCGATCGGGCGCGGCTCGACCGGGGTCGACATGAACACCATCCCGCCGCTGGCGATCGACCGCATCGAAGTGCTGCGCGATGGCGCGGCTTCTCAATATGGCTCGGATGCGATCGCGGGGGTGATCAACATCCAGCTGAAGAAGCGCGAAGGGGGCCGGGCGCAGGTCACTTACGGCAAGTACATCACCACGCTGGAAGACGTGGCGCAGGTCGCCAGCGTGGCACCGACCACCGGCACCGGCGATGATCCGGTGATCACCTTCACCGGCGAAGACCGCGAACGGAACGATGGCGACACGGTGACGCTGGCTGCCAATTTCGGCCTGCCGGTGGGCGATACCGCCTATGTGAACATCACTGCCGAATACAAGGATCGCGATTTCACCAACCGGTCCGGCCCCGATCCGCGCCGCCAATATTCGGGCGTGGGCGACCCGCGTGAGACCACGATTGAACGCTACAACCACCGTTTCGGCGATGGCGAATCCGAGGACGTCAACATCTTCGTCAACTCCGGGGTTGATGTCGGCACTTCGTTCGAACTCTACGCCTTCGGCAGCTATGGGAGCCGCAAGGCGAATGGCACCGGCTTCTACCGCCGTTCGAACGACGCCCGCAACCGCGACTTCGCCAATGGCGGCGCGCCGTTCTATCCCGATGGCTTCCTGCCGCAGATCGATGCCGATATCGAGGATATTGCCGGGGTGCTCGGGGTGCGCGGTGAGGCCGGGGGCTGGAACCTCGACCTGTCGATCAACTATGGCAGCAACCGGCTCGATTACGGCGTGTCGAACAGCTTCAACACCTCGCTTGGCGGCTTGGTTAGCCCCACCGAGTTTGACGCTGGCGGGCTGCGTTCCGGCCAGACTTCGGTCAATTTCGATGCGCAGCGCGAATTTGACCTGGGCATTGGCGACAGCTCGATCGCGTTTGGCGGCGAATGGCGCAACGAGAATTACAAGATCATCCCGGGCGAGGAAGCGAGCTTTATCGCTGGCCCCTTCACCTTCTCGAACGGAGCAGCGCCGGGCGCGCAGGTGTTCCCCGGCTTCCAGCCTTCGACCGCCGTCGATGCCTCGCGTGACAGCTATGCCGCCTATGCCGAAATCGACAATGATTTTTCGGACAGCTTCAACGTGCAACTGGCCGGGCGTTACGAGAACTTCTCGGACTTTGGCGATACCTTCAACGGCAAGATCGCCGCGCGGTTTGAGCCGGTTGAAGGGATTGCCTTGCGCGGCGCCCTGTCGACCGGCTTCCGCGCGCCCGGTCTGGCGCAGCAGTTCTTCTCCACCACCTCGACCAACAATGTCGGCGGACAGCTGATCGAAATTGGCACCTTCCCGGTCGGCTCCCCGATTGCGGTGGCGCTTGACGCGCAGCCGCTCGAGCCCGAAAAATCGTTCAACATCAGCGGCGGCGTGGTGTTCACGCTGCTGACCGGCCTCAGCCTCACGGTTGATTACTACAACATCAAGATCGAAGACCGCATCGTGCTGACGGAAAATCTGGTCGGCGCTGATGTCGAACAGCTGCTGCGGGACGCGATGGTGGTGGGCACCTCGGCACGGTTCTTCATCAACGGGATCGACACCCGGACCGAAGGGCTTGATGTCGTTGCCAGCTATCGTGTGCCCGATTTCGGCATGGGCAGGCTGACGCTGACGGCGGGTTTCAACACCAACGAAAACACGATCACCGATCGGCGAGCGTTCCCCAACTTCAACGCCAACCGTCTGTTCGCGCGGCAGGAAAGCCTGCGTCTGACCGATGGCCAGCCGAGCAACAAGCTCAACCTCGGCCTGAACTGGGAGAACGAGCCGTTTGGCGTAACAATCAACGCCAACCGGTTCGGCGAAGTGCTGATCCCCGATGGCGTCACCACTGCGACGACGGATGGAATGCCGGTGACGGTCACCAATCCCCAGATCCGCAACGATATCCGCGTGGCAGCCGGGGATGCACCGGGCGATTTCGATCTGACGCCGAAATGGGTGGTCGATCTTGAAGTGCGCTACAATCCGGTCGAGTTCATTCAGCTCGCGGTGGGCGCCAACAATCTGCTCGATGAATATCCCGATCGCCTGCCATTTGGCACCGTCAACGGCGTCAATTTCGGCGTCAACAACAGCTTCCTGCCCTATTCGTCGCAATCGCCCTTCGGCTTCAGCGGGCGCTTCCTCTACGGGCGGGTCAGCGTCGAGTTCTGATCGACACTACAGGGCGCGGAGGGGCATGGTTGAACGTGCCTCTCCGCCCCATTCGGCACACCCAATGCCGTTATGGCGGAATTTCGAAAGCGCGCGCGGCGGGTTCTGCCGCATCATCGCGGCATGAGTTACGGCGCGCGTGTTCTTTATGCCTTTGACGGCGGTCCCCACGGCGATTGGGCCGTGACGGGCATGTCCACTTTATGCGGCGAAGGCCTGCCTGCGGTCGCGGGCCTCTCGATCCGCGCGGGTGACACCTCTGCACCCACCCCGCCGACATGGACGCTGGCGGGCGTCGCCAGCCACCTGCGCTACACGCTGCGGGAGGAATATTCCGAGCTCACCGCGCGCGGCAGCCCCTTGGGACGCGGGGAGGCGCGGCGGGCGGCGTTGATCCCGATCAGCAAGAGCGATGCCTGGTGGGCGCTGGCGCAGGACGAGCGCCGCCGCATCTATGAAGACCAATCGCGCCACACCAGCATCGGGATGGAATACCTGCCGCAGATCGCGCGGCGGCTGCACCACGGGCGCGATTTGGGCGAGCCGTTCGACTTCCTCACCTGGTTCGAATTCGCCCCCGAACACGAAGGCCTGTTCGACGAGCTGCTGGCGCGGCTGCGGGACAGTCTCGAATGGACTTATGTTTCGCGCGAGGTTGATATCCGGCTTACTCGGGCAGCCCCCACCCCCAACCCCCTCCCCTGAAGGGCAGGGGGCTTTGGCGCGCGCAGCCTAGCCCGCCGCCAGCAGGCTGGCATTGCCGCCCGCTGCGGTGGTGTCGATGCACATCACCCGCTCGGTCGCAAAGCGCGCCAAGTAGTGCGGCCCGCCCGCTTTGGGGCCGGTGCCCGAAAGGCCCTCCCCGCCAAACGGCTGGCTTTCCACCACCGCGCCGATCTGGTTGCGGTTGACGTAGAAATTGCCGACCTTGGCTCGGGATTGCACGAAGCGCCGGGTCTCGGCGATGCGGCTGTGCAGGCCCAGCGTGAGGCCGAAGCCGGTGGCATTGATGGCATCGACGACCTGCTCCAACTCGCCCGCCTTGAACCGCACCACATGCAGCACCGGGCCAAAGTTCTCGCGCGCCAGTTCAGCGATCGATCCCAGTTCGATGATCGTCGGCGCGACGAAATGCCCCTTGGTCGGGGTGCCGGGCAGGCGGGTGACTGCAAAGCCGCGCGCGGTGCAATCGGCGATATGGGCTTCAAGCAGCGCCTTGGCCTCAGCGTCGATCACCGGGCCGACATCGGTGGTGAGGTCCGCCGGATCACCCACGCTCAGCGCCGCAAACCCGCCTCGGATCATCTCCAACACGGGCCCCGCAATGTCCTCTTGCAGATACAGCACCCGCAGCGCCGAACAGCGTTGGCCTGCGCTTTGGAAGGCGCTCGCCAGCACATCGCGCACCACCTGTTCGGGGAGCGCCGAGCTATCGACGATCATCGCGTTCTGCCCGCCGGTTTCAGCGATCAGTGTGGCGATCGGCCCGTCGCGGTTCGCCAGCGCACGGTTGATCGCGCGCGCCGTGTCGGTCGATCCGGTGAAGGCGACGCCTGCGAGACGCGGATCGGCGGTGATCATCTGGCCAACCTCGCCTGCGCCGGGGAGCAATTGCAGCGCCTCTGGCGGGATGCCCGCTTCGTGACACAGCTTCACCGCCAGCGCGGCGATCAGCGGGGTCTGTTCGGCAGGCTTGGCAATCACAGAATTGCCCGCCGCCAGCGCGGCGGCAGCCATGCCGATGAAGATCGCCAGCGGGAAGTTCCACGGCGCAATCGTCGCAAACACCCCGCGCCCGTGGAGCGACAGCGAATTTTCCTCGCCCGTTGGCCCCGGCAGGATCGTCGGCGCGCTGAATTGGCGGCGCGCTTCGGCGGCGTAGTACCGCAAGAAATCGACAGCCTCGCGCAGTTCGAGCACCGCATCCATCAGCGTTTTGCCCGCCTCGCGCTGACACAGGCTGAGGAACTCGACCGAGTGGCGTTCGAACAAGTCAGCGGCTTCTTCCAGCAGCAGCGCGCGCGCCTCGCCGCCCAGCGCATCCCAGCCGGGCTGGATCGCGGCGGCGCGAGCGAAGGCGGCATCGACCTCCTCAGCGGTGGCATCGCGTCGCGTGCCGACGACCTGCGCAGGGTCATGCGGCCCAGTGATCGGAGCGATCTCTCCGGGGCGTTCGGCTGGGAAGGTCGGCTCAGCGCGCCAGTGAATGCCTTCAAGCAGTCTAAGCCGCTCCAACAACGGCCCGCGCACCAGCGGATCGCTTAAATCAATCCCGGCGCTGTTCTGGCGGCTTCCGAAGATCGCGCCCGGCAAGGGGATCGCCGGATTGCGGCGCGGGCTGAGCGCGGCGAGTTCCGCCACCGGATCGCCGACCAGCTCCTCGGCCGGAATATCGGCATCGCCCATGCGGTTGACGAAGCTGGTGTTCGCCCCGTTCTCGAGCAAGCGGCGCACCAGATAGGCGAGCAACTCCTTGTGTCCGCCTACGGGCGCATAGATGCGAACAGGCGTGGGGGTGTTGCCTTCGACCCGGCGCAGCGCCTGATAGACTTCCTCGCCCATGCCGTGCAGGCGCTGGAATTCGAAGGATTTGCCCTCGCTCAAGGCCTTGATTGCAGCGATCGTATAGGCGTTGTGCGTGGCGAAGGCGGGGTGCAGCACATCGCTGTGTTCGAACAGCCGCGCGGCGCAGGCGAGGTAGCTGACATCGGTCGCCACCTTGCGGGTGAACACCGGGTAATCGCTATACCCGCCAACCTGCGCCAGCTTCACTTCGCTGTCCCAATAGGCACCCTTGACCAGCCGCACGAACAGCTTGCGCCCGTGCCGCCGGGCAAGCTTCCCCGTCCAGTCGCACACTGCCACACCCCGCTTCTGATAGGCCTGAATCGCAAGGCCGAAGCCCTCCCACCGGCTGCCATCGGGGCGGCGGAACAGGTCATCATCGGCGACCAGTTCCTCGATGATGTCCATGCTGAGTTCGAGCCTTTCGGCCTCTTCGGCGTCGATGGTGAAGTGGATATCGGCATCGCGCGCTTTAACCGCGAGGGCGCGGATCATCGGCACCATTGCCGCGCGCGCCTCGTCGGCGTGGAAGAAGTTGTATTTTGGGTCCAGCGCCGAGAGTTTGACCGAAATCCCTGGCGAAGCGGTGACGCCCGCCCCCGCCTCACGCGCCAGCCGGGTCAGCGCGGCTTCGTAACTCAGGCGATATTTCTCGGCATCGGCAAAGGTCATCGCCGCTTCGCCCAGCATGTCGAAGCTGTGGGTGATGCCCTGCGCACGTTCGGGCGCGGCGCGTTTCAGCGCTTCGTCAATGGTGCGGCCGAACACGAATTGCCCGCCAAGGATCTTCATCGCCTGCCCGGTGGCAGTGCGGATCACCGGCTCGCCCAGCCGGTTGATCGCGCGCTTCAGCACGCCCCCCATCCCGCGTTGCCGCGCTTCGGGCGGATCGAGCACTTCGCCGGTCAGCATCAGCGAAAAGGTCGCGGCATTGACGAAGGTGGAGCTGCTTTCGCCAAGATGCTCGCCCCATTCGATGCTGCCGATCTTGTCGCGGATCAGTGCATCGGCGGTGGCGGCATCGGGCACGCGCAGCAGCGCTTCAGCGAGGCACATCAGCGCGATGCCCTCTTCGGTGTCGAGCCCATATTGCTGCAAGAAGGCATCAATCCCGCTCGCCTTGTGGCTGCGGGCACCTTCGATCAGTTGGATGGCGAGGCTGGCAGCAGCCCCATTCACGCGCGCGGCGGGCGCGGCCTGATCCAGCCGCTCGGCACAGCAGGCCTCTTCCTCCTGCCGATAGGCGCGGCGCAGATCACTGCGGTTAAGCGGGGGGAAGGCGGCGGCAGTATCAGCCATATCTGGTTTCACCTGAAACGATTCGAACGCAATAACCGGCCTCTGAACCGCGCGAGGCTGCGCTTCAAGTTCGGTCTTTGCAACAGGTCTGCTTGATCACGAGGCCCCGCCCGGTTAGCCTGCTCGCCTGCACCGGGGGACCGATTACATGCGCATGTTCTGCTTCCACTGCCGCGATGGAGAGGATGGCGGGCGGCTGCGGGCGATCCACCGCCCGGCGCATCTCGATTTCATCCACGCCAATGCCGATCATTTCGTGATTGTCGGCCCGTTGAAGCGCGCCGACGGGCTGATCATCGGATCGCTGCTGATCGTGAAGGCCGATGATGAGGCGGCTGCGCGCGACATTCTGGCGGGCGATCCCTACCTCACCGGCGGAGTGTGGCAGCTGATCAGGGTCGATGAATTCTCGCCCCTGTTGGGCGACTGGGCATAGCACCGGCGGGGTCAGCGCAAGACGATAGCGGCATGCCGGGCTACCGGGCACCCGCAACATGGGAGTCGATCCAGCCTCTGACCTTGGCGACGCGGGTATATTGGCTAGGCAGACCGGTCGTGCCGCACTTCTTGCCGGCGCTGACCACGCCGATCAGAACCGGACGCCGCCCGTTGTCACTATAGAGCACCAGCGGGCCGCCGCTGTCGCCGAAACAGGTCTGCTCGCGGTCCTTGCCGCCCGCACACAGCGCAGCATTGGCCAGCGCGCCGGTGAACTTGGTGAGCGCGGTGCAGTCGCCTTCGCTCACTGTCTCCATCTTCACGACCTGAAGATAATCGGTCGATGTGCTGTTCTCCAATTCCGTCCAGCCCCAGCCGAAGGAATAGACCGGCGTTCCCTTGAGAATCTTGCGCTGGGTAAGGTTGAGGGGGTCGAGAGCGATCGATGCGATCACATTCGGCAAGGCGCGAGCGGGCGCGCTCAGATCGACATCGGCGCCCACCTTGCCCGCGCGATGATCAAACTGAACCAGAGCGATATCGAACAGGTACCGGTTGGACTTGTTGTATTGCGGATGCGGTATTGCGCGCAGGATCGGATAGCTGATCCCTTCATCGTAGTGCGGGTTGTAGACACCCAGCCGGATGCGGTGGCCACTCGCGCCCACTCTGGTGCCATTGTCGCTCAGACAATGCGCCGCTGTCAGCACCCACCCCGGCGCGATCAACGAACCACCGCACAGCACTCGCTGACCTGGGCTCAGGCGATTGCCAGCAAGACTTTCCGGCCGCCAGATCAGCGCCTGCCAGGGCGCCTGGCCGGGCTGTGCGGGCAGACTGCCAATGCCCTTCTCGCCCACATCGCAGCGAAATTCGGAATAGGCCGTGCCGCGGAATTCTTCGCTGACGGTGAAGCACACCTCTGTGTTGATGTAGTCGCGGAAGTTGTCCAGATTGTCTTCGGGCCAGGGAGAAATAAAACGGTCATCGGCAGGGGCAATGCGTGCGCCGGGGAAATATCCGGCATACCGACTTTCGCGCAAACATGCCTCCGCGAAATTGGCATCGCATAGCCGGATATAGAGCGCGATCGCCCGGCCAAGATCGGTGGCCTCAAACTCGCTAGCGAGTTCCAAGCAGAAACCGTCATTTCCCGCATCGCAACCTGCTTCAAGCAAGGCGAGCAGCGCACGCCTTTGATCGGTGGGCACGGTGATGATGTCAGCACCGTTGAAGCAGGCATCGCCTGGGCCCTTGCGGCAGCTCTCCTGAAACAATGCAATGGCCTGTTCGATAGTGAAGGAGGAGTCCACTAACAAAGCCTTGCCAAGTCCGGCGCAGGCCCGTGAATCACCAGCTTCGCAGCCGCGACGTGCCAGCGGAATGACGCGCGCGTATGAGCGAAGATAGCACACACGTCCGTCGAGATCACAGCCCTTGTCAAAATCGGCCAAAGCAAGGTTCCAGTCCTTGGTGACCCCTTTCCCCTCAAAGGCACGGTAGGCCATGTCGATGCAATCCGTAGCACTGCCAAGGTCGCAGGCCAGGCGCTGATATTGTCCGGCCAGCGCCTCGTCAGGCTCAGGCCTGCCGGTCACCAGCCTGACCATTTCCTCACAGGCTTCCAGCAAGGATTTGCGGCATAGGTCATCCACCATGCCGGTCGCTCTGGTCTGGTCCTCTGGGCTGTCACTGTCTGCCAGAAATCCACTGTAGAATAAGCAAGCCTCATTATCTCCTGCCTCGCAGGCACGTTCGCTAAGGGCTTTGGAACGGGTGAGGAAAGCGTCGGCACCGGCCGCGTCATCCGTTTCGCGCATTCCACTCGCGATGGTGTCGCAGGCAATCCAGTCACCAAGGTCGCAGGCCCTTTCCATCAGGCCCTCGGTTTCCTGAGGCCCGCCTTCGGCATCGCCAGAGCCGGCATATGCCAGTTCGGCGAAACTGCGGCACCCTGCCCCGACGTCCGCATCGCAGGCTTCCTTGTAGAGGATGGTGGCGATTGGCGTGAACTGCCAGACACCCTCGCCCAAGGCGTAAGCATCGCCTGCGGCATGGCAGGCCGCGCCATCGCCCGTGTCGCAGGCCTTGAGGCTGGCGATAACGGCCTGCTCCAAGGCAGCCCACTCTTCATCAGTATAGGCGACTAATCTGATGAGTTCGGTCTGCTGCTTTTTGCTAAGCCGCTGGTAATCCTCATCACGCATGCCAAACCTGCGCTCAGGCTCGACTTCGCTTGCCGCGTGGATTTGCCCGGTGGGCTCTTCCCCGCCCACAGCTTGGGCTTGCGCAACCAGCGATGTGCACAGCATAGCGAGCATCGCTGCCATCCGGCTCGCGGCTTTCCATGACTGAAGCAGCATTGCGCTTCCCCCTTGTCGGCGGCAATCCATCAGACATCGCTTGCTACGTCAAGGGAGGGGACCCCAAGAGTTCTAGCCGGTCGAGCGGTCCGCCTTGTCCTTCTCATTGGTGCCCTTGATCATCGCCCGCATCTGATCCCATTCGGCATCGCCCAGCCCCTGAAGCATCGGATAGAACGTCCCGCCATTGGCCTGGAAGCCCGCGCCATCGATAGCGATGGTCTGTCCGTTCACGTATTCTGCGCCCGTCCCCATCAGGAACACGGCGAGATTGGCGAGTTCATGCATCTCGCCCGCGCGGCCCATCGGGTTCATGGAATTGCCCGAATTGCCGCCTGCCCCGCCGGGGTGCAGCCGCGCGCTCATGCCCTTGGTCGGGAAGAGGCCGGGGGCGATGGCGTTGAAGCGCAGGCCATAGCGGCCCCATTCGGTGGCGAGGCTCTGGGTCATGGCGTTGATCGCGGTCTTGCTCATCGCGGACGGCACCACGAAGGCGCTCCCCGACCACACCCAGGTGGTGAGGATCGAGAGGAAGCTCGCGCGCTTCTTTTCGGCAATCAGCCGCTTGCCGATGTCGAGCGTGACGTAGAAGGTGCCGCGCATCACGATATCGGCGATGGCGTTGAAGCCGTTGACCGAAAGGTCCTCGGTGCGGCTGATGAAATTGCCCGCCGCATTGTTGACCACGCCGGTGAGCGCCCCGCCATCGGCCCAGATAGCGTCGACCATTTCGTGGATGGCGTTCGCATCACGGATGTCGCAGGCCATGCCGACGATCTTGCCGCCATGAAGCGCGGTGAGTTCGGCGGCGGTCTCGTCGAGCTTGTTCTGGCGGCGGCCGCAGATGTAGACGGTCGCGCCCAGTTTCAGGAACGCCTCGGCCATCTCGCGCCCAAGGCCCGTGCCGCCGCCGGTGACGAGAATGCGTTCGCCCGCCATCAGGCCATCGCGGAACATCAGTTTTGAAGCGTCCATTTCAGTTTCCTCAGTTTCTCGTCATTGCGAGCCGCCGCAGGCGGCGTGGCAATCCATGGCCTGACCGCGCAAATGCGAGCGCCGGTTCATGGATTGCTTCGTCGGCTACGCCTCCTCGCAATGACGAGGCAGGCGATTGATGTTCAAAGCCCCAGCACGGTCTTGGCGATGATGTTCTTCTGCACCTCGTCCGATCCGCCGAAAATGGTCGAGGCGCGGTTGTTAAGATAGCGGCCCATCGCGGTTTGGGCATATTCGCTCCCCACCGGCTCGGGCGCTTCGTTGCCGTAAAGCGGGCGTTCGAGCGGCAGTTGCAGCGCATCCGGGCCGAGCAGTTCCAACCGCAGCACATCGACCTGCTGGCCGATATTCGATCCGAGCAGCTTGACCAGCGAGGTCTGCGGCCCCGGCGCGCGGCCCTTGGCGAGTTCGGCGAGGATGCGCAGCTCGGTCACTTCGAGCGCCTCGGCCTCCAGCCGCACGCGGGCAAGCCGGTCGCGGAAGCGCGGATCATGCGCCAGCGCGCCGTTGACACCCGAGGGCTGGGTCTGGGCGAGGGTCTCCAGCCGGTCGATGCTCTGGAGCAGGCGCGGGGCATAGCACGATCCGCCGCGCTCGTTTTCGAGCAGGAACTTGGCGATGGTCCAGCCTGCGCCTTCAGTGCCGATCAGGTTGTCCGCCGAGGTCCGCGCGTCGGTGAAGAACACCGCGTTGACCTCGTGATCGCCTGACATCGAATGGATCGGGGTGACGCTGACGCCCGGCTGATCCATCGGCACCAGCAGGAAGCTGATCCCGGCCTGTTTCTTCACGGTCGCATCGGTGCGGACCAATGCGAAGATCCAGTTGGCGTGGTGCGCGTGGGTGGTCCAGATCTTCGATCCATTGATGACATATTCGTCGCCATCCAGCCGGGCTGCGGTTTTAAGGCTCGCAAGGTCAGAACCGCTGCCGGGCTCCGAGTAGCCCTGACACCAATAATCATCGCCCGACAGGATGCCGGGCAGGAAACGCGCCTTTTGTTCGGGCGTGCCGAATGCGCAGATCACCGGGCCGACGAGCCGCAGGCCGAGGATCGCGAGTGCGGGCGCGCCGGCCAGCGCGCATTCCTTTTCAAAGATGAACTTCTGCGTCGGGGTCCAGCCCGTCCCGCCATCCTCCTTGGGCCAGTGCGGGGCGACCCAGCCTTGGCGGAACAGGATGCGGTGCCATTCCATCCCGATATCGGGCTCGACAAACACCCCCGGCGTACGGCGCGCGCCATCGCGCAGCCGATCGGGCAGATTGTCCTTGAGGAAAGCGCGCACTTCTTCGCGGAAGGCGATATCCTCGGGCGAAAAATCCATGTCCATTACAGCGATCCCATTCGTCGTATGTGTCAGGCCCCGTCTCTCATGGCCCAGCGGATCGTGCGCCGCAGCAGGTCATAATAGACGTCGTAGTTCCAGGCGCACATTTCCTTGTGCGGGTAGAAATCGGCCATGCCCGGCAGGTCATAATGCCCGCGGCAGTGCCCCAAAGCGTTGTAAACGATCTGCCCTTCACCAATATCCCTCGTATAAAGGATAGGTACGGTGGTCTTGCCCCATTGGCTTTGGGTAAACCCGGTCGCCTCGCCTTCGAAGGTGGTTTGCATCAGGGTGTCGATTGGCGCGGTGGTTTTGGAGAGGTAAAGCTCGTCCACCACTTCGAAGTTTTCGATCCCCTTGGTGAGTTCGTGGTCGTGATTGACGACTTCGACCGGGAACTTGCCGATGGGTGGGTGCGCGACGAACTGCGTGCCGAGCATTTCCATCACATCGGGGCGATCATCCGGCGCATCGACCAAGCCTTCAGCGGTGAAGACCAGGATCGAATTGGTGCCGTGCAGCGCCATCCACTTGCTGCCCTTCCCCATCCACGCCTTGATCTGCGCGGCCTGTTCAGGGGTCGGCATCAGATCGCAGGTATAGGTGATGAGGAAGCGGCATTGATCGAGCCGCTCCAGTCCCGAATAATCGGCGGCCACGGTGGTGCGGATATGCGGGTGCTCGGCCAGCAGCTTGAGGATTTCGAGCCGGGGGAAGTCGATATCGTGATACTTGCCTGCGGCGATGAAATGCGCGTCGATGCGGGTGGCGGGTTGTTCTGACATATCAGCTCCTGATTGATCCGCCGCCATCGACGGTCAAATCGCAGCCGGTGGTAAAGCTCGCCTCATCGCTGGCGAGGAACACCACCGCGCGGGCGACTTCCTCGGGCTCGCCGATGCGGTTCATCGGGTGGGTGGCGGCGAAATTGGTCTCGATATTCTCCGGCGTGTCGGCGCCAGAGAACTTGTAGCGGTTATACATCGGCGTGCGGATCGCGCCGGGGTGGACCATGTTGGCGCGGATCGGGAGGCCGCGCTCGGCCAGATCCAGCGCGACGCTTTGCGTGAGGCCGCGCAGGCCGGTCTTGGACGCGCTGTAGGCCGCCACGAACGACGCCGGGCGCAGCGCGATCATTGAGCCGATGTTGACGATGGCGCACTTTTCGCCGCTCGCTTCCATCGCCGGGATCGCGGCGCGCATGCCGTAGAACGGGCCGTGGAGGTTGATGTCGATGGTGCGCTGCCACACGTCGAGCGATCCATCAGGCACGTTGCCGGGTTCGGAAATGCCCGCGATATTGCACAGCACAGTGAGCTTGCCGAACCGCCCGCGCGTAGCCGACACGGCGGCTTCCCATTGCGATAGCTCGCGCACATCGAGCTGCACCGCCGCGGCGCGATCTCCCAGCTCAGCCGCAAGGTCTTGCGCCTTCTCCAGCTGCACATCGCCCAGCATCACGCTGCCGCCCTCGGCCACAATCAGCCGCGCGACCGCCGCCCCGATCCCCTCCGCGCCGCCAGAAACCAGCGCGACCTTACCCTGCATCCTGCTCATTCGCGCTCCAGAATCGCGACGGCGGACAGCCCCGGCGCGCCGTAAACGTGGGAATAGCCGAGCCTCGGCCCCTTGCCGTTTTGGCCGAGCACCTGCCGCTCGCCTGCGCGCCCGCGCAATTGCTCGACGTTTTCGTAAACCTGCCGCAGGCCCGACGCGCCCACCGGCTCGCCGCAAGCAAGGCAGCCGCCATCGGTGTTGACCGGCAAGCGCCCGCCAATCTCCGACCAGCCATTGGCAAGCCATTCTTCCTGCTCACCATCCTTGCAGAAGCCGTTTTCGGCCATGTGCATGATTTCCGCGCCGCTTTCAGTGTCCTGCAACTGCGCCACGCCGATATCCTCCGGGCCGACCCCGGCGCGCTCAAACGCGGCTTGGCTGGCGAGGACGGTGGGCTTGCCGCCTTCTTCGATGCTGATGCCGGCCTGGAACACCTCGAAGGAATTGGGCGGACGGGTTTTCACCGCCACGGCGCGGATTTTCACCCCGTCCGCGCCCAACTCCTTCATCTTCTTCTCGGACGCGAGGATCAGCGCCACCGCGCCCTCGGCGGGCGAGCAGAACATGTATTTGGTCAGCGGGTCATTGATCATCGGCGCGTTCATGATCGTGTCGAGATCGACCGGGCTGCGCCGCCATGCGTGGGGGGCGAGCGTGCCGTTGCGAAACGCCTTCTCTGCCACCCGGCCCAGCGTCGTGCGGGTGATGCCGTGCAACTGCATGTACCGCTGGATCTTGAGCGCGAAGAACTGCGTGGTCAGCATCATCCCCGTCTGCCCGTACCATTCGGGAAGGCCGTAATCGGCAGGCTTGGCGTTGAAGGCCCCGCGCGGATGCTTGTCGAAGCCGACCGCAAGTGCAAGGTCATACATGCCTGACGCAATCGCCTGCTGCGATGCGGCCAGCGCGCTGCCGCCGGTGGCGCAGCCATTGGCGACATTGGTGAAAGGGAGGCTGGTCAGCCCCAGCTCGTTCACCATGATGTCGGCATTGCCTGCCGCCGCGCTGCCACCGTAAGCGCATTCGATATCGGGCCAATCGAGCCCGGCATCGGCCAGCGCCTCGCGCACGGCATAGACGCCCTGTTCGCGGCCCGAACGGCCATCGGTGCGGCCAAAGGGATGGATCCCTGCGCCGATGATATAGACATTCTCGCTCATGCGGCCTGACTTTCTTGTTGCGCGACCGGACGGAAGGCGAAGGTGTCGTGCGTCATGTTGAACGGCACGATGCAGAACTCCAGATCCATGCCGAGGTGCAGGTCTTCCAATCGCGCATCGACGATCCGGCTCTCGACGATTACCTCGCCGGGCAGTTCGACATAGCCGAGCAGGAAGGGCTGGAAATCGGGTGGGCCTTCGCCGGGGCCGGAGCCGGGGCCTTCATAGGGCTCCTTGGGCAGGAAGCCCTGTGAGGTCCACGACCACAGCTTGCCCCGGCGCGACAGCTTGTAAGGCTCGACGCCCTCAGCCGCATCGCCAACCGGCATTGGGAACACCACCTCGCCCGAAGGCAGGCGCCCGCCCATCAGCTGCGGCTCAGGCCCGTCGCTCCACAGGTTCGGATCGATTTTCTGCCCCATGGCGCGTTTTCCCTTTGGCCCCCTCAGGCCGCTAAAGCAAATTCGGCGAGCACGGTGTCGATGTCCCCGAACATTCGGCTCAGTACCAGCACGCGCTTCAAGGCGTGGCCGATGGCGAGTTCATCGGTGATCCCCATGCCGCCGTGCATCTGCACCGCTTCACGCGCGATCGCGTCGACATTCTCGCCGATAAAGGCCTTGGCCCCGGCGGCGGCGCGCTGCCATTTCGCGCTTTCGGCACGGTCAGACAGCGCCGCGCGATACAACATCGAGCGCGCCTGTTCTTCGCGCGCATAGCAATCGACCAGCCGGTGCTGGAGCGCCTGAAAGCTGCCAATCGCGACGCCGAACTGCTCGCGCTCCTTCACGTAAGCCAGCGTATCATCGAGAAGCCGTTGCCCCAGCCCAACCATTTCGGCGGCGGCGAGCAGACGAATGTCGGCTGCGATGGCATCGAGCCCGGCGGCATCGAGCGCCAGCTTTGCGGCGGCGGGGGTGCGGGTCAACTTGATCTCGCCCGCAATGCTGCCATCGGCCAAGCGATAGGCGCGCACTTCGAGGCCGGGGGCACCTTGCGGCACGAGGAAGCACGCGGTCTCTCCGCCCAGATCGGCAGTAACGATGAACAGGTCGGCGATCAGCGCGCCCATCACCATGGTCTTTTCGCCCGAGAGCACGAAGCCGTCCGCGCCCTGTTCGGCCTTCATGCCCTTGGCTTTGAGGCTGTAACGCTGACCCCGCTCCGTCCATGCAAGGGTGGCGATGGTGGTCCCGGCGAGCACGCCGTCCAGCGCCTCACCCGCGCCGCCACGCTCCAGCAGCAGCGCAGGCAGCACCCCGTGTTCGAGCAGCGGATCGGGCGCATTGACCTTGCCCAGCGCTTCGGCTACCAGCGCCAGATCCACCGCCGAACCGCCCATGCCGCCCGCATTCTCGCTCGCCGCCAGCGCGATCAGGCCCAGTTCGGCCAATTGCTGCCAGCGCGCGCGATCATAGCCGGTAGGCGAAAGCCGCAGCTTGCGCCGCGCCTCGACATCCACCGGCGCGGCGAACCGCTCCACCGAGGATACGAACATTTCCTGTTCTTCGGACAGGTCGAAATTCATGCGCCTCAGGCTTTCCGGGTAAAAGTAATCGGCAGGTGGGTGACGCCGCGCAGCAGGATATTGGGGAGGATGCGGATTTCGCTTTCGTCCGGCACCGCGAAGTTATCGAGCCGCTCGAGCAGCTCATCAAAGGCGACCAGCATTTCCTTGCGGCTGAGCATGTTGCCTACGCACATATGCGGCCCCTTGCCGAAGCTGAGGTGCGTGCGGGCATTGGTGCGGTCGATGTCGAATGTGTCGGGATCGGGGAAGCGCTTGGGATCACGGTTGGCCGCAGCATAGCGCAGCTGCACCACCGCGCCCGCCGGGATGCTCACGCCGCCCAGCTCGGCATCCTGCTTGACTATCCGCCACATACCGGCCGTCGGTGTTTCGTACCGCAGAGCCTCTTCCACCAGATTGCCCAGCACCTTGGGATCACGCCCCCCGGCAGCCGCCTTGGCCTTGGCCATCTGATCGGGGTTGCGGATCAATTGGAGCAACCCGCCTGCCAGCGTCGAGGTGGTGGTTTCATTCCCCGCCACCATGAACTGCTGCATCAGCGACATGATTTCGGGATCGATCAGCGGGGTTTCGCCTTCGATCCGCGCTTGGACCAGATCGGTGAGCAGATCATTGCCGCCATTCGCGCGGCGATCATCGATCAGGCCCTTCATGTAATGCTGGAATTCGACCAGGCTGCGCGCGCATTCCAGCTTGCGGTCGTGATCGACCATCTGGCTGAACCGGTCGACTGCCGCATCGGACCACAGCTTGACCTGCTTGGGATTGTCATCGAGCCCGATCTGCCCGGCGATCATCGCCACCGGCAGCGGCACGCCGAATTCCTCGACGAATTCGCAATGGCCCCGGTCAGCAAAAGCCTCGATCAGCTCGATCGACTTGGTCCGCATGTCGGCCTCAATCGCATTCACACGCGGGGCCGAGAAGGCGAGGTTCACCAGCTTGCGGTTGCGGGTGTGGACGGGCGCATCGGCGGTCAGCAGGGTGGGCAGATCGGGCCAGCCTTCGGCCAGGATCGCCTGAATATCCTCATCCGCCTCGCGCCCCATCAGCGCGGTGAAATCGTTCGAGAAGATCTCCGGTCTGGTGGTCGCCTCGCTGCACAGGTCGTAGCTGTAGACGACATAGGTGTTCATGCCTTCGAGATGCTCGATCGCGATCCCCGCATCGTGGATGGCGCGGTAGTAATCGAACGGATCGATCAGCGTTTCGGGGGCAAACACATTGCCTTCGGGCTTGTTCATGAGAGGCGGCTCCACACCCTTGGAATTACGTGGGAGAGCCTAGCCACGACAGCCGCCCTGTTGCGATGCACGTTTGTGTTAGGATGGCTCGCGCTGCGTCATCCACCGCTGGGACCGGGGGCGAATTCACGCTGGAATTCGGCCATGTCGAAATAGTCCCGCCAACCGGTGATCAGCCCGTCTGCGTTCAGCTCAAACGTGCCCATCACGCGGATCGCGGCATGGTGTCCGCTCTTGAAGGTGAAGCCGTCTGTGCGTTCCGTCAGCACGGTGTTGCCGTTGGCCGCGATGGCGTGGGTCTGCCAGTCGCACGCGGCGATATTGGCGAGGAAGCCTTCGACCATGCCGCGCATCGCCGCGGTGCCATGGATCGGCTCCATCGGGATGTTGTGATAGACGATCCCCTCGGCACACAGCGAAAGCATCGCGTCGATATCGCAGCTGTTCCAGTGGCCGATGAAGGCTTCGACGGTTTGCTGCGGGGTCATGGCGTTCCTCCTGAGGTGTAGTCGAGCGCGTTGCTGAGCATCCGGCGCACGTGGGGGTTGGCGTAGGTCGCGGGGCCATCGCCGCATTGCAGATAGATCAGCGGTGCGGGGCAAGTTCGGCTTTCCCAGGCGATGCAATTGCTGCCCTGTGGGTGATCCCACCCCTCACGGCTGAACATCGCGCCCGCGACGGCATTGGCAGCGGAGTAGAAGTTATCGCGGGTGAAGGCGAAACCCTCTGCCCGGGCGAGAGGGATGATTGCGGCCTCGTCAATCGGGCAGAGGTAGAGCTCGTCGGTGACGGAGAAGGTTTCTGGCACCCCGCGCGTCACCGGGTGATCGGCGGTGATCCGCGCGGTGTATGCGACATCGTGGCGATAGCCGGAGTCCGGCCATGCCGCTCCCTGCCATGCGCCGGGCTGATAGAGGAATCCGCCGCCCAGCCATGCGTGCCACTCCGGCCACTCGGCCCACCCGGCGAGCGCATGATGCAACGCCACCGCGCCCTTGCCTGCCGCGAAGCGCGCGGTGATCGCAGCCCGAAACCCCTCGGACGGCGGGCGCATCGAGACCGCGCCATCTGCGAAGGTGTAGCCCGCCATGTCGTAGAGCAGCAGACCGTCTGCCGCAGCGATTGCGTCTGCCGCATCGGCCTCCCCGCCTTCGGGGTGAATCAGATGCGTGATGTCCCAATCGCCAAGTGCCGCCAGCAGTTCGTCGAAGGGCCCGGCCTCGTAAGGGTGGCCCCCCGACAACACGAGCAGCGAGCGGCTCATCAGGCGATCTTGAGGATCATCTTGCCGTCATTGGTGCCAGCAAACAGCCGCATGAAGCTGTCGAAGGCATGCTCCAGCCCCTCGTCGATATGCTCGTCGATGGTGAGCCGTCCTTGCGCCGCCCACACGCCCATCTGCGCGGCGCCTTCGCCAAAGCGGGGGACGTAGTCGGCCACCAGCAGGCCCCTGATGTGCGCGCGCTTGACGATCAGCTGCCACAGGTTGCGGATGCCGCGCGGCGCGGTGTTGTATTCGCTGATGAGGCCGCACAGCCCGACACGCGAATGGAGGTTGAGGTTCATCAGGCCCGCATCGAGGATGATCCCGCCGACATTCTCGAAGATCACGTCGACCCCGTCCGGGCAGGCCTCGGCGATGGCGGCGGTGAGCGCCGCTTCATCCTTGCCGCGATAGTCGATGGCGGCGTCGAAGCCGTATTTCTCAATCAGCCGCGCGCATTTGGCAGGGCCGCCCGCGATGCCGACCGCGCGGCAGCCGTGGATTTTCGCCAGTTGACCCACCAGCGAGCCCACCGCGCCTGCCGCGCCGGTGACCAGCACGGTCTCGCCTGCCTTGGGCTCGCACACCTCAAGGAAGCCGAAATAGGCCGTCATCCCTACCGCGCCGAAGATCGAGAGGTAGTTGGTGACGCTCGGCACCAGCGAGGGGTCGATTGGCTGGGTGAACCCGCCGACGGCGCTGACCGAGTAATCCTCCAGCGCATTGAGGCCCATCACCCATTGGCCAGGCGCGAAGCCTTCGGCCCGGCTCTCCTCGACCACGCCGATGGTGCTGGCCCGCACCGGATCGCCGAGCGGGATTGGCGGCATGTAGTTGCCTTGCGCATCCATCCACCCGCGCATCGCCGGATCGAGCGAGGCGTAGTGGTTGCGGATCAGGAACTGGCCGTCCTCCAGCGCGGGAGTGGGTTCGCTGATCAGCGCGAAGTCGTCTTTGACCGGCGTGCCATCGGGGCGACGCTGGAGAAGGAAACGGCGGTTGGTGGGCACAGAAAAACTCCGTTCGTGCTGAGCCTGTCGAAGCATTGTCCTGCTTCCGGCGCGTAGGTTCAAGAGAAAGGACGACCCTTCGACAAGCTCAGGGCGAACGGGATTGGCCTAAGCCGGTTCGAGCTTCACCGGTATCGCGCTCTGCAGGCTCTGTCCGGTGATCGGATCGTAATCGACCACCTCGCTCACCAGCCGGTTGGTTGATGAGCCCCGCTCACGCACATCATCCTTCGTGGCATCGGCATCGCCGTAAGCGTGCGCCATCGACACAAGGCCCCGGCGCACCTTGTCGCTCGCCTTGACCACGCCGTGGATCGTGGCGTGGGGCGAGGTGATCGCGACCAGTCCGCCTTCTTCCAGCCCCAGCGCGGCAATATCATCCGGGTGGATGAAGGCCGGGTTGGTGGTGGTCTTCTCCTGCAGTTTCTTGAGCGGGTGGCCGATCGAGTTGAACCGCGTCTTTGACCGGCGCGAGATCAGGCGGAAATCGAAGCCTTCGCGGCTCGCGGGGTTCTCGGCATATTTCCCGATCTCCGCAGGCATCGCGCCCACCGCCAGATCAAAGCGGTGGAATTCGCCTTCATCCAGCGGTTCGACCTTGGGGTGGACCTCGGGATAGATCATCGCCGCGCCGCCATTGGCCTGGCAATCGCGCCGCACGTCCGATGGCTTCATCAGGCTGCCGGTGACCATCAGATCGAGGAATTCCTGCTTTGATGGCTTGCGATCCATCGGCAGCGGGCCGCCGTTCAGGACCATCGTGATCCCGAGATGGTGGGCCAGCGTCCAGAACATCTCGTATTCGTCGATGCAATCGCCCGGCGCGGCCACCACCGGCTCGACATAGCGGGCATAGGGCTCCTCATGCCACCATTCGCTGAGGTTGGTGATGTCCTCGCGCTCAAGGCATTGTGACGGCGCGAGCACCACGGTGGCGCGTTTCGCGGATGCGCTCATCCACGGATCGATCTGAACGAACAGCTCCAGATCATCCAATGCGCGCGCCATCTTGGCCTGATCGGGGAAGCCCACAACCGGATTGCCGCCAACCGAGATCAGCGCGCGCACCTGGCCGTCACCCGGCGTGAGGATTTCATCGGCGAGCACGTTGCAAGGCATCTCCCAGCCCAGATGGCCCAAGCCCCGGAACCGCGATTTGGGCATCCCCTCCGCGCCGAACATGGGCACAGGCGGAGCCACCTGCGCGCGGCGGGCGGTCTGGTAGGGGCTGAACACGCCCGGGATCGCGGCCTTTTCGCCCTCCTGCTTGAAGCGCGCGCAAATGGTGTTGAGGCAGGTGACGAGATATTCGGTCAGCGTGCCATTGCCCGCCATTTCCGGCCCGGTGCCGGTGGTGGCGCAGCCCTTGCTGCCGCCTGCAAACATCCGTGCTGCGGCGACGAGCTGGTCCTTGTCCAGCCCAGCGCGTTCGGCGGCAACCTCGGGCGGGAACGCCTTCACAGCCTCGGCCAGTTCATCGAAGCCATCGACATGCGCGGCGACGAAGTTGCGATCATACAGCCCTTCGGAAATGATCACATTGAGCATCCCCGCCAGCATCGCCGGATCCTCGCCGGGCTTCACCGGCAGATAGATATCGGCCAGCCGCGCCACATCGCTTTCACGCGGGTCGGCGACGATCAGCTTCAAGCCCTTCGCCTTTTGGTCACGAATGCGGCGCGAGGGGCTGAAGGGTGGCACCCCGCCGACCGGTGCATAATGCGACACAATCGGGTTATTGCCGATAAACAGCGCCACATCGCTTTCGGTAAAGGTGTTCGGCCCTGCCATCCACTTGCCATAGCGGGCAGTGGTGAAGACCTTTGCGGGCTGATCGAGCGTCACCGAGGTGTAGAAATTGCGGCTACCAACCGCTTGCGCAAAGCTGAGCGAAGCGGCCATCGCGGCGCTGTTCTGAAAGCCGCCCGATCCCATGAACACTGCCACCGAATTCGGGCCATAGGTGTCGATGATCCGGCGCAGCTCGCTCGCCACATGCGCCAAGGCCTCGGGCATCGGGGTGGAGACAAACTCGCCGGCTTCATTGCGCACCTGGCTGTGATGCAAGCGATTGTCCGAATTATGCGAATCCGGCAGCTCGCGCCCCTTCATGCAGGTGTAGCCGTGATAGACCGGGTCATCGGGATCGCCGCGCACTTCGATCACCTTCCCGTCGGCAACATCGACCTCCATCGCGCAATTGGCGTGGCAGAAACGGCAGAAGGTCTTGTGAGTCTGGATGCCCATGATGCTCTCCCTTTGATCAGGAGACTACCACAGGGGGCGAACCACTCGACTGACACTTTTGTCCGTGGAGAGCTGGGCGTTGCCCCCGCAATAGGGCAGGCGAACCAAGGAGAGTTTTGATGCCCACCACCACCCGCCAATGGCTCTTGAACGGACATCCGCGCGGTCGCGGGATTGAAATCGACAATGATTTCAGAATGGTCACGACCGAATTGAGCGATCCGGCTCCGGGTGAGATGCTGCTCAAGCTGCATTATCTCGGCTTCGATCCGGCGCAGAAGGGCTGGATGGAGAACATCGCCGACTATGTCGCGCCGATGGCGATAGGCGATGTGATGCGCGGCAGCGGGATTGCCGAGGTGGTGGCGAGCAATGGCGGGCGGTTCGCGGTGGGGGATATCGTGTTCGGCAACACTGGCTGGACCGAATACCTCATCACCGATGGCAAGGAGCTGACCAAGGTCGAAACCGATCTGTCACCCACCGCCGTGCTTTCGGTGCTGGGGACGACCGGGCTGACCGCCTATTGCGGGCTGTTCAAGGTCGGCAAGCCGGTGGCGGGCGATACAGTGCTGGTCAGCGGCGCGGCTGGCGCAACGGGCAGCATCGTCGGCCAGCTCGCCAAGCTGGCCGGGTGCCGCGTGGTCGGCATCGCTGGCGGGCAGGACAAGTGCGACTGGCTGGTGCGCGAAGCAGGCTATGACGCTGCGATCGATTACAAGGCCGACAATGTGAAGGCGCAGATCAAGGAGCACTGCCCGCGCGGTGTGGACGTGATCTACGACAATGTCGGCGGGAAAATCCTCAACGACATGCTCGCCTGCATTGCCACCAATGCCCGCGTGGTGATCTGCGGGGGGATCAGCCGGTACGAGACCGGCAGCCTTCCCGCGGGGCCGGAGAATTACTTCAATCTGGTGTTCCGGCGCGGCACCATGGCGGGCTTCATCGTGCTCGACTGGGCGAGCGAATTCCCCGGAATCCGCAAGCGGCTGGAAGGCTTCGTCAAGGATGGGAGCCTGAAGTATCAGGAGGATATCCAGCACGGGTTTGAGAATGCACCGACCACGCTGCAACGTCTGTTCAGCGGGCAGAACCGGGGGAAGCAGCTGCTGAAGTTGTAGTTCTACCCCTCCGCCCTGAGCTTGTCGAAGGGCTGCCCTTCTTCTTTCGCGGCGTTGGCAAGAAAGGACAGGGCTTCGACAAGCTCAGCCCGAACGGTGAGGGCCCAAATCCTCCAGCCGGTTGACGTTCATCAGCGGAGCCGGGAGGTCGACCCGGCGCGCGTCGAGCGCATCGGCGCAGCGATAGAGCGAGCGCCCTCCTCCGCAGAGAAACGTCTCAACTGCAGGCAAGGCTGTGACCGGCCACAGCCCCACCACCGGCTGGCTTTCGACAATGCCTGCGCCCTCGCCCGCCAGCATCTCGGCGAGATCATGCGGCAAATCAGGCGCATCAACCCCGGCGGAAAGTACGTGGGTGAAACCATCAGCCTCGGCATAGCGCAGCGCCGCTGCCAATCCGCCAAGGGGGCCAAGCCAGGCTTCGGGCCAATCGGGAATGCAGATGAACCCCGGCTCCTCGCGCCCGCACACCACCACGGCATTGCATTGCGCAGCGAGCGCAGACGCCACCCGGTCGATCAGCCGCGCACCTTCGTAGAGCGCCTGCGCCTTGTCGCTGCCGAACCGCCGCGCTTGTCCGCCCGCGAGGATCGCTCCCAGCAGCTTAATCGAACGCCTCGGTCGCATTGCCCTCGGCATTATAGACCGGGCCTTCCGCATCGACGCGATACTTGGCGCTGACCGCGCCTGTGATGCCGAACTGGCCGATGTGATCGCGCATCCCGGTATAGGCTGGGTCCTTGAAGTGCGCGGCGAGGGCCTCTTCGCTCTCCCATTCCTCGAACACATTTACCCGCGCCGGGTTCATCGAACAGGCGCTCCAGTCGTAATGAATGCAGCCCTTCTCGGCGAGCGCGGCTTCGATATGCGGGCGGGCGGTGCGCAGCGCCTCTTCGCGCTGGGCGGGATCGAGGTCGATCTGCGCGGAAATCAGGATCTTGGCCATGTGTCGATTTATCCCTCTGCACCGAATTCGGCGATGATCTTGAAGGTGCGGCTGGTGAAGCGCCACTGCCCGTCCACCTTCGCCAGCGTGTCTTCATAAAGCCCGCCGACATGGCGCGCCTTGGCATCCTTGGGCTTCAGGATTTCCTGTGTCTGCACCCGCGATTTTGCCGTGTTTCCGGTGACTTCGATCATGCACGGGACGCATTGAAAGCTGACCGCTTCAAGCCCGCCCATCGCGCCGTTCCAGAAGCCGACAATCGCGTCCTTGCCCTTGGTCTTGTGGCCCATCAGATCCCAGTCGGCGTCATCGGCCCAGACCGATCCCCAGGTGTCGGCATCGAAGCGCACCACCCCGTCGGCATAGGTGCCGTTCAATTCCTGAATCGCCACGCGATCCTCCAGCGGTCCGGTAAACATGCGCGCTCTCCCTCGGTTATGGCGCTGCTATCAGGCGGGGGGCGCAAGCGGACAATGCCCACTTTTGGGAAGGGTGATCGCGCGGCGATGCGTGGTAGGCCCTGCACCCAGAGGAGAGACATGATGGGACAATTGCAGGGCAAGACCGCCGTGGTGCTCGGCGCCGCATCCGAAGGCAACATGGGCCAGACCATCGCCCGCCTGTTCGCAGCTGAGGGTGCCAAGGTGATGGTGGCGGGCCGCAAGGAGGCTCCGCTTGCTGCTTTGGCCGAGGATATCGGCGGCCAATATGCGCTGTGCGACATCGCCAACCGCGCGCAGGTGAACGCCATGGCCGACAAGGCGCGGGACACATTTGGCCGGGTCGATATCGCGATTAACACCACCGGCTGGGGCCTGCTCGCCAGCTTGGAGGAGATCACCGAGGAACAGCTCGACCAGATCGTCGACCTGCAATTCAAGGGCGTACACCACTTCCTGCAAGCCTTCGTGCGAGTGATGAGCGCGCAGGCTCCGACCGGCGGATCGCTGATCAGCCTGTCGTCGGCCACCACCAAAGCGATCATCACCAACCACGCGGCCTATATCGGCACCAAGCGCGGATCGGAGGCGTTGATCGAATGCGTTGCCAATGATTACGGGCATTTGGGGATCAAGGCCAACACCGTCTCCCCCGCCTTCACCGATAGCCCGATGACGCATGAGAGCTTTCAGGTGCCGGGCCTGACCGACGCGTTTCTGCCGCGTTACCCGATGGGGCGGCTCAACACGGTGGAGGATGTCGCCCATGCCTGTCTGTGGCTGAGCACTGATCAGGCCTATGTCACCGGCGCGAATATCCAGCCCAATGGCGGCCTGATCATGCGCGGCAATCCGCAGGCGCATGATGTGGCGGCTGCGGTGGGCGCGGCCATGGCGAAGTTGCAGCAATAGGGCTCCAGCCTGCCAATGTTTCACGTGAAACATCGAAGAACCCCGCCTTAACCCTGCCATAACCCCGCAACAACGGCGCAAAGGGTCGCTCAGTACTGCGCGGTGCCGCCATCCACGCTGATCTGCTGGCCGGTGATCCCCGCACCCGCCGGGCTTGCCAGCAGCACCGCGACCGCGGCGACCTCTTCGACCGTGTTCGGGCGCTTGATTGCCGAGTCTGCTGCAAACATCGCGATCATCTCGTCGAGCTCCATCCCCATCGCCTTGGCGGTGGCGGGGCCATTGTTCTTGATGATGTCGGTGATGACGATGCCGGGGCAGATCGCATTGACCGTCACCCCCGCTGTGCCGACTTCGCGCGCGAGGCTTTTGGTCATGCCATTCACCGCGTGCTTGGCGGCCGAATAAGCTGTCAGCACAGCCTTGCCGTGCTTGCCCTCCATCGAGGAGATGTTGATCACCCGGCCATCGCCCTTGGCAATCATGGTGGGGAGCGCGCGGCGGCTGGCCCAGAAAGTCGAATAGACATTCCACTTCATCGCCTCGTCAAAGGCGTGATCGGAGAGGTTCACCAGCGGCTGCAAATCGCCCGCGCCGCCCGCGTTGTTCACCAGAATGTCGAGCGTGCCGAAATGGGCGATCACGGCGTCGATGAAGCCTTCCAGATCGGCCTGCTCCATCACATCGCCCGCGATGAAAATCGCGTTCTCGCCTGCCCCAAGCTCTTCGAGCACCTTCGCGCCCTTGTCCGCGTTGCGCGCGAATAGCGCGACCTTGCCGCCTTCTTCGAGGAACGCCTCGGCAATCCCGCGCCCCATGCCCGCTGTGCCCCCAGTGATCGCGGCGACTTTTCCTGCCAGTTTCATTGCTTTGCTATCCTCTCATCCGTTCGTGCTGAGCCTGTCGGTAGCGAAGCTGGCCGACAGGCCTACCACCGCACTTTCTTTTGTCCCGCTGTCCAAAAAGAAGGACGACCCTTCGACAGGCTCAGGGCGAACGGGGATGGGTGTGCCGTTGGTTCGCAATGACGAATAGGGGCGCGCGATAGGGAACGCACCTTGCCAAAATGACGGGTTGCCCGATGCACCTTGGCGGGCGTCTATGCAGAATATGAGCGAAGTCGACGTCATCATTCTCGGGACCGGTGCATCCGGCATGGCGGCGGCGCTGGCCGCGCATGAAGCCGGCGCATCGGTCGCGCTGATCGAGCGGTGGGACCGCATCGGCGGCACCTCGGCCATCTCGGGCGGGGTGATCTGGGTCGCCGACAACCCCCGGATGCGCCTCGCGGGAATGGCCGATAGCCGCGCCGACGCACTCGCCTATTTCCGCAGTCTCGATCACGGCGATCTGGTGGACGAGACGATCGAGGCCTTTGTCGACAAGGGGCCGGAGGCACTGGCGTTTCTCGAAAGCATCGACGCGCTCAGCGTGTCGGTGCTGCCGGGCTATCCCGACTATTACACCGACCGTCCGGGCGCGAAGCCGCAAGGCTCCCGCGCACTCGACCATGATCTGTTCGACCTCAGCACGCTGGGCGACTGGGCCGCGAAGATTTACGCAATCGAAGAACCCAAGCCGCTGATGCTTCGCGAAACCCCCATCGGCGGGGCAACCGAAATGGTTTCGCCGCAGGTGATGGGTGAGCGCATGGCTGCGCGGCAATGCGGGTTTGGGCAGGCGATGGTGGCGCGGCTGCTCAAGGCGTGTCTGGCGCGCGGGATCGAGCCGATCCTTGGCGTCGAAACCAAGCGGCTGGTGCGGACAAGCGAGCGCATCACCGGCATCGAAGGCACCCGCGACGGCGCGCCCTTCGCGATGACCGCAAGGCGCGGCGTGATCTTGACCACCGGCGGGTTTGAATGGGACGAGGACCTGCGCCAGACCTTCCTGCGCGGCCCCGTCACCGCCCCGGCCAGCCCGCCGACCGGCACGGGCGAGGGGCTGAAACTGGCGATGGCGGCGGGCGCCAAGCTCGGCAATATGACCAGCGCGTGGTGGGCGCCCACCCTCGTCCAGCCCGATACGCCGTGGGCGAGCGGCGAACAACGCGGGCAAATCCTGCTGATCGAACGCACCGTGCCGCATTCGATCATGGTCAACCGCAAGGCCGAACGGTTTTGCAACGAGGCGGCGAATTACTCATCGCTCGGCGGAGTGTTCCACCAGTTTGATCCAGCGAAATATGATTACCTCAATCTGCCCGCCTGGCTGATTTTCGACGCGCAATATGCCGAACGCTATCCGCTCGGCACGCGGATGCCGGGCCAGCCGATCCCCGAATGGGTGATGCGCGCGGACACGCTGGAGGGTCTGGCGGTGCAGATCGGCATCGACGGTGCGGCGCTCACCGAGACGGTCGCTCGGTTCAATGTCCATGCCGATGAAGGGCATGACCCCGATTTTGGGCGGGGGACGAGCGCTTACGATCACTTCTATGGCGACCGCTCGCGAGAAGGCACGGCGGTGACGCTCGGCGCGATCCGCGAGGCGTCGTTCTACGCGGTGGAGATTGCCTCGGGCCTGCTCGGCACCAATGGCGGGCCGCGAACGGACGGACAGGCGCGCATTCTGGGGCATGATGGTACGCCGATCCCCGGCCTGCTTGGCGCGGGCAATGCCATCGCCTGCCCCACCGGCGGGATTTATGCCGGCGCGGGCGGGACGCTCGGCCCGGCGCTGACCTTCGGCTATATCGCCGGGCGCACGGCGGCTTTGGCGAACGCTTAGTTCGTCATTGCGAGCGTAGCGAAGCAATCCATGGATTGACCTCAGCGGCCTTTACGCCCGTCGCGCTTGCGTCGGACCTCTGGTCATGGATTGCTTCGCCTTCGGCTCGCAATGACGAAGTGCTAGTCCCCCACCCAGCGATCAATCGTATCGTGGAAGAACCGCACCCGCGCCTCTTGCCCGGCGAGATGCCCGCCCTTGTAGCCGCGTGAGCGCAGACCCTTCTGCTGCTCGCTCCAGATGCTGACGTCCTGATCGATGCCGGGGCCGCAGGAGAGTTCGCCCACCACGCCGCGCTGGTGCGGCACGGAGACGGTGCGATCAACCTCCTGCCCCATCGAATAGGCGTAGTAGCGATCCACGCCTTCGGGGAACCACGTGAAATACCACATGTCGAACAGGCATCGCTCGGGATCGGTCGGGTGCGGATCGGCGCGCAGCCAGATGCAGCCATCGGGTTTGAGGCTGAAGCTGATGTTGGGGAAGATCGTGTAGTGGAAATGATCGGTCAGCTGCGCATCGTGGAAGTGGCTGAAGTCGTAGCCCTTCTCTGCTCCAAGCGCGCGCTTGGCCTGCTGGAGCGCCGCGCGCGTGCGCAGCGGATCATCGCGGAAATCTTCGGGGTCGAGCCCCCAATAGGTGAGCTCGCCCGCCATCATTTCGAGCACGGTGTCGGTGTGGCCGCGCAGAGAGCGTGACGGGCGCGATCCCGGCATGAACATCCGGGCGTGCCCGTGGTCGCCATACAGGTCGAACTGGCAGTCCTTGTAGCTCTGCTCCATCACGAAGCGGGTCTGCGGGTGGACGAAGGGCAGGTGGTAACTCTCGTTGAAATTGTCCTGCACGCACTTCCAGTTCCAGTCGCCCTCCAGCGTGACCCAGTGGGTGCGGTGCATCTGCTCCATGCGGTAGCCCGCGATCTGGTGGGCGACAGGGCCGAGGTGGTCGGCAAGCGGGGTCGCCTGCGGATCGAGATTGACCCAGACGAAGCTGGCGAAGACCTCGCACTTGACCTCCTCAAGCGTGACCTTCCCGCACGGCGAGCCGCCCGCGAAATCCTCCGGGCAGGGCACGAAGTTGAGCTCGCCTTCGGGGGTGAAACGCCAGCCGTGATAGGAACAGGCGATCCGCTTGGAGTGGCCCTGTTCCTCCATCACCAGACGTTTGCCGCGGTGCGGGCAGACATTGTAGAACGCCCGGATGCACCCGTCCTCGCCGTGGGTGACAAGGATGCTTTCGCGCCCGATCTCGTAAGTGAAGAAGTCGCCCGGTTTGGCGACTTGCGCCGCGAGGCCGCCGATCAACCATGCCTTGGTCCAGATGCCGTCCCATTCGCGGTCCATGAAGTCGCGCGACCAGTAGCGGCTGCCGTCGATCGGCCGGTCGGACAGGCGTGGCATGGGCTGCGGGGTGACATCGATCCGCTGCGGGGCAGGTTTCAGAAGCGTTGCCATCTCAGCGCTTCTTGGCTTCGAAGGTGATGTTGAGCTGCTTCAGGCTCCGCAACAGGAAGTGCGGATGGTAGCTGAAGTCGTTTTCGCCCGGCGCAAAGTCCATGTCCTCGAACCGGTCGACCACCGCCTGGAAGCCCCATGTGAGTTCGCGTCTTGCCAGCGGCGCGCCGAGACAGTGGTGCGTCCCCGACCCGAACGCCATATGCGCGCCCGCCTTGGGCCGGTCGAGATCGAGCTTTTCGGGGCACTCGAAGAACCGCTCGTCGCGGTTCGCGGCGCCGTAGCGCACGTTGATCACCGATCCGGCGGGGATCGTCACCCCGTCCAGCTCCACATCCTTGTGGGTGAAGCGCATCAGGCTCTGCACCGGACTTTCCAGCCGCAGCACCTCCTCGACGAAATTGCGCATATATTTGTCGGGATCGGCCTTCAGCTTCGCCCATACGTCCTTGTTCTCGATCAGCAGCTTCATCCCGGCCGCGAGCGCGTTGGTGGTGGTTTCCGAGCCGCCGACGAAGGTATCGGCCATCATCTCGGCGTGGAGTTCCTCGTTGTTGAGCGGCCGGCCCCAGCCTTCGATCACGGTGTTGACCAGCACGGAGATGAGGCTGCCATCGGGATGTTCGCGCAGACGCTCGAAGATCGGCTGGAAGTAATGCTGCGCCTCGATCTCGCGGTCGACCATTTCGAGGTGCTTGTCCTCGGGCAGCATCAGGCTGATGCGGTGGAAGAACGCGTCGGTCCAGCCCTTGATCCGCCACATGTCCTCGCGTGCGGCGCCCATCTGTTCGCCGATGATGAACAGCGGCAGGGGGACGCAGAACTGCCGCACCCAGTCGCAGCGGCCATCGGCGAGGAATGCGTCGATCAACTCGTAGGCGAGGGTTTCGACGCGCGGGTCGATGGCCTTGATGCGGGAGGGCTTGAACGCCTCGTTGAACATCGCGCGCATCTGTTTGTGGTTGGGATCGTCGCGGCCCGCCAGCGTGGGGGCGGGAAGCCAGCCCTTCTCGCGGAAGCGTTCGGCGACCTTGCGCCCGCGCACGGCATCGGTGGGGCTGGCGCGCAGCAATTCGTTGCTCGCGGTCGAGGGGAAGCGCACGGGGTCCATCAGCACCTCGCGCACGTGATCGTAACGGCTGACGACATAGATCTGCGTGCCGGGGATATTGTAGACCGGGGCCTCATCGCGCAGGGTTTTGTAGGCGTCGTAAGGGCACTGCTGGAGCGCGGGATCGAACAGATTGATCTGCGGAGTGGCGGTGGTGGCCATGGCGTATTCCTCTGGGGCTCTATTCCGTTCGTGCTGAGCTTGTCGAAGCACCGTCTTTGTCTTCGAGCGTCGCGCTCAGCCGTAAAAAAGAAGTACAGTCCTTCGACAAGCTCAGGACGAACGGGGTTTGGGTTGCAGGTTTCGGATTAGCGCACCTCGATCATTTCGGCACCCCAAGGCGCGATGCTCTCGGCTGTCTGGAACGCTTCGGGCAGTTCCTCGACCATGTGCCATGTCGCCGCCAGCCGGCCGAAGCCGACGAAGAAGGCGACCGTCATGCCGAGTTCAACAATCTGCGCCTCGCTGAAATGGGTGCGCAGATCGGCGTAGATGGCATCGTCGATGGCCAAGTGATCGGTCGCCATCAACTCGCCGTAACGGATTGCGACTTTCTCGGCGGCGGTCAGGTTCGCGGCCTCCTGCGGGCGTTCGAGCGAGCACACCAACCCCTCGGTCACGCCGTCCGCCACCGCATCGGAATAGCGGATCGCCATGCAGGAACGGCACTGGTTGAAGAAGGCAACCCGCAGCCGCACCAGCTCCACCAGCCGGTCGGGCAGCGAGCGGTTCATTTTCAGCGCCCCGCCAAACGCCATCAGCCCCAGCGCCTGTTCCGGGCAATGCGCGAAATAGCGGGTGAGGCCTTGCTCAAGATCGGTCAGATTGTCGGGGCGGATTGCCGCAACCAGCCGCTCATCCCATTGTTCCGGCAGCAATTTGGTAATGCGGCTCATGGCTTTTTCTCCCGTGGTGGCACTGGCAAATTAGCCCGTTTCCGTAAGGTCGAGGCTGGGGGACAACCCCTGCAACGGCAATTGGCGGATTCGCTAAGCGAACCGCCCCGCAAGGGAGAGGCGGCTTTGCAAGCTGACGCACCGCGCACCTTGGCAGAGGTCGATCTGTTCGCCCCCGGCGCGCAGGAGCACTGGTACGCCGCCTATGCGATCCTGCACGCCGAGGCCCCGGTGCAGCGCTTGCCCGGCGAGGGATTGACCCCGGATAGCGACGCCTATGTGCTCACCAGATACGACGATGTCCGCCGCGTGGTGATGGACTGGGACCGCTTCCCGCCGACGCTGTCGCTGCTGGTCGCGCATATCCAGCAATCGGGTGAGATGCCGACGCATATTCCCGATCTAGATGCGATGATCGCCTCGATCGTGACCCTGCGGCCCGATCCCGAACTGTGGCGTGCGCATCGCAAGGAGCTGACCGATCCGTGGGTGGGGCCGGGCTGCACGCGCCACGCCGCGATGATCACCGGCCATGTCGACGATCTGATCGCCGGGATGCTGGCCAAGGCGCGCGCCGGCGAGCCGGTCGATTTCGTCGCCGATTTCGCCCGACCCCTGCCGCAGCGGGTGATGGCAAGCGTGCTGGGCTTTCCGATGGCCGACATCCCCCGGCTCGAACAATGGGGCAATGCGCAGGTCATGTCCTATGTGATCGGGACGACCCACAAGAACATCCTCACGCCCGAACAGACCGCCGAGAAGTTCCGGCTGCTGGCGGGGATGAAGGACTATGTGGCGGAGCAAACGCGGGCCAAGCGCGCCAATCCGCAGGACGACATGGTGAGCTTCCTGACGCAGGTGGAATACACCGCCTTGGGCCGCAAGCTCACCGACGACGAGATCAACGGCGTGGTCTACGCGATGGTGATTGGCGGGCTGGAGACCACCCAATATGCCATCGCCGAACAGGCGCAATTGCTGTGCGAGCGGCCGGGGATGTTCGCTACCCTCGGCGGTGATCGCACCGCGATCCGCACATTTATCGAGGAAGGCATGCGGCTGCGCTCGCCCACGCAGGGGCTTTCGACCCGCATTTGTGCCCATGACGAGGTGTTTCAGGGCGTCCATGTCCCCGCCGGATCGATGCTCCACCTGCGCTGGGCGGCGGCCAATATCGACGCCGAGGAGTTCGACGACCCGCTGGTACTGAACCTCACCCGCAAGGCCGCCACGCGCCACCTCGCCTTCAGTCAGGGGCCGCGCTCGTGTCCGGGATCGAACATCTCGCGGCTCGAACAGATGATCGCGTGGGATCGCCTCGCCGATGCCTTTGCCGACTTCGCCTACGCGCCCGGCAACGACTTCCGCCATCAGGGCGGAATCATGCTCGGCATCCACCGCCTGTTCCTGAACCTCACACCCGCCTGAACGGAGACGCTTCGATGGCCACTTTGCTCGCCCACATCAAAATCCAGCCCGGCAAGGAGACCAAGTGGGAGGCGATCATGCATGACATGGTCCACCACACCTTTGGCACCGAGGAAGGCGTGCTGCGCTACGAATATTGGAAGGGGCAGGAGCCGCTGAGCTATTACTGCCTGCTCAGTTTCAAGGACAAGTGGGCGTTCTATCACCACCAGATGTCCGACCATCACGAAGGCCATGACTTTGCCGATGTGCTCGCCGGGATCACGCTCGAATATATCGACCCGGTCGAGGGCGCGGGCGGAGGCCTGCCGCCCACGTCTGATCCCGCCCTGCCTGATGATGCGAGCGAGGCGATGCGCACCGCGCAGGAGCGCTTTCCACTGTCAATCCCGGCTTGGTGGAGTGCGCGGTCATGAGCATGGAAGCGCAATTGCAAGCATTGCTCGACAAGCAGGCGATTCAGGAGCTGGTCGCGCGCTATTCGCGCACGCTCGACTGGCTCGACGATCAGGGGCAGGCCGATTGCTACTGGCCCGAAGCGCCGGTCGATTACGGCTTCTTCAAGGGCACCGCGGCGGAGTTTGTCCCGGTGGTGATGGCGGTGGAACGCTCAACCGGGCGGCGCTGGCACATGCTCGCGCCGCTCTCGGTCAAGCTGACCTCGGCGACCACGGCGGAGGGCGAGTGCTATGGTATCGCGGTCGGCCTGATGCGGGCGTCGGACGGCGAGCCTTACCGGGGCAACATGTATGGTGGGCGCTATCTCGATACCTACGAGAAGCGTGGGCAGGAATGGCGGATTGCCAGCCGCCGCTACATCATGGACTGGACCATGCCGATGCCCGATCAGCCGGATGCCTCACCGCGGCCCGATTTCCCGCTGCCGATGCTGGATTTGAGGGAGAGCGGGCACCCGGATTATCGGGTGATGTAGTCAGAGGGTTCGCGCCAAGCTACCAAGGGGCCAAGAGGTATCGCCTGCGGCGAAGCCGCGCAGCTTGTCTACCGAAGCACGATTTTGACGACTGCCCTTGCAGTCGGTTGCACCCTCTTGGCCTCTTGGCAGCTTGGCGCGAACCTGACTGCAGCTCCGCTGCAAAGCTACTCCGCCGGGTCCATATAATCGCGGTAGTATGTCAGCTGCCCAGCTTCGACCTTGTAGATCCCCACCCCGCCGCGCGGGGCCGCGCCTTCCATATGCATCGTCCAGCGCGCCCAGACGGCGTGATCATCACCGCAGATTTCATCGACGGTGAAGTGGACTTTGCGCTCCCCCATCTCCTCGACCATCTTCGTCATGAAGCCTAGGATCGCCTCGCGCCCATGATATTGTCCCCAGATCGGGTCTTCCAGAAAGGCGTCCTCGGCAAACAGGGGCGCGAGCTTGGTGTAGTCGCCAGCGTCCTGGATGCGCCAGAATTCCTCGATCACGCGCTGTGCTTCGCCGGGCATCATGTCTCTCCCCAAGATTGCTGCCGGTAATCTGCCACGGCTGAGCCTCGCCCAACCCCTGTGAAAATGGCGAGGGCAGTCGGGCCGGTGGGCCTGTTATCCTGCGCCGCAAAGGAGAGGCCTCATGTCGACCATTCCGCGCGTATCTTCGGCCATTGCGGGCGAGCCGCCGCATTTCGGCTCGGTGCTGGCGCATCAGCCCGACATCGCGGCAAGTTTCTTCGCGCTCTATGGCCGGTTCTGGGGCTCGGACGTGCTGAGTGCGCGCACCAAGGAGGTCGCCCGGATGCGCAATGCGCGCGTCACCGAATGCGGGTTTTGTCGCAATGTCCGCTTCGACAAGGCGGTGGCGCAGGGTCTGGGCGAGGAGGTGGTGGACGACATCACCGATGGCTACGAGACCTCGGCCAAGCTGACCGACACCGAAAAGGCCGCGCTCAAGTTCACCGATGCGCTGATCCATGATCCCGAATTGCTGAGCGGGGACGCCCGCGCCGCCTTGCAACGCCACCTCACGCCGGCGCAGATCGCAGAATTGGGGCTGGGCGTGACGCTGTTCCTCGCGCTGGCCAAGGCGCTGATCACGATGGGGCTGGAGCCGGAGGTGATGGACCGCACCGTGCTGCCCACGCCTGCGGTGCTGGAGGCGGCGGAATGAGCGGGCCGGTGTTTGCCGCGCTGGCAGGCGATCCGGTGCTGGCGCAGCACTATGCCGATTTTCGCGCCAAGGCCGAAAGCGCGCTCAACCCACGGCTCGTGGCGCTGGTCCGGCAAGCGATTGCGGGGGTGCACGGCATGGAGGCGGCGGCGATTGATGATGCTGCGCTCGATGAACGCGCCCGCGCCTGCATCGCCTATGCTCGGCGCATCCCATTTGAGCACACCGCGATCAGCGATGCAGAGGCGGCCGCCGTGGTCGCGTATCTGGGCGAGGCGCGGTTTGTCGCCTTCTCGGTGGTAACCGCACTGGCCGATGCCGAATGCCGCGCGGCGCTGGTGGATCTGCCGGGGTTGGCGGAGGTCTAATTGACCGCCCGATCCTTGCCCACCCAATAGGGCGCGCGCAACTCGCGGCGCAGGATCTTGCCCGAGGGGTTGCGCGGAAGGGCTTCAATAAAATCGACCGACTTGGGGCACTTGTAGCCCGCGATCAGCGTGCGGGCGTGGGCGATCAGTTCGGCCTCGCTCAGGTCTTCGCCCAGCTTCATCACAACGCAGGCCTTCACAGCCTCGCCCCACTTGGCGTCGGGCACGCCGATCACGGCCACATCGGCGACCTTGGGGTGTGAATAGAGCGCGTTCTCGACCTCGGCCGGGTAGACGTTCTCGCCGCCGGAGATGATCATGTCCTTCACCCGGTCGTGGATGTAGAGATAGCCGTCTTCGTCGAGATATCCCGCGTCACCCGTGCGCAGCCAGCCTTCGGCATCGATGGTGGCGGCGGTGGCATCGGGGTTGTTCCAATAGCCGCGCATGTTCTTGCTCGACCGTGTGGCGATTTCGCCCACGCTACCAGCGGGAACGGGATGGCCCGCCTCGTCGATGATCTTGATCTCCACTCCGGCGAGCGGCTTGCCGACCGAGCGCATCCGGGGGCTACCTTCGGGCACGTGATCCTCGGGATCGAGCGCGACGATCGTGCCGCTGGTCTCGGTCATCCCGTACATCTGGACAAAGCCGCAGCCGATCACCCGCATCGCCTCGCGCATCAGCTCCAGCGGGATCGGCGAGGCGCCGTAGGTGATGTATTTGAGGCGGCTGAAATCGGTCTCGCCCACACGCGGATGGTTGAGCAGGATCTGGATCGCGGCCGGCACCAGGAAGATCTTCGAGATGTTGAAATTGGCGATCAGATCGAGCGCCTTGGTTGGATCATACTCTGGCAGAACGATTGCGTTCGAGCCGGCAACCATCGTCGTGATCCCGGTGCCGGTGCCGCTGATGTGGAAACACGGCATCGCGAGCAGCGTGACGTCGCCGGGGATCGGTTCCTGCCATTGGCGCGTATCGCCTTGGCCGACCGCATCCCGGCTGGAGAGGATCGATCCATGGGTGATCACCGCGCCCTTGGGCTTGCCGGTGGTGCCGGACGTATAGAGCTGCAGCGCGTCATCCTCGGCCCGCACCCGGTGTGCTGGTGCGGTGGAAGGGAAACCATCGCGCCAGATGCGGTAATCGGTGCCGGAAAAGTCGCGGGCGTCGATCCCGATCACCTGCTCGATCTGCGGGCAATCGCTGCAGATGCCCGCCAGCACCTCGGCAAAGCCTTCGCCCACGAATGCCACGCGCGCCTGACAATTATCGAGGATATAGGCGACTTCGGGCGGGGCGAGCCGCCAGTTCACCGGAGTCATCACTGCACCAATCCGCGCCGCGCCCAGAAAGGCTTCGAAATAGAGCGGATGGTTCTTGCCGAGGAACGCCACCCGCTCCCCCGGCTTTACGCCCAGCGCTACCAGACCATTAGCGACCCGGTTGGCGCCCCGGTCCAGTTCGGCAAAGCTGATGTCCTCATCGCCATAGGTGAAAGCGATGATGTCACCCTGCACGAGGGCGTGTTCGCGAACGATGTCGCAAAAGGACTCCGCCGCCACTGCTGTGTGATCTCCCATGCCGCGCAAACTAGCTGCGCGCCGGGGGCTTGTCATTGGCACTATTCATAGCGGCGCGGGCGCGCGGTTGAGTTAGGTTGCGGGCATGGATGATGCTGCCATTCCCGCAGGGTTTGACCCGGCCGGTTTCACCCCCGGATTTCTCGATCATGGCGGGCCGTATTTTCTGGGGCCTGTGGTTGAGGGAGTGCGCGTGGTCGGCCTGCTCATCCGACCGCATCACATCAACTATCAGGTCGCGGCGCATGGCGGGGTGATTTCGACCTTTGCCGACGTCGCGCTGTCTCATGCGGTCTATGATGCCGAGCGCCCCCGCCTCGCGCCATCGACCGTGACGCTGACGGTGAACTACCTCTCCGGCGCGCGGTTGGGCGATTGGCTGGAAGCGCGGGTGCGGATCGACCGGTTGGGCGGGCGCACGGCCTATACCTCGGGCGGCGTCTGGCGCGGGGATGAGGCGCTGGCGACAATGTCGGGCGTGTTTGCCTTCAGGCGCTAAAGGTTACGCAGCTTTGCTGCGGGTGATTTCTCGCAGAGGCGCAGAGAAGAAAGGAGAGACGCTGAGGTCTCGCGCGTGCCGAAGGCACAATCTTTCAATTCGACATAGTTGCAAGCCGCAATGTTAGCTGGTGAATGCGGCTACGCCGCGAGCGCGGCATCTCTGCGTCTCTGCTTCCTCTGCGATCTCTGCGTGAAACCCCTTCCTTCTAACGCAACCAGCGCGCCACCACAGAGGTCGAAGGATCGCGCTCGTCATGATAGCCCGCCGCGCCCTCGGGCGTGTCGAAGAGGTCCACGCCCTCGACCACCCGGAATTCGCGCCAGTCATACAGTCCCGTGCGCTGGGCGATCCGCCACTCGCCCAACCGCTTCTCGAACCGGTCGACATAACGTCCTGCCACGATCGCCGAATAGATCACGCCCTTGTCAGGGAACACCGCCGCTAGCGGATAGCCCGGCGGGATGGTGTGCATCGCGGTCATGTAGGTTTCGGTGTGACACACATCCGGCCCCTCAAACCCGAATTGCACCTGTCCCAGTTGGTGCTGCGTGGCGAGGCACGGGTCGATCACCGCGCGCGCCTGATCGACAAACCCGCGCCAATCGCCTTCGATCAGCCCGAATTTGAATACGGCATCCGCATGGAACAGCCGCTCCATCATCACCCAGCGCCGCCGGTCAATTGCATGGGCATAGGCGGCGAGAATGTCGCGGATGGCTTCGCGGTCTTCTTGGCGAACGGTCATGCTGCATCGAGCTCCACAATCACCTTGCCGATATTGGCTCCGGTGAACAGCTTGGCATAGGCGGTTAGGGTGTTTTCGAGACTATGCGTCACATCATAGGGCATCACCAAATCGCCCGCTTCGTGCCAGCTCCGCAGCCGCTCGGTAAGCGCGGGGCCTTCGTGCATGAAATCGGGCGAGAAGAAGCCTTCGATCCTGAGCCGCCGCATCAGCACCTGATCGAATTCTGCGGGCGCGGTGCGGTGGCCGGAGGAGTAGTCGGCGAGCAATCCGCACACCGCGACCCGGCCATAGTGGTTCATGCGCGTGAGCACGGCATCAAGCAGCGGCCCGCCGACATTGTCGAAATAGACGTCGAAGCTGCCCGCCGCGTCCAATTGTTCTTCGAGGCCACCTGATTTGTAATCAGCGGCTCCTGCGATCCCCAATTCATCCGTAAGGTAGGCGCATTTCGCCGCGCCGCCTGCGATCCCCCACGCCTCGCAGCCGAGCAGCTTGGCGATCTGCACCGCCAGAATGCCGGTCGCGCCCGCGGCGGCAGAGACCAGCACCCGCTCACCCGGCTTGGCCGCGCCGGTCGTCTCGACGCCCCACAGCGCCGTCCACCCATTCATCCCGAGCGGCCCGAACCACGCGCGCCGGTCAGTTACGCTGGGATCAAGCACCAGCGCGCCCGACATCACCGCATCGACCGTCGACCAATCGCTCCACTGCCCGAAGGCGCGCACCAGATCGCCGGGGGCAATACCGGCCGCGCGGCTCTCCACCACTTCGCCCAGCACCAGCCCGCTCATCGGCGCGCCGACGGGGAGCGGGGGCTGGTAGCCATCCTCGCGGTCGGTCAGCCACAGCCGGGTGCCTGCGTCCATCGACAGGTGCGTATTGCAGATGCGGATTTCGCCCTCGCCCAAGGGCGCGAGCGGGGCTTCGACCAGCTCCAGCGCGCTGGCGAAATCGGTGCCTTCGGGGCGGCGGGCGATGCGCCAAGTGCGGTTCGTCATGCGGCCACTGTCCGGGGCGAGCGCCGCTACGGCAACCCCGCCTTTTCGCTAGGGGGGCGTCCCTCCGGCTATCACTTTGGCGCGGTGCGTGCGCGGTGCGGGCTTCCTAGTCTCTTGCCCAAGGACATAAGGGGAGAGAGACGAATGGCACTCATCACAGTGATCGGCGCGAGCGGGCGGCAAGGGCTTGCGCAGGTGCGTCAGGCGCTCGCCGCCGGATATGACGTACGCGCGATTTCGCGCCGTCCGGATGCGCTCGAGGGCGCGCCGGTTGACGGGATCGAGAAGGTCGAAGTGCGGCCGATGGACCTCTATGACACATCGACCTTTGAAGCTGCGCTCGAAGGCTCGGACTACATCTTCTACACCCACCCGCTGCAAGCCCGTGCGGATCGTGCCTATCTGATCGGCGAAGTCGGCAAGGTCGCGGCGCATCTCGGCGTCAAGCGGACGGTGTGGAACACCTCGAGCTGGATCCCCGACAAGCCCGGCGATCCCTTCACTTATGGCGGCAACACCGCCGGGATCAACGCGCTGTGGCGGAGCGGCGCGCCGGGGACGGTGTTTGGTTCGGTCTTGTTCATGGACAACCTCCTGACCAACTGGGCGCGGCCCTTCATCGTCAACGAAGGGCGCTATGTGTACCCGCACAACCCCAATCTCGAAGCCAACTGGATCAGCCTCGATGACGTCGCCCGCTTCATGTTGGCGAGCCTCCAGCGGCCCGATATGGAAGGCGCCTGGCTCAATATCGGCGGGCCTGAGCGGCTGGTTGGCAAGCAGGTGACGCAATACCTGTCGGCGGCGCTGGGCAAGGACATCAAGTATGATCCCTGCACCCCGGCGGAGTTTGGCCGCTATCTGGTCGATGCCGCAGGCGACACCATGCCAGCGGACATGCGCGAGGAATTCGCCAAGGGGATCGAGGCGTTCTACGACTACAACAACACCGCCCCGACCAAGCCCTTCGCGGTCGACATGGACCACGTCTACGAACGCTTCCCTGAATTGGAGGGCAAGCTGGAGAACCTGGGCGATTGGACCAAGCGGCAGGAGTGGGGCGAGACGAACTACCGGCCTGCGTTCGGGTAGTCGTTCAGGTTCGGCAGCGGGCGTCTGTCCGCTGCCAGTTCCGCAAAAGACCACGGGCTTGGCCCCAAGCGCGGCGGCCCGTGCCGTTCCTCGCTCCCAGGCTCCTGTTGGAGACACAGGTTACACTGTCCAGGAAGCAAAAAACCGCCCGGTCACCGGACGCCGTTCAGGCGCGGAAACCGGGCGGCACGAGGGGCGATGAGGGCAGGTCATGTGGCCGATGCTGGCAGGTCGCGCGCGGGTAGGAAAGCGGGGCAGTGCGCTCGCCGTTCGCGCCCGCTCGCTGCTTCACCCGGCCCAGCGGCACAACGTTCGCTTGGCGGCGGCGAGAGACAAAAGCCGACATTCGGCTAGCGACCCCATTCCAGTCATTCAGCCTCTCCCGGGCCGTTTGCGCTCAGCCAGCCCGGCCGAGGGGCCCTGAAGTCGTTCTACCACCTGTCGCGGTCCCGCTCTTGCCTCAGGGAGAAACTGGGCTGCCAATTCCTTGGCCGACCATATTTAACGGTCTGCAAAGGAAGTGCAGATTATTGTGTAATCGCAATTGGTAGAGGACTAGGTTGTATCGACATTCAGGGATTCCCAAAGCGTTGCGTGTCTGATTCATAGGTTTCCGCGATTTGCGGAGGTTGTGATGGGTATCAAGCGGTATGAGTTGAGCGAGGCGCAGTGGCAGAAGATT
>JAESGE010000139.1_pt1 | contig 50022 bp, 23 predicted proteins | sample 9269601 | NCBI WGS metagenome assembly JAESGE01 (sample SAMN14515569, study PRJNA621662) | algae metagenome | isolation source: Tolypothrix brevis GSE-NOS-MK-07-07A and co-occurring heterotrophs from wet... | place: USA: Grand Staircase Escalante National Monument, Utah | collected 2006-04-16
ACCTACTTGGACGTGACTAGGCTCATCGCTGAGTCTTTTCCGTGAGAGTAGCGGGTATGAATCCGCTAGGGAAGTCGGCTTCCCTTTCTAAACAACCTTTTCGGGTCGCACTCCTGTTCCCAGCTTCACTCTCTAGATACCGAGTCTAGTCGGTGTGGGCAGATAGGGAGTCATACCTGAGTCTGGTAGATGGGGCTTTCACCCATATCAGACCGAGAGTTCAACCTTTCTCTATTTCTAGATTAGGTTGGTTAGTTTTATGTACGGACTGGTTACCGTGATTCAACTAACAACGAATCGCACGATGCTCTTGCATCCAAGTCAACAAAGCCGCAGATAGCCGCCGTGCTACACCTCCATCAGCATTGGAGTCCCAGCCAGCAAAGCCTTTATCAAAGTCATCCCAATAAAGTACACAGGGAGCAAGGGAAGTCACCAAAGCAATAAACTCCTTTAATGCTCTGTCGGGATGAGGATCGCCCAGTAGTACACCCCAATTAGCTGCTAACAGTGGCAATCCCATTTTCTTAGCTGCTAACTTGGCAGAGAGACTTTTCCCAGTACCCGGTGGTCCCCATAGCAGCATCCCAGTGGGAAACTTCAATCCATATTGTTTTGCTTCAGGTTGAAGTAGACAAGTAATAGTTTCTAACCTTTTCTCCAGTAAATCTAATCCCCCGGCTGAAGGTACATCCGGTTGAGCAATGTACTCTAAACCCCGACCCCGCAGTTTGCTAACTTTATGTTCTAGCACTAATTGGGCGATTTCCTCAAGCTGGTCTGCAAAACCCAGACATTGCTGTAATAGCATATTTATCTCGCCTATGGGTAAACCCTGACAGGCACGAAAGAGCAATTGCAGTGCTGATGTTTTTTCTGTTATCTTTAACCAATAATTGCGATCGGCTATGGTGGGGCGATCGCGATAGCGAAGCGCTGCTGCTTTCAGCAGATCGCACTCCGCAAACTGCTGAAGACGATGATGGCTACGCCCAACCCAGGCATCACAAAACTGCTGCACAACTATCTGCACCTGCTGTTGATCTGGAAGTGGATGTGACAGTATAGGAATAAAAGGCTGTAATTCTAGAGATAGTTGAACGTAAGTTTCCAATAACACCCAGTAATGATGTTGCTGACTCCAGAAAGCTTGATGACAGGCATTGAGTAATTGATAGCTAAATTTTTGACTTATTTTGCTACCATCACCCTCATTTAGAACTCCCTCCAGTAAATAAATGCCTGGTTGATAGTCGAATAGAAGATACTGAATAATGTCCCCGTCTTTACCCCTGTCAGTTGACTGTAAGATATACTGACCTTGATGCTGAATTAATTGCTGTAGTCTACAGTAACCAGGATTCCAGACAAAGATTGACAAAGAACGCTCTTCACCCCAATAGTAAAACTGCTGCAATACCTGCATTCTGTCAGGCGTATGATACTCCAAAGCCACAATTGCAGTATTTTGGTTAGCTAAGGCAGGCCAGTCTGTCAACTTCATAAATCTGACTTCAACAACTTACTTTCCCCTTTTAGAGCAAATTTATTACTGATGCTTTAGCCACACGGATAATTATTACTAACGAGTTGGCTATATTTCTTGCGTGAAAAAGAGCGATCGCCTTACCAGATTTTGGTCTCTCTAATTGATGATCGCCTAACCACCCCCTGAACGGTTACGGAATTACCTGCTGTAAGTATTCTTCACACGTTAACCGCCGAATCTTCAAGGGGCGACAACGCAACTACTTGTTTTCTCCTTGATACTCACGCTCGGAAAAACGCATCTTAACCAAAAAAATATTTCCCAAAGGCTTCTTATTCTAGTACGTAAGTAAAATTTGAGACTCTTTGTAAGCAGTCGTCCCAGGCAATGAAGGGGGTTGCAGGTTTAGGGTGCAGGGTGTGGGGAACCCCATAATTAAAATTAGGGGTTTCAAGCAAGGACGCTGCTAAGTTATCGCACTACGTGCCTCAAAAATCTTCTTTTTTTTTGTTCTCCATATTTAAAAATAGGGGCTTGTACCCTTTGGGTGTGGGATAACCTTCACTGACCACACCCAACACCCCACACCCTTTTCGGTCATCATGCTTGTAAAGCCCTATAATAGCTTTTCAGATGAATAACCTAAACAACGCACCAATAATCAGTAAAAAACAGTAATATTTCTAAAAGGTATTAATAATTACATTGCCGTTCAATGGTGTACTACGCCCAAATTCGACAATTGGCAACGAAATAGATGAAAAAGGGGCAACTACATATTTTAGCTTTATGAAGCACTCATAAAATCATCATTAAAAACTACACATACACTGAAAATCAACCCCAAACGAAGTTAGGTAGAAATAACATTAGTATTTATTACTCAAATAGATTAAAAATAGTTAAGCACAAAAAGCAAAGTTATCAAGGCAGGACTGTTACTCAAATTGTGGTTTGAATGCCAAACACCAGAAATATTAAGGAGGCAGGAGGAGGAAGGCACTTGAGCTGGAGGTAATCCCCATAAATAAATTTAAGGGATTTGATAAGGACGCTGTATTTTTTGCGCTGCGCGTCTCAAAATACCTCTTTTATGAAGCTTTTCATAAATGAATGAGCGGGGATTTAGACACCGGAATAGCAGAGGAGAAAAATAATTCTTCCCTCCAGATCAAGTGCCCTCTGCCTTCTTCGTTAAACCGGATAGTCAAATATCCGGTAAAAATTGGCGTGCCACTTAACGAAGAGCTAATTTAACCAACAGCAAAAAGCATCTATCAAATAAAGGAAAAATTATGAATCAACAATTAGCTGGTTTAAATATCGATATAGTATTTGCTACTAAAAAACAAGCAACATCAACCATCAATCTAGACTTCTTTAGCGGTGCAGGTATTGTTGACGGAGAAATCAAACTTGCTTCTCAACCAGTCAATTCCAAAAACTTTTCACGCATAGAGCTTGAAGAAAATATCGTCATAGTCGGGGAACCAAACCGCATTGTCTTCTCAGAAGCAATGGCAGATAAACAATACGAACAACTGAAAATCCCCGCAATGGCAAGCAAATATATCCAAATGCTTTCCAACCTCGAATACGAAGCAATTGGTATTAATATTCGTGGCTTTCTTTCATTCCCAGAAGACAAAGATGCAGCCAGAAGATATATCGCATCAAACTTCCTTGCTGCTGGTACATGGCAAGCAATTGGAACTTCTCCAATGCGTGCTTCTCTCAACTTAGTATTCGACAGGGAACGTTCGCCATTCTATCTAAATATTGCCGAAGCTGCAATGCGTAAAGAAGAGGATGAAACCACCGTACCCATTGTCATGTTTAGCGGCAGTTTTAGCTACGTTGTTAACTCCGAAAGTGCAGTCGAAAAAATTGCCTATATGCACGAAATTATCGCCAATTGGCAAACCGACTTGGCTGCATTCAATGAAATTATCAACAACCACTTGTTAGCACAAAATACAGCATATGATTATCAAGAAATGCCGCAAATGTCAAGCTATCAAGAAATGCCACAAACTGAAAGTGGAAGTGAAACTAACGTATTTGCTATGAATGGAGTCTCATAAACTAAGCTAGAGGGAAGAGGGAAGATATCCCGAATGGTTTAGTCTATAGGCATTATAACCGACCCACGCGCATCCCCTACTATTACAATCGGTTTTTTCGGATTTTTATCCACAACAAAGGCTACATTTTATACGAAAACGGGTTAATTTGGGGACGCATAAAGTTAAGAAAAACGAGCAACCTTCTCCCCTTGGGAGAGCGGTATAAAAGTATCGTACTATACCCAAATCTCTCCTCCCGCTCGGTAATGTTTGCGAGATCCACAAGTTGTAACTAGAATGTGCAAAAAGGTTGCTCGTTTTTCTCTCTTTTTTTCCACGGGGCAACGCGATCGCATTGCTTCAAAATCTTCAAACGTCCAAAGTTCGTAGTGTGACAATGCACGGGTGCGTCATGTGGGTTATAACTCATAAAGAGTGCTTGTTTCAGTTGAAGAATTAAACTTATTCCTTCTAAATTAATCAAACACACAGCTATTAGCTAAAAACGTTTAATAGCTAATAGCTATCTTGACATCTAAACAATTAGTTTTCATTGGATAACGTGAGCAAAAATCCAACCTTTGTAATTAAAAAAAAATAAATCATCAATAATATTTAGCTGATTCTCAGATGGAAAACCAACCCTTAATTATCAAATGCCCATACTTAACCAGGGTCATTTCATTCTAGATTTAGACAACCAATTTGGGTACTTTCAGCCGTCGAGAGATAGAATCCCTTTCCTTAAATTTATTTATCGGGTCTTACTTTATCCTTTATCCTTTACACTTCATACTTTAGATGACAGATTCTCGTAAATGCATAAAATGTCAAAATTTAAAATGAAACAGCCCTGAAACTTAACTACAACTGAATAATCGAACGCAATGAACTATCTTTGCAGGTTTCGGGTGTGGGGTGTAGGTCAATTAAACTGTTGATTCAGACCCCAACCAATTGTAGACACCGTAGGAAACGGTGGGGTCTTAAACCCAGTCGTTCCGTAGAGTGTGGAGTTATGGGTAAGAAAAGAAAACAACATCTTCCCCACACACTTCGGAGCGAAGCGCAGATAAATTTTATCTAAAAAAACATTTAATAACTTATTATAAAGGGGAACTGAAAATGGCGAACAAGGATGCATTTAACAACAACGATGGTGTATTTGGGAACTCGCTTATCGACGACGCAACCCTTGTCAAACCATTAACCGACAGTCCCGAACCACTCAATATTACCCAATTTAAAGATCAAAACAGCGGCAACTACGACCCATTTGCATCCCTCAACGACGATACCAAATCCTTACTCTCTAAAACCGACCAAGTTTCTGTAGTAAATCCCCTCGAACAACCATCGGTATTCACACAACCGAACCTTCTCCCTGTCACCCAATCAACAAAGACCAGTAATAATACTGATGTAATCACAGGTAACAAGCAGAACACAGCGCTCTTGGGAGCAACATCCTCTGACCCCTTGACAGGAAACACTAATTTTGCATTAAAAACAGCAAGCACCACATCTTCCACTAACTCTGCGACCAATACAATCCCCAACTTTGCCATCCGCACCGAAGGTACTATTAGTATGAACGGTGGTGGTGACTATGATGGAAATCCTACAGACTTAAGCGACGATGCGCTCATCTATGCAGCTAAAGGGTTTACAATCAACGGTAATCCGACACTACCAGTTCAACGAGATGGCAACGGCAATCCAATCCGCGATTCTAGTGGTAAACTCGTCCTTGTAGATAAAGCAGTAGCAGTATCATCTGGTTATTCTGTCACCAATGGACCATCGAATCAATATGCAGGTTTGATTCCTCCTCCAGTTATTCCGCAACAAACGGTAACAGTACCCGCATATGCAGACTTAAAAACTCTTGAACTCAATCGTAGAATTCCTGCGGGTAGTCCTACTGTTACATTCAACAGTAGTCAAAACCCCCTGAATAATGCCAACGATTGGAATACCAAATTCCCATCACCGGGTACAGCAAGCAATCCAAAGGTTGTGCGTGTAACAGGTGGTGGACTTAACATTCCCTCGAACATTACCCTCAACAACTATGTTATCACCGTTGAATCGGGAGATATCAACTTTAATGGCAACAACCATAATTTTAATAATGTTGTCTTAATCACTAACAACGGCAATATCAATCTTGGTAATGTTCAATCACGCGATTTAGCGGTATTTGCTTCCGGTTCGATTAATATGAATGGAGGAGCAAGATTTGCCGCCTCAACAATGCTCGCAAGTGGTAGCAATAACGGTACAATTAACTTCAACGGTGCTACCACCACTACCAATCCAACTGATATATTACACGTAGTATCCCAAGGTGATATTACATATAATGGTGCAAGTAATACACGCGGTTTCTTGTTGAGTGCGAAAAACTTTATCTACAACGGCAATTCGACACTCTACGGTACAATTGGTGCCAAAGGTAATATTATCTTTAATGGTTCTGCGACAGTTATATATACGAATGATATTCCACCCGATACCACGGCACCAACAATTACTGCAAGCTTAGAAAGAGATACTGCACGTAACAACACGACAAATACTGATAAAATAACTTCTGACCCTACTATTGTTGGTACTGTTGACGATACAAGTTCAATATTTGAATTCAAAGCTGGATTTAACTCGAACAATACAGCCAATTTTACCAACGTTCTCGCACAACGCAACGCTGACGGTAGTTTTAGATTAACGCGATCGCAATTAGAACAAATCTACGGTGGTACTCTTCCCGACGGTACTCATACCCTGAAACTACAAGCAAAAGATGCTTCGGGCAATACCACCAGCGTTTACGAATTTACCTTTACGCTCTTATCAACTGAACCAGCACCAAGTAATCTGGATTTAACAGCAACAACCGATAGCGGTAGAAGCGATACCGACAATATTACCAATAATACCGCTCCTAGCATCACGGGCAACGCTAATGCTAATGCATTGGTACAATTATCTAATTCGGGACAAGTTATAGGTTCTTCAACAGCTGATTCTACTGGCAAGTGGCAAATAACCAGCAGTACCCTTACCAACGGTACATACAACCTGACTGCAACAGCAACCGACATCGCAGGTAACGTCAGCGCAGCATCGCAACCGCTTTCAATTACCATCGATACAATAGCACCAATATCACCCACGCTCAAATTAACCGCAGCAACCGATACAGGTACAAGCAACAGCGATGGTATCACCAAGAATAATACCCCGATAATTGCCGGAACAGCCGAAGCAAATTCTACAGTTAAGTTATATAAAGATGGACAATTAGTTGGGACAACTAATGCATCTTTCTACGGTGAATGGCAAGTTCAGCTTGGAACTTTAGCTAACGGAAACCATGTATTTACAGCGACTTCAACTGATGCAGCAGGAAATATTAGCGCACCTTCGACTCAATACACCGTTACCGTCGATACTCAAATTAATCCACCCAGCAACCTAGATTTAATTGCAGCAAGCGATAGCGGTATTTCCAATCTTGATAATATTACCAAAGTTACTGCACCTGTAATTACAGGTTCGGCTGATGCGAATACAACCGTCCAACTCCTCAACGCAGGACAAATAGTTGGACTTTCAACAACTCGAAGTGATGGATTTTGGCAAATTACAACCAATAACCTTACCAATGGTACATATAATTTGAGTGCGATCGCATCCGATATTGCAGGTAATGTCAGCACTTCTTCCACACCATTACAAGTAATCATCGATTCTGCTTTACCACAAATTACCCTTACTACTCCCATCGATACCCAACCGTTGCAACAAGAAGCAAAATTGACGGGTAATGTAGATGGTACGGGTAGTTCTATCATCGCATTACAATATCGCTTTGATAATAACCAAAGTTACGACATTCCTTTTAGCTTCACCGGAGTATTCGACTCCAATATTGATTTTACAGGAATCAGCAACGGTTCCCATACCCTCAGCATTATCGCAACCGATACCGCAGGTAATATCAAGACGACGCAATATAATGTTACAGTCGCATTAGACCAGAACGCACCTGTGATTGCAGCTTCTCTACAACGCGATACTGCACTCCTTGGTGTAACCAATACTGATAAAATAACATTTGACCCTACTATCACGGGTACAGTTATTGATGACAGCAATGTTGTTGAATTCAAAGCTGGTTTTAACAACGCTCAAGCAGCTAACTTTGTAAATGTCTTACCCTATCGCAATAGTAACGGTAGTTTTACATTTGACCGCACCTTATTAAATACAATTTATAGTGCTTCAATAAATGGTGGAAGCGGTAATACTGGAACTCCTACAAATGGAAGTGTGCTTCCAGATGGTCAGCATACATTAAAATTGGTAGCCAAAGACAATTACGGAAACGTTTCCGGTAATTATGAATTTACTTTTACGTTAGACACCACTACACCAACACCAATACTCAGCTTAGTACTTTCCAGCGACACGGGAATTAGTCAAAGCGATCGCATTACCAACGATCTGACTCCCACAATTACAGGTAACGGTGAAGTTGGTGCAATTGTACAATTGTTCAATGGTACTCAAGTTATTGGACAAACCACCGTTGATACTTCGGGAATCTGGCTTCTTACCACATCAGAGTTAACCGATGGTGTAAAATCATTGAGTGCGATCGCATCAGATATCGCAGGAAATACCAGTACCTCTACACCAATCGGTATTACCATCGATACTCTGTTACCCCAATTAACCTTAACAACACCAATAGAATCATCTCCCCTACAACCGGGAGCAAAACTAACTGGTAATATCAACGGTACGGGAAGTCCCCTAACTGCATTTTCCTATCGCTTCAATTTAGGAACAGAAATACCCATTAATTTCAATGCAGCAGGTACATTTGACCAAAATCTCGATTTTACTGGACTTGGTAACGGCAATTATACCCTGACAATTACCGCAACCGATACAGCTGGCAATATTCTCACGAACCAATACAACGTCACCATCAATCTCGATATTGCTGCACCAGTAATTATGGCAGCATTGGTAAGAGATACCGCAGCAAATGGTACGACCAATCTTGATAAAATCACCTTTGACCCAAGTATTGTTGGTAGCGTTGTCGATGCAAGTCAGGTTGCAGAGTTTAAAGCTGGATTTGATAATACCCCCGTTGCTAATTTTATCAACGTTCTGCCAGAACGCAACGCCGACGGTACATTTAGTTTCACTCGTACCCAATTAGAAACTATCTATAGTGCTGGAGTAAATTCTGGAAATGGAATAAACGGAGGAAATGGAACAAACGGAGGAATACTTCCAGATGGTGTACGTACTTTAAAATTGATTGCAAAAGACGAATTTGGAAACCAGTCTGATGTATATAGCTTCAGCTTTACCTTAGATACTCTAACACCAACACCAAGTAATCTCGATTTACCTGCAAGCAAAGACACAGGGGTAAGTAACGCAGATAATATTACCAAGAATGCAGCACCGACGATTACAGGAAATGCTGAAATTGGTGCAACCGTCAAACTTATTAATAATGCTGACGGACTCTTAATTGGACAAACAATAGTTTCGGCTTCGGGAATATGGCAGATTGATGTAAATAACCTTGTTAATGGGATTTATAATTTAAGTGCGATCGCAACCGATATCGCAGGTAATGTTAGCACGGACTCTACACCATTTACCATCACCATCGATACCGTTGCACCAACCTTGACGCTAACTACCCCTATAGATACTACACCATTACAGCAGGGAGCGCGTTTAGTTGGTAGTGCGGATGGGACTGGAAGTGGTATTGCTGCAATTAGTTATCGCTTTAATTCGGGAACCGAAGAACATGTAGTTGTTAGCAGCAATGGTACAAATGCTGTATTTAACCAACAACTTGATTTAACTGGACTAGCAAACGGTAATCATATCCTTACCGTTACCACAACCGACGTTGCGGGTAATATCTTCACTAAACAATATAACGTTACCGTTAATATCGATACTGAAGCACCTATAATTACTGTTTCCTTGGTGCGAGATACTGCTCCCGGTAATGCTACAAACAGCGATAGAATTACGAATAATCCAGCAATTGCAGGTACAGTCAGCGATGCAAACCGAGTTGTTGAATTACTAGCAGGATTGAATAATACTGCAATCAACAGCTTTGTCGATATTACCGCACAAATTCAACCCAACGGCAGTTTTACACTCGACAATTCTGCACTTGTTGCTATTTATAACGCTGCAAATTCTGGAAATAACTCGAATAATTCGATTCCCGACGGAACATATACATTGCGTCTCGTTGCTAAAGACGAATTTGGTAATATATCCCCAACAAAAGAATATACTTTTACCCTCGATACCACCACACCCGCACCAACCAATTTAGATTTACCAGCAAGTATTGATAGTGGGGTAAGTGCTACAGACAATATTACCAATTTCAATACTCCCACCATCACGGGTAACGCTGAAGCTAATTCAACAGTCCAACTCTTCAATAATGGTAATGTAGTTGGAGAAGCAACAACTAATGCGGACGGAATATGGCAAATCGTTACCAGCGACTTGACCGATGGAACATATAATTTAAATGCTCAAGCAACTGATATTGCAGGTAACGTTAGCAGTATTTCAACACCGATACAATTAATTATTGATCGCACTTTACCCCAACTCAACCTTACTACACCGATTGATAATGCACCACTCACTACAGGTGCAGTTCTTAGTGGTAATGTAGATGGTACTGTCAGTGGAATTTCATCTTTAAATTATCGCTTTGATAATTCTTCTGAAGTTTCTGTAACTCTCGACAACACGGGCAATTTCAACCAACAACTCGATTTAAGCACTCTCACATCAGGTAGTCACGTTCTTACTCTTGTCGCTACCGATATTGCAGGTAATGTCAAGACGATTTCATATAACGTTACTATTAATAACGATACCATTGCACCCCTTATTACTGCTGGATTGAAGAACGATACAGCACCAAGCGGTACAATTAATAGTAATCCGAATGATGAGAAATTAAGCGATACTCCTTCGGAGTCACTTCGCGATCGCATTACCTATGACCCTTCAATAACTGGTTTTGTCACCGATACGAGTTCGATTGCTTCGTTTAAAGCAGGATTCAACAACCAAACTGCTGCCAATTTTGTTGATGTATTTGCCCAATTAAACACCGATGGTAGCTTCAACTTCAATCGCACCACATTAGAAGCAATTTACGGTGGTACAATTCCAGATGGTGCCCATACCTTACGTCTGATTGCATCCGACTCATACGGCAATACTTCAAATGCTTTTAGCTTCACCTTTACTCTAGATACCAACATTGCCCAACCCACTTTCAACCTTGATGCAGCTTCAGATTCGGGTACTATTGGCGATAAGAAAACCAAATTCAATACAGTCACGCTAACTGGATTAACCGAACCGGGTGCAATCCTAATTTTAGAACAAACAGGTGCAAACGGTGCAACTTCTCCAGTCCTTGGGCAAAATGGTACACCATTGACGGTGACAGCGGACAACACCGGAAAATACAACTTCACCAATGTTGAATTAACTGCTGGCAATAATACCTTCACCGTTCGTGCTACCGATATTGCAGGCAATACAAGCAGCTTCTCCACCACAATTTACCGCTTTAGCGCACCCACCGCAATCAACCTGACTCACAATACCGTTGCCGAAAATAGCGCTGTTGGTACGGTAATTGGGGAATTAAGCAGTATCGACTCCGACAGTGGGGATACCCATACGTACACCCTAGTTGATAACGCTGGTGGTCGATTCCAGATTGTTGATAACAAACTGCAAGTCGCAAACAATACATTGCTTGACTTTGAAGCAAATACTCAACATACCGTAATTATCAGAAGCACCGATAAAAACGGCTTGATTTTAGATAAAACCCAAGCGATCGCAATTACCAATGTCAACGAAGTTCCAATATTTACGAGTACTCCCAATAACACCACAGTCGAATCTGGCAGTACCTTTACCTACAATATCACGACCACAGACCCCGATGCTGGCGATATCCGCACCCTCAACGCAGTTGGATTGCCTACTTGGTTGACATTTACCGACAATGGTAACGGGACTGCAACTATTACCGGAATACCGAATCAAAATCAACTTGGTTTATTCAACATTGCCATTACAGCGACCGATGCGGGTGGTTTGAAAGCAACCCAAAATATTATTATTGGCAGTCAAATTACCCTCAGCGAACAAACCAACTTCTCACCAAAACGTAATTTCGGGTTAACTATCCCCGTAACACCTTCGATTCTTACCTTCAAAATTGACCCCAGCTTTGATTTAAGCGATATCAAATTCATCAACGATGCATTTGAAGTTGCCTTAGTCGATGCCAACGGTATTTCCCTCGTCCATGCTATTGGTAAGGGTAGAGATGCATTCTTCAACCTCACCGAAGGGGAACCTGTAGGTAATGGTGCGGGTGCTACGTATAATCCTACCACAAAGACGGTTAGCTTGAATTTAACTGGTGTTAAACCAGGTAGTGCCGAATTAATCTTCCGTTTGGTTAACGACGATAAAGATACCGCAACCAGCCTCAGAATTACCGACTTTGCCCTTGTTGCGGCACCCGCAGGAACAGTTGCTGCCACTCAGACGCAGTTTGCAACTGAAATTCGTCCGAATGCAGCACCCAACTTCAATGCGCTAGTTGATGTATCAAATAGTCTCGCTGCTCAATATCAGCGCAGCAGCTTCAATGCTGACACCAAAACCTTGTATGCGGACATTGCTGTACGGAATATCGGTTCCTACAGTGTCGATGTTCCTGTATTAGTGGCAGTTAAGAATATATCAGACCCCAGCGTAATTTTACGCAATCCAGATGGCGTTACACCCGATGGGATTCCTTACTATGACTTTACCAGCTTGGTAGCATCCGGTAAGCTCAACCCGAATGGGGAAAGTGGTTCGCGCTCTTTAGCATTTTACAATCCCAACGGCGTACAATTTACCTACGATGTAGTGGTGCTGGCACAATTGAATGTCAAGCCGGTGATTGATAGTAAACCTGTTGTTGAGGTAATTGGTGGTCAACAATATCGCTATGATGTTAATGCAACTGACCCGAATGGTGACAGCGTTACTTACAAACTGCTAACTTCTCCAGAAGGTATGACCATTGAGGAGAATACTGGATTAATTACTTGGAATACATTAAGCAGTAATAAAGGTAATCAGTCAGTTTTTGTCGAAGTTAGCGATGGTCGAGGTGGTGTAGCAACTCAAAATTACATCTTATCAGTAATTGACACACCGCCGAATCGACCGCCAATTTTTACCACAACACCAATAGTTGACGCATATATTAACAAGCTATACAAATACGATGCTGATGCTGTAGACCCAGATGGAGATTACCCGCTATCCTACAGCTTAATTGTCGGACCCAACGGTATGACAGTTAATCCCAGTACTGGTGTGGTTGAATGGACACCACCACCGGTATTAGTTTTGGGGGATACTGTTTTGGGACGGGTTGGCATCCCTGGTGAAAATGATGAGTTTACTTTTAGCGGTACTAAGGGACAGCGCATTTATTTTGACCCACTTCAGTACTCTAGTGACTATTATAACTGGCGCTTTGATGTTTATAGTCCCAGTAATATAAAAGTAATTAATGGGGCTGACTTCCGCTGGGATAATAATCAGTTGCTAACTTTAACTGAAGATGGCAATTACCGCATTGTAGTGGATGCTCAAGGCGATTATGTCGGTAATTATGGCTTTAGCGTCATTGACTCCAACTTAGTACCTGTTGTGCCTATTGACACTGTAGTTAAAGGTTCACTCAGTCCCGGTTCAGAGGACGATGTATTCCGCTTTACTGGTAATAAAGGTCAAAAGCTCTACTTTGATGAACTGAGTAAAGAGGGCAATTTGGATTGGGTAGTCTACAATGCCAGCAATCAAGTAGTTGCATCCAATGGCAACTTTGATGACATGGAAGTAGATTTACTAGCTGATGGGCAGTATATCCTGGCACTGCGTGGCAAGTCGGCTTTTAGCAGTACCGTTGACTACTCGTTTACTATAGTTACTCCGGATATCATTACTAAACCGCTAACATTGGGCAGCAATGATAATCCTCATATTGTTAGCGGTGCTATTTCCGAGAAGGGTGAACAGGATATTTATACCTTTACAGGTACTGCTGGACAGCAGCTATTCTATGATGCTTTGGGTGGCGACTACTTTACTCTCACATTGTACGACCCAACTAATAATATAATTTATAGTGCTGACAATCGCTATGACCGAGGACCCGACAATAATTTGACCTTGGGCATGTCTGGCACTTACAAGGTTGTCATCGATGGCAACGGTCCTGATATTGGCAGTTACAAATTCCAGTTTTTAGATAAAGCGGCTGCACCTGAGAAAAACCTTGACACAGATATTGTAGGTCAATTCGGAAACGATAGTATAGAATCTCATCTGTACCGCTTCAATATCCCCAGTGGAGGGAAGTACGTTTACATCGACGGTCAGACAGGCAGTGGCAATACCTGGTTACTGTATGGTCCAAATGGTGAAAAAGTCAGTAGCAACAGTATAAACTCTGATCGTCGATTGACGTTAAAACAAGGGGAGTACCTGCTAGTAATGCAGGGTAATGGCGGCGACCCCAACTACAACGTGCGAGTGGTAACTCCTGAAACACCACAGCCGGAGGTTATTACTTATGGTGAAACGGTTAGTAAAACTATCACCAAAAAAGGTAGTTACCACACTTACACCTTTGCTGGAGAAGCTGGACAGCAGTTATTTTACGATGCTTTGGGTGGGGACTACTTTACCCTCCACTTAATCGACCCCACTGGACAGGAAATTTACTCGGCTGACAATCGCTATGACCGAGGACCCGACTACAATTTGACCTTGGGGATGTCTGGCACTTACAAGGTTGTGATTGATGGCGGCGATGATGTAATCGGTAACTACAAATTCCGTTTTCTAAACAAGGCAGATGCTCAATTAAAAGCCTTGGACACAGATATTATAGGCACAATTGACAACGACGGTATTGGCAGCACTCTCTATCGCTTTAATATCCCCAGTGGAGGGAAGTACGTTTACATCGATGGTCAGGTAGGTGGTGGCAATAGCTGGTTACTGTATAGTCCAGATGGTCAATATGTCACTGGCAACAGCATAAACAATGACTGGAGAGGGACGTTAAAACAAGGGGAATACCTGCTAGTAATGCAGGGTAATGGCAGCAGCGACCCCAACTACAACGTGCGAGTAGTAACTCCTGAAACACCACAGCCGCAGGTTATTATTTCTGGTGAGACGGTTGACAAAACTATCACCAAAAAAGGTAGTTACCACACTTACACCTTTGCTGGAGAAGCTGGACAGCAGTTATTTTACGATGCTTTGGGTGGGGACTACTTTACCCTCCACTTAATCGACCCCACTGGACAGGAAATTTACTCGGCTGACAATCGCTATGACCGAGGACCCGACTACAATTTGACCTTGGGGATGTCTGGCACTTACAAGGTTGTGATTGATGGCGGCGATGATGTAATCGGTAACTACAAATTCCGTTTTCTAAACAAGGCAGATGCTCAATTAAAAGCCTTGGATACAGATATTGTAGGCACAATTGACAACGACGGTATTGGCAGCACTCTCTATCGCTTTAATATCCCCACTGGTAGCAGGAAAAAAGTCAACCTGGGTGGCACGGTGGGAAGTAGCCCTAACAATTGGATTCTGTATAAATCGAACGGACAGTTAGTTAGTTATGCATCCATCAACGACAACCAAGATTTAACGCTGGATCAAGGGGAGTATCTGCTGGTAATGCAGGGTAATGGCGGCAGTGACCCTAACTACCAGGTACAAATTAAGACACTTGAAACTACATCGATTTCTCCTTCGACGGGTACTTCTATCTCTTTTGGGCAGGAAGTTAGCGGTAGTATTAATACGGTAGACGGCTCCAAGATTTACACCTTCGTTGGGACAGCTGGACAGCAGTTGTTCTACGATGCCTTAGGTGGAGATCAATTTGCCGTGCGGATTTACGACCCAACTGGACGCAACTTATTTGGATATTACTATGACTATCCTTATAGTATCGATAGTCGCAACGACTACGATAGTAACAATGGGCAACTGGTACTGACTACTAGCGGTACTTACCAGGTTGAGGTAAAAACTGAAGGTGAAGGCATTGGTAACTACAAATTCCGGTTGTTAAACAGGGCAGATTCGCTTGCGAAGAATCTAGACACCGACATCACAGGACAGTTCGATAACAACAATCTAGGGACGACAGGCTACCGCATCACCATTCCCACGGGTGGAAAGTATGTCTACATCGACGGTCAAGCAGGAGAAAACAATTATTGGTTGCTGTACAGTCCAAATGGTCAAAGGGTCACTTACAACAGCATAAACTACGATCAAGAAAGATTTTTAACATCAGGTGAATATTGGCTGCTGATGCAGGGTAATGGCAGCAGCGACCCCAACTACAATGTGCGAGTGGTGACTTCTGAGACACCACAGCCGGAGGTTATCACTTATGGAGAGACGGTTGACAAGACTATCACCAAAAAAGGCAGCTACCATACCTATACCTTTGCTGGAGAAGCTGGACAGCAGTTGTTCTACGATGCCTTAGGTGGAGATCATTTTGCCGTGCGGATTTACGACCCAACCGGACGGGATCTGTTTGGACATGATTATTATGGCAATCCTTATAGTATCGATAGTCGCAACGACTACGATAGTAACAATGGGCAACTGGTACTGACTACTAGCGGTACTTACCGGGTTGAGGTAAAAACTGAAGGTGAAGGCATTGGTGACTACAAATTCCGATTGTTAAATAGGGCAGATTCGCTTGCGAAGAATCTAGACACCGACATCACAGGACAGTTCGATAACAACAATCTAGGGACGACAGGCTACCGCATCACCATTCCCACGGGTGGAAAGTATGTCTACATCGACGGTCAAGCAGGAGAAAACAATTATTGGTTGCTGTACAGTCCAAATGGTCAAAGGGTCACTTACAACAGCATAAACTACGATCAAGAAAGATTTTTAACATCAGGTGAATATTGGCTGCTGATGCAGGGTAATGGCAGCAGCGACCCCAACTACAATGTGCGAGTGGTGACTTCTGAGACACCACAGCCGGAGGTTATCACTTATGGAGAGACGGTTGACAAGACTATCACCAAAAAAGGCAGCTACCATACCTATACCTTTGCTGGAGAAGCTGGACAGCAGTTGTTCTACGATGCCTTAGGTGGAGATCATTTTGCCGTGCGGATTTACGACCCAACCGGACGGGATCTGTTTGGACATGATTATTATGGCAATCCTTATAGTATCGATAGTCGCAACGACTACGATAGTAACAATGGGCAACTGGTACTGACTACTAGCGGTACTTACCGGGTTGAGGTAAAAACTGAAGGTGAAGGCATTGGTGACTACAAATTCCGATTGTTAAATAGGGCAGATTCGCTTGCGAAGAATCTAGACACCGACATCACAGGACAGTTCGATAACAACAATCTAGGGACGACAGGCTACCGCATCACCATTCCCACGGGTGGAAAGTATGTCTACATCGACGGTCAAGCAGGAGAAAACAATTATTGGTTGCTGTACAGTCCAAATGGTCAAAGGGTCACTTACAACAGCATAAACTACGATCAAGAAAGATTTTTAACATCAGGTGAATATTGGCTGCTGATGCAGGGTAATGGCAGCAGCGACCCCAACTACAATGTGCGAGTGGTGACTTCTGAGACACCACAGCCGGAGGTTATCACTTATGGAGAGACGGTTGACAAGACTATCACCAAAAAAGGCAGCTACCACACCTATACTTTCGCTGGAGAAGCTGGACAGCAGTTGTTCTACGATGCCTTAGGTGGTGACGAGTTCGACCTCCGTATTTACGACCCAACCGGACGGAATCTGTTTGGACATGATTATTACGGCAATCCTTATGGTGTTGATAGCCGCAACGACTACGATAGCAACGATGGGCAACTGGTACTGACTACTAGCGGTACTTACCAGGTTGAGGTGAAGACTAGAGGTGAGGGCATTGGTGACTACAAATTCCGGTTGTTAGAAAAAACTTCTGCTATCCCTACCATTACCTTCAATACTGACTACATTGGTAGCTTTGACAACAACGGGGCTGGAGCCAAGCTTTTCCGCTTCTTGGCTACGACGGGACAGCATTTCTACTTAGATACCGTAACTGACCAGAACCATTACACCTGGACACTCTACACTCCCAACGGTCAGACAATTAACAGTGCTACCGTGCAAAATGGGTATCTCAGCGGCTATAAATTTGATGTGGCTGTTACGGGTGAATACTTACTTTCAGTTCAAGGATTCGCTGCTGACCCCTCCAATCAACAGAAGTACAAGTTTAATCTGGTCACTCCTGCTTCTAGCAACCAACCTCTGATATTAGGAAGTACTGTCAACGGTTCTCTAACAACGGGAGGACAGGAAAATACCTACACTTTCATTGGTGTTACAGGTCAAAAGTTGTTCTTTGACGCTTTAGCGGGTGAGGGGAACCTGAAAGCGCAATTATATAGTCCCAGTAACGCGCTGGTTTTTGAGCAAACCACCAACAGCGATAAGTCACCATTCACTTTAAGCGAGTCAGGTAGTTATCGCTTGGTTATTAGTGGGGAACAACCTGCAAACAAAGGCAACTATAGCTTTATTTTAAGCGATCGCTCAACTGCACCCACCATCCAAATCGGAACTCCCATATCTGGTAATCTAAATCCTGGTAACAAAGTTAACCTTTATCAATTCACAGCCAACTCCGGACAAAGCCTCAAATTTGACCTGGATGCTGACACTTGGAGTGGGGCAAACTGGATTCTCTACGACCCCAGCAGCACGATTTTCAAAGCCCCTGATGCCAACATTCCTGATTTCAATGTCACATTCGGTGCTAGTGGTTTGTATACCTTAGCGTTAGCGAAGCTCGCCGTAGGCATCGCCGGCAATAGTGACACCAGAGTTGATTATAGCTTCAAAGTTACTGATACCTCCGTCAATCCTGTTACCAACACCGGACTAAGTGCTGTGCAAAGTGGCAGATTAAATGCCGGTCAGGTGATTGACTATAACTTCACCGCTACCGCAGGTACATTAATTCTGCTTGATAGTCAAGACAGCAGCAACTCAGAAATTAGGAACAGACTTATAAACCCTGATGGCACTTTAGTCTTCACGGATAGCGATAGTAGGTACGACACTGCACCAATTTTATTAGAGCAGACTGGCAACTACAAACTACAAACGTTTGGTTACTACGACAGCACCGCTGGTGACTATAAATTCAACTTGCTAGAACTGCCTAGAAGCTTTAGGTCGCCAAATCTCAATTATTTGGAAATTGGTAGCGTTGTCTCAGGCAATTTGAATGCCCTACAAGACAAAGCTTACACCTTTGATGGCGTACATGGACAGAAATTTATGTTCAACGCCATGATTGGTGAAAATGTCAGGGCTTCTTTATATGACCCAAATGGTAATAACATCTTCTCTACAAGCAACTTTCAGTGGAATGGGGATAGCGGACTATTTACTTTAACCACTGATGGGCTTTATTATCTGGTTATTGCCAATGACGAAGCTGCTAGCCGCAATTACTCCTTCCAACTGTTAGATACAACTGTTGCACCGGATATTACCTACAGCTTGCCAAAAGCTGGTTCCTTGGACAACGGACAGCAAAGCCAATTCTTCAAACTACAAGCCAAAGTAGGCGATCGCCTCTACTTTGACAGTCTAACCGACAATATCCCCGATGGAAACTACCGCTGGAAGCTGTTTGATCCTGGCAATAATCAACTCTTCGATACCGAACAGCGCTACGATACAGAAATCGTCATCGGAGAAACTGGGGAGTACTATCTTTACATTCAAGGTGGCTCTGGTACTGATAAAGTTGACTATAACTTTAGGGTCTTACGTCACGAAAAAGTAATAGGTGATGTAGTTACACCCGGTACTGGAGAAAATACTAGCAATAGTGGTGAAGGACAAGGACTGTTTAACGTCAAGCTGTCTGTCAAAGATACTAAAGGTGCCAGCACAGTTCAAGACTTTAATCTGAAACTTTTGCCCGATCCAGACAACGGCAATCCAGTTATTATTACTACTCCCAAGACTCGCTTTGCCCTTGCTGACAAAGTTTATCAGTACAAACTTCAGAGTGTAGACCCAGATGGCGACAAACTTACCTATCGCTTGCTAGATGCACCATTAGGAGCGTTAATCGATAGTGATACCGGGGAACTGCTGTGGTTCCCAGAATCTACTGTCACTACTGGTAGTCAAGTTAACTTTCAAGTAGAAGTAAATGACCGCCGTGGTGGTAAAGATATTCAGTCCTTTGCAGTTGATGTTTACAATAATTTAGGCAAAATCCAAGGTGCAGTCTTTGATGACCTTAACAGCAATGGTTTACTTGACTCGAAGCTAGTTAAGGGAGATAACCCAGCAATTGTATTTGCCATTGATGTTTCTGGCAGTACCGCAGCACCATTCTTTGGTGAAGAGGGTAACAAGACTACGAAGACCGTTCTGGATGCCCAGATTGCCGCTGCTAATGCCATGATAGATGCAGTTGTTGCCTCTGGTGGAGGCTCACGCATTAAATTCGGCATCATCCCCCACAAATTCAATGCTGTCATCCAAGATATGGATTTGGCAACAGAGGGACTGCAAATCTATACCACTGCCAATGCAGATACGAACGGCAACGGCATTGCAGATATCCGGGAAATCTTATCTAGTTACCGTCCTGATGGCAGCAACAACTTTACTACTGCCCTACAAACGATTGACAGCTTATTTGATGCCTTACCTGGAACTCCCAATCTCATCTTCATGTCGGATGGTTACGGTCCTCTCAACCCAACTATTGCCAATCAAGTGGTAACAGACATCAAGGCAAAAGGTGGTAACGTTACAGCATTTGGTGTTGGCTTATACTCAACAATCGAAACGATTCAAAAGATTGACTCAAATGCCGAACGAATTACCGATTTTGAAAAGCTAATTGACGTTTTCTCCGGCTTTGATGACCGCTATGCCTTAGAACCATTTAAGGAAAATGTTACTGTTTACCTCGACCTAAATAATAACCAAATTCTGGATCAGGGTGAACCAAATCAACTAACCAAGAAAGATACTTCGACATCAACTTTAGGTAAAAACAGATATTACTACACCTTTGACGACTTACTGCCCGGTACTTACACCATAAGGACAGTAGTCCCCAGCGGTTACACCCTCACCACCCCGACAAGCGGTGCTAAAGTTGACACGATTACAGTTAATGGAGAAGACTTTATTCACCTTGCTGGTCTAGGTAAAGTCAGCGAACCAGTTAATGTTGACCCAGTATTTGTTACCACACCAGATAAGTTCAAGGTAAGAGCTGGAGAAAACTTAATTTACCGTGCGATCGCAACTGATGGCAATGCTGACTCATTAAATTATGACTTAATACTGGCTCCACCCGGTATGACTGTAGATAAAACCACAGGTACAGTCGTTTGGTCTCCCAGTAAGCAAATTATCGAACAGTATTATGCAGAACTAAAAGCAGAAAGAGAACGTCTTACAGCACTTGGTCGGGGAGAGTTTGCACGTAACACCGTTGAATTAAATGTTGGGTTGCGGGTACGTGACGGCAAAGGTGGACAAGCACTGCAATATATCAATATAGAACTACTTCCTGATAATATTGCACCCGTATTCACATCGGTGTCCAAAAATAATAAAGCGCAGGTAGATAAAACTTTCCGTTACCAAGCAACTGCGCTAAATACTGATGGCGATGTCCTAGTTTATTCCGAAGGGGATAGGGCACTTGATGGTCTATCCGTTACTAACACTGGTTTAGTTACCTGGACTCCCAATAGCACCCAACTCGGCAATCAAGAATTTACCATCAAAGTAACCGATGGTAAGGGTGGAGAAGCATTACAACGAGTAAGTGTGGTTGTTGGTGCTAATTTACCAAATACTGCACCGGACATTACCTCTACTCCCCGTACTGTTGTAAGGCAGGGCAACACCTACCTATATAAAGTCGAAGCAAACGATGTTGATGGTGATGTTCTCACATACAGCTTGGCTAGCAAACCAACTGGTATGGACATTACCCAAGATGGTGTTATTTCTTGGACACCCACCGCAGCACAATTTGGTAATTACACACTCAGTGTAGATGTCTCTGATGGTACTTTAACCACCACCCAAGACTTTACACTCAACGTCACCAATTTTGCTCCAAATTACGCACCAACTATCACATCAACTCCCAACTTAATTACCAATTTAGAACGAACATACGAGTATAACTTAATAGGTACTGACCCTGATAATGACTTGTTGCTGTGGAGTATTGATAGCGCACCTGAAGGTATGGTGATTGATGCAACAACTGGGGCACTGAGATGGCAACCGTCAGCGACACAAATTGGTGAACATACAGTAGCAGTCAAATTAACCGATGCTTACGGTGCTTACACTGCTCAAGAATTCACTCTCACAGTACGTGGAATTAATACACCACCTGCGATTGTTTCTAATCCTGTAACAAGTGCTGCTCAAAATCAAGTTTATACTTATAACGTCGTTGCCACTGACATCGAAAACGATGAAGTTACCTATAGTTTAGGTCGTCGTCCAGTGGGAATGACTATTTCGGATGAGGGTAAAGTTGAGTGGAAACCGACTTCGAGTCAAATTGGTTCGCAAACAGTTGAGGTGATAGCACGCGATAGTCAGGGTGCGACTTCGACACAAAGCTTTACTATTGAGGTGGGTACGACTGCGATAAATAATGCCCCCAGTATCACTTCGACACCCAAGTTTGTTGCATCGGTTGGTAGTCCTTATCAGTATCAAGTTGTTGCAACTGACCCAGATACTGGTGATACTTTAACTTATCAAATATTATCCAAACCATCGGGTGTCGATGTTCAAATTAACCCCACCACTGGTTTATTAACCTGGGATAATCCAACTTCTGGACAATATCAAATCGTAGTTGGTGCTGTTGATACTGCTGGTTTGGGCGCCGCACAAGGATTTATTCTCACAGCACGCAATAATTCTAACCCCGTAATTAATTCGACTGCCCCAAGTACTGTAACACCTGGTAGTATATATGCTTACGATGTCAAAGCAACTGATGCTGATGGTGATAATCTAACCTACAATCTAGACTCAACATCTTTGGGTAAAGGAATAACTGTTGATACGCTAGGTCGGTTAAGATGGAATCCTGCCATCAGTAATGTTGGGAATCATGCGATTAATGTAACGGTGAATGATGGTAATGGTGGTAGCGCAACTCAAACAATTAATCTAAATGTCGCGCCTGATACCGAAGCACCTATTGTACGATTAATTGCGCTTAATAATACAGCCAACTTGGGCGATACTATCACTTTCCAAGCACGAGCAACCGATAATATTAAAGTTGCTGGCTTGCAATTGTTGGTAAATGGTATTTCCTTCGTGTTGGATGCAAACGGAATTGGTACGGTTAAGGCAACTACTGCGGGAACTATGAGGGGTGTTGCCAAGGCTACCGATACTGCTGGCAATATCGGACAAGCTACATTTGATGTGTTGGTAGTTGACCCAGCTGAAGTCGGTGCGCCGAATGTTAGCTTTAAGCTCGAAGGTGTTAACGATGGCGATTTTGTCAAAGCATCAACTTCTATAAGGGCAACTATTAGCGATGATGGTAGTTTAGATTACTATCGCTTGTTGGTTGCACCCATCGATGGGGGCGAGTTTAGGGAAATATGGCGCAACGATAACCCAACTGCTATCAATGATGGGTTGTTGGGTGAGAATTACAAGTTTGACCCCTCTTTGCTGCAAAACGACTCGTATATTGTGCGGTTGGAAGTTGCCGATAATGGCGGTCACATTAGTTACTCGGAGCAAACTGTTGAAGTTGCGGGCGATTTGAAGCTTGGTAACTTTAGGTTGTCGTTTACCGACCTTACAGTTCCCGTTACTGATATACCCATTAACCTCACCCGTACTTACGATACTCTCACATCTAATACTACCGATGACTTTGGTTATGGTTGGCGGATGGAGTTTAGGGATACCGACTTGCGGACAAGCGTTGGTAACAAGAGTGAAGAAGATGAAATTTTGGGATACCAACGTGCATTTAAGGATGGAACGAAGGTTTATATTACCCTGCCTGGTGGGAAGCGGGAAGCATTTACCTTCAAGCCTACTCCAGACAGGATATTTAAGATTGCTGCTGGTTTCGCAGGTTCTAACGATTCTCTCGTTTATAATCCCTCGTTTGTAGGTGATAAAGGTGTAACTAGTACGCTGACTGTAAAAGATGCAAGGATTCTTCATCGGGCTGATAGTAGTGAGTATGTAGGTTTGAATGCTGGTTTACCATATAATCCAGCAGACGTTAATTTTGGTGGTATCTACGTATTAACCACTAAGGAAGGAACTGTTTATGAAATTGATGCTGCAACTGGTGATTTGTTAACCGTTACAGATACTTTCGGCAATAAGCTTACCTATACTGATGCAGAAATTTCGAGTTCGACGGGTCAGAAAATTACGTTTGCAAGGGATACTCAAAACCGAATTACTGCGGTCTCTGACCCTATGGGTTATCTCATCAAGTACGGTTACGACGACAAAGGAAATTTAGTTAGCGTTACCGATCGTGAGAATAATGTAACTCGCATGGAGTATAACCAAGAGCGTTCTCATTACCTTGACAAAATCATTGACCCACTAGGCAGAACTGGGGTAAGGAATGAGTATGGTGAAGATGGTCGATTGAAGAAAATCGTTGATGTCAACGGTAAACCCGTAGAGATGACCTACGACCCTGACGCAAAAGAACAAAAAGTTACCGATCAGTTAGGTTATGTTACCACTTATGTTTACGATGCTCGCGGTAATGTTATCACTGAAATCGATGCTGAAGGACAAATTACTAAACGCAGGTTTAACGATGACAACTATATCCTAGAAAAAACAGTTATTTCAGACCGCTCCGGAGTTGCTGGTTTTACCAAGAAATATAGCTACGACAACTTTGGTAATATGCTGACGGAGGAAGACCCACTAGGTAACGTCACTTATTATACCTATGGTCAGTACAGTCGGCTTTTAAATGAGGTCGATCCTTTGGGGAATACTACCACTTACACTTATTCTCCCAAAGGCAAATTACGGTCAATGACCGACGCATCTGGAAATGTTACTAAGTATAATTATGATTTGAAGGGGAATGTAACTGAAATAGTCGATGTCAATGGCAATAAAACAGGGTTTAGATACGATGCGATTGGTAATATCGCTAGTGCAATAGATGCTAATGGCAATGAAATTACCTACACTTATGATGCTAATGGCAAGCGTTGGAACGAAACTCAAACTGTCACTACATCTTCAGGACTACAGCAGATAGTAACTGAGCTTATTTACGACCGAGAAGGTCGGGTTAAATCGATTAAAGACCCAGAAAACAATATTACAAAATACGAATACGATGACAATGGAAATCAGATTGCCGTTATTAATTCTCGACTGAATAAAACGGAATATCGCTACTCGGAAAAAGGTCAGCTAGTTGAAATAATTGATCCTGACAATACGCCAAATAACCCTCTTGATAATACTCGAACGATTACTATTTATGATGAAGGGGGTCGGAGTCGAGCAACCATTGACCAAAATGGAAAAGTTACCCATTATGAATACGATGCATTAGGGAGGGTAACTGGAATTATTTATCCATCGTCAACAGAAAATACTCTTGCACAATTAATTGCTACTGTTGCACCTGGTCAAACATTTGATTCAATAGATTGGACTAAAATTGTATATCCTAAAGAGACACCAGCTTACTTAATAAATCTCCCCAAAACTAGTACTGAATATTACCAAGATGGTCTGGTCAAAGCAGAAATTGACGAACGTGGTAATCGTACAGAGTACCGTTACAATTCTCTCGGTCAATTGATAGAAACTATTTATCCCGACCGGACTCCACAAAACCTATCTGATAATCCCAGAACTCGTAGCGAATACGACAAAGCAAGAAGGCTAATTAGCAAAACTGATGCTTTAGGACGCACCACTAGTTTTGTCTACGACCAATTGGGTCGTTTAAAAGAGACAAAGTACAGCGATGGTACTTCTACAATTACAACTTTTGATGCTTTAGGTCATGTAATAGGTCGTACTGATCGCGCAGGACGAACGACCCAATACAAATACAATAGTGTTGGCAGGCTGATAGAGACAATTTATCCAGACGATACGCTTGGTAGCGATGGAGATAATCCCAGAACTCGTAATGAATACGACGAAATCGGGCGGAAAATAGCCTTTATTGACGAGCGGGGAAATCGCACCGAATATGAATACGATAAAGCAGGTCGTCAAACTGTCATTCGCGATGCTCTTGATAACGAGACTATTTATACTTACGATAAAGTCGGTAACATATTCACAAAAACCGATGCTCTAAACCACACAACAACTTATGTGTATGATGAGCGAGAGCGACTTGTAAAAACTCAATTTGCTGACCTCACCTATACGACCACCGTTTACGACAATAATAGTCAAGTTATTGCCAAAACTGACCAGAATAACCAAACAACACAGTATGAGTATGATTCACGAGGAAGATTAACCGATGTAGTAGATGCAAGACAGCAAAGAACAGAATATGGCTATGATTTAACTGGCAATTTAGTCAGTACAAAAGATGCTAATGGTCATATTACAACTTACGAATATGACGAACGCGATCGCCGCGTAGCCACGGTATTACCTTTATTGCAACGAGAGGAAACGACCTACGATGCTGTCGGAAACGTTGTTAGCAAAAAAGACTTCAACCAAAATACGATCGCTTACAGATACGATAGCAATAATCGCCTTATTGCTAAAGAATTTATTGATGGTACATCAGTCAGTTATACTTACACCAAAACTGGGCAAGTAGCAACGGTTACGGATGGTCGAGGAGTCACAACTTACAAATACGACAAGCGCGATCACTTAATTTCTCGTACAGACCCTTCGGGAGTGTATTTGAACACTGGGGCAACGATTGAGTACGAATATGATGCTACTGGAAATCGTATTGCAGTTAAAACCAAAGCTGGGACAACAAGCCATACCTATGATGAATTAAATCGTCTCAAAACCGTAACTCAAAATACAGATACGACGACTTACTTTTATGATGCGGTTGGCAATCTTTGGCATACCAAACTATCTAATAATATTGTCGAAACTCGTCAATACGACCAGTTGAATCGCTTAGTCTCTCTGAAAAATGCTTTAACTAACCCCGTATCTGGGGAAGAAACTGTTATTTCCAGTTACGATTACACTCTCAATCCCGTAGGTTATCGTCTCGAAGTCGAAGAACACAATGGACGAAAAGTTAAGTATGAATACGATGAATTGTATCGTCTCAAGAGCGAAAAAATAACTGACCCCTCTGACTCTGTAAATAACGGTCGTAACATTACGTATACATACGACAATGTTGGCAACCGATTAACTCGTAATGACTCAAATGAAGGGCTAACAACTTACTATTACAATAATAATGACTGGCTGCTGAACGAAACGCAGCTTAAAAACGGTGAGACAGTCTATATCTACAATTACACCTATGATAATAACGGTAATACGATTTGCCGTGCTAAAAATGGCAATAGCGAAATAATTAACACCTGGGACTTTGAAAACCGTTTAATAGGTGTTGACAATCGGATTGATGGCAAGCAAGTTAATTATGTCTACGACGCTAATGGTGTTCGAGTTAGCTCGAAAGTTGATGCTATTACTACAAACTATCTCGTTGATACCAATTTACCTCATGCCCAGGTTCTAGCAGAATACGACGAGCGCGGTAATTTAAAAACGGACTACCTCGTAGGGCATGATTTAATTTCCCAAACTAAAGACGGACAACAGTCCTTCTATCTAGTAGATGGGTTAGGTAGTACACGGGTTTTGACTAATGGGCAAGCTTCAATTACTGATACCTATACTTATGATGCATTTGGCAAGTTAATTGGTAGCAGTGGTGGTACGGATAATAACTACTTGTTTGCTGGGGAGCAGTATGACGAGGATTTAGACCAATACTACTTAAGGCAGCGTTATTACGATGCTAGCACTGGTAGATTTACGAGACGAGATGTTTATGAGGGTCGTCTTGAAGAGCCATTAACACTACATAAATATCTCTATGCTAACAGCAACCCAGTCAATTTAATTGACCCATCTGGACTGAATGCGCTAGCAGTGTTTTCCGACGCAAGTTGGGGCATACCGATTGTAGATGCGATCGTCAAGGTCGGGATAGCAGTTCGTGCGCTCGAATTGGGTATTAAGCTTGGCTCTTATATTCCAGAGGTGTTGGGGGGTTTTGGTGATGGTCCTCAACCCAAGATTTCTGATAATACTGCTCGCTCACCTGAAAGTACGCTGGTACACGGGATTTTAGGCAGGCTTGGGGGTGTTGGGGGCTTTGGTGATGGTCCTCAGCCTGAAGTCAGTAATACTGAGACTTTTCCAACTTATCCTTTGAGTCTCAGCGAGTTTTTAGACAACTATATTTATTCCATAAATCTCGATCCGGGAATCGATCCAGAAGATCGCATATTGGATCAAGAGGCTAAAAATATCGCTAAAAAAATTTATGATCCCATAGCTCAAAAACAGAGAACAATTGCTGTAGGGCGACTCCAAGGTTCGGGAGCAAAAGTTGTAGCTAACTCTTTTGGAGAATTTACAGACTACCAAGAAACTTTGCTTACAGAAGATGGCTATATTGTATATGAAGAATCTAGAAATAGCTATGCAAGCCCAGATAACCACGCCGAAAGACGTTTAATCAGACGGCAAAATGCTACTGGGGAAGCTTTTGAAGCAATTGGAGTAAGTCATCCTAATGGTATTTGTTCCTCTTGTTGGGCAGATATGCAAGCGAATAATATTAGAAGGGGTAGTAAATTGAAACCAGATAAACCAAGTAAATAGTAAAGGAAGTGAAAGGATAAATGAACTTGTATTTTTTTGATATAGATTCTCTAGAACAGGAGCTTAAGCAACTTCCTCCCTTTCACAGAGTAGCTTTCGCAGCTTCTATATGTGAAAGGATGCTTCCTAATTACAATGCTTTTTCGCAAATGGAGAATTGGGGTGATCCATCTGTACCTAGAAAGGCACTAGATGCTATTTGGCAAGCCTTACAAAGAAAATCAGCAGATGAAATCCAAATTATTCAATTAGCTGAAGACTGTGTTCGTGAAAATGTCTGCCCAGATTCAGATGATTTTTTTGATTCTTACTATCTTCTTGAAGCTCAAGAGGCTCTTTTTGCAATCCATGCTATTTTGCACGCTTATCTAAATCCGACTTCGATGAAATTTATTGTTCAAGTTGTTAAAGGTGCTAGATTTAACACTATTGAGCTATTTATTCGTGCAAGAGATAAGTCTTTCAATGCAAACCAGTATAGAGATAAAAAAGAGAGACTAGAGGCTATTAGCAATCATTTATTAGCTCATCGAGAAATATCAAAAGAAAATGAGGATTTACAACTATTAAAAGAGGTTGAACATCTGGAATGTAATTCCCTAGAATCATTACGCACTTCAAATAGTGGGAGAAGTTTAATTGATGTGAACTAAACTGAAAATTAAAATATTTTAAAAAATTATAGTAGCGAGTTAAGCTTTTATTATTTTACATACTTAGCATTCATTTATGATACCGAAACTAGAATTTGAAGAAATTGCTACCGTTCTCATCGCTAACAATCATAACCTTACTATTCCATCCCTGGATTTTCTTCAATCTAGTGGCGTTATTCCATCAGATTGGAAGCTAGTAAAAACTCCTGTCATCAATTCTCAGATGGCTGAAGTTGAATTTACCAACGACATAATTATTTCAGCTAACTTAAATAAAATAATCTTCTCACAAACTGTAGAACACAAAGCACCAAATAATTTGCAAATACTAACACTAGTCCATAAATATATTGCAGGCCTACCTAATATTAATTACCAGAGCATAGAAATTAACCCTAGTTGTTTTTTTTCTTTCGACAATGACGGAGAAACAGAAATTAATCATTACATTGTTACTAAGTTATTGTCTCCTAGAAATTGGCATGAGTTGAGCAATAAACCAGTCAAGGCTACACTCAATTTAGCTTATACACTCGAACAGGGTGAATTTAACTTAAAAATCGACGATGTTCAATTGCGACAACCCAACAACACATCTCAGTCTGGTGTGTTATTTTCTGGCAATTTCCCCTATGAAATTAACGAAGACACATCCTCAGAACAGCAACAACATTTGTATCAACTGTTAGATAATTGGCAACATGATTTAAAAACTTTTCGGGAAATAGTCAACCAAAGATTTTTGAATAGAGATGAGCATAGCTCAGTCTCATAGTCCTGGGTAAACAATATTATTGTTTTAGCTCAACTTTTATATACTGCGGTTGGAAGTTGAATATGTTGGTAGTCATGTTAGTTTCACTAAGGAAACTGTTGATGTTGCAGGCGATTTTAAAATTGATGATGTTCAATTGCAGAATTCTGGCAAAACGTCTCGATCCGCTGCCTTATTTTCTGGCAATTTTCCCTATGAAATTACTGGGGATACTTCTTCAGAACAACTACAACACCTGCATGAGTTGATAGATAATTGGCAATATGACTTTAAGACTTATCGGAAACTAGTCAACCAAAGATTTTTGGAAAAGATGGATAGTGAAAAACTTCAAGGTAACTGAGGATATACATCATATTAGATACCGAACAATCAGAAACCGTTGTTGATAGTCGAGGAGAACATTGTGGAGAATCTTGAAGAAGGCAAGATAGAGTGGTTCCGTTGCAAACTCAGGGCTTGGGCTTTTCAGTACTTGCGGGATTTTCCTTGGCGGCGGACAACAGAACCGTATGCAATCTTTGTTGCCGAATTTTTACTGCAAAAGACCGAAGCTTCTAGAGCATCTCCAATTTTTGAGGCTTTTATCTCTCGATACCCTACCCTAAACGCTCTTGGGGTAGCGCAATTAGAAGAAGTTGCAAATATATTGCAACCTCTGGGTCTTTTCTTCCGCACGCAACGCCTGTACCAATGCGTGGGAATCATCGTCGAACAATATCAAGGCAAAATCCCCGACACGGAAACCCAATTACTCGCTTTGCCAGGAGTTGGTAAGTACACGGCCCGTTCAATCTGTACTAATGCTTTCGGACAGCCTCTAGCAGTACTCGATACTAACGTTGCTCGTATATTGGAAAGATTCTTCGGATTGCAGGGAAATCGGGTGAAGTCACGTTGCAAAATACTCTGGAAGGCAGCAGAAAAAGTTGCTCCCGATACAGAAGTCGGGAAGTGGAATCTGACGCTGCTTGATTTTGGCGCGGCAGTCTGTACGGCTAGGAACCCTCACTGTGAGGAATGTCCTTTGCAAGAAAAATGCATTTATAAATTCCAATTCGATAAGAACAAACGAACCTCCCTATGAATCCAGGTAAACGCCCCTAAATCCTAGATACCTTGCCTTGCCCAGCAAGGTATTCAAGTTTTATTAACAAAACTAAACAATGGAGGGGAGCGAGTATTAACTTTCAAGCTTCCGGACAGTCCTGCATTTCTCAAAAACTCATGTTTTGAGTCACCATCACTGTGCTACCGTATTCCCACGTACCGCACTTTTGATAAATAGCACTGTTTTTAAGTATCCTCAAGGTTGCCGTATTGATTATATTAAGCAATCCTTAAACAGTGAGTTTGTATTTAAAGCAACACTTGCACATTTCAGGCTGCTGTCTTCTACCGAAGTTTATTGCTATGGCACACATCCAACTTGGCAACCAAACAATATCAGCCACAGAGTTACCACACCTGTTGGCAGAGTATCAACTATTGTCACAGTTTCAACGCGAATTAATCGTTAATAAAGCCATTGCCCCTATCGAATTAACCCCCCAAGAGAAAGCCAACTCTATAGAGCAATTCTGTCAACAGAACAAGCTTACTACACCCGAAGCCATAAAAACAGCATTACAACAACAGTGTATCACCTCACAACAATTTGAAGCGATCACAACAAGGGAATTGCGGATACAAAAATTCAAACACGCAAATTGGGGAAACAAACTAGAATCGCTCTTCCTCCAATACAAACCCCAACTCGATAAAGTCGTCTACTCCCTCCTCCGTGTTCAAGACGCAGAAATAGCACAAGAACTATACTTCCGCATCAAAGCAGGAGAACAAAGCTTTGCCGATTGTGCTGCCATATATTCCCTTGGACAAGAAGCACAAACAGGAGGACTGCTGGGACCCGTTCCACTATCGCAACCCCATCCAGCGATCGCACAAAAACTCTCCATCTCCCAACCCGGACAATTGTGGACACCCATCAAACTGGAGAATTGGTACGTAATTATACGGTTGGAAAAATTAGTTGCAGCCCAGTTAGATGATACTACACGCACCATGTTGCTCAATCACTTATTTGAACAATGGTTAGCTGAACAACTACAAATTACACCAATTTCGCTTAACACCAACGACAATTACCCAATCCCAAGTGCATCTACTCCAGTTTTAGTAATGCAATGATAGAAAGCACTACCACCATTGTAGAGTTCCTAGCCAGCATTCCACCCTTTGACAGGCTTGACCCCACTTCAATTGAGCGCATCGCCGCAAAACTCGAACCATTGCGTTATAGAATGGGACAAGCAATTCTGGCACGAGAAACCCTACCAGCAAGAATTAACATTCTCTTTCAAGGCAAAGCAAGGTTGCTGGGATATTCAAGAGGTGCAGATGCTCCAGAAACATTGGAATTACTAGAACCAGGAGCGATTATTGGTGCTGCTTCCATTGTACGTGGTGTAAGAAGTGAAACAGCGATCGCATCAACCGAATCAATCTGTCTTACACTTAAAGCAGCAGATTTTCTCGCACTGCTTGAATTTGAACCAATCCTAAAAAATGCATTTTGTAACAAATGCACTCTGATTGAAATATACGACTTATTAAGTGCAGAGTTAGAACGTCGCGGTAAAGTTGTAGATAATCTAAAATCTTTAGCTCTAGCATCTCTTCACCACGCAACTGTACTCAACTTACCACCAGGTAAAACGCCACTTCAACAACTAGATCCGAATCTGCTATGGTTAGTTAGCAGCACTTGTGATAATTACTCGGTGGGAAGTGCCATCAACCCAACCGATGCAGGTAATATTCAAGCAACGGGTAAGGGAATTCGTCTGGTTGGCTTATCCAACCCTACTTTATCATTTTCCCAACCAGTAACTACAACCGAATCCGATATTTCCATAGAAGCAAATCCTTGGGAAAACGTCCCATTTGCACCTCTAAAACCAGAAGCACCATCCGAAAGCAACAACGCACAAAAAGTCAAATATCCCTACATTCATGGACGAGGACCAGTCGATGCTAGTTTAGCGTGCTTCCAAATGCTCAGTCAACTCTGGGGAATGCCGTGGAAACGTGATGTATTGAAGCGAGCATTAGTCAACAACTACCAACGCACTGGTAAAATCTCCATAGAACTCTGCGGTGGTGTTGCTGAGTTGATGGGTTTAAAGTCGCAACTAGTCAACATTCCCGCAGTTGCTATATCCAAGCTACCAACTCCTATTCTACTACCTTGGCTTGACAGTTTTGCAATTATTTACTTTGCCACAGAACAAGAACTAGTTTTTGCTATCCCAGAACAGGGAATTACCCGTAAAAAGCCAGCCGATTTTGTCGAAGCTTGGGGAGAAGAGGGACAAGTCTTACTTTTACAACCAACTCCCGAAACACCTAAAAAACGATTTGGGTTATCTTGGTTTCTCCCAGCTATCAAGAAACATAAGACAGTTTTAATAGAAGTATTTATCGCTTCATTATTTGTACAACTATTAGGGTTAGCTAACCCCCTCATTACTCAAGTAATTATTGATAAAGTCATTATTCAAAATGGCATCAATACCCTTAACGTGTTGGGTAGCCTGTTAATTGTAATGGCTATCATTGAGGGTGTTATCACTTGGTTGCGTACCAACTTGTTTGTCGATACCACCAACCGCATTGATTTAAGTTTAGGTAGTGAAGTAATCGACCACCTACTCAGATTACCACTACGTTACTTTGAAAAGCGTCCAGTTGGAGAAATCTCAAGTCGGATAAACGAACTTGAAAATATTCGCTCTTTCCTTACAGGTACTGCCTTAACTGTAGTGCTAGATGCCATCTTTTCGGTTATCTACATCGCGGTAATGGTCTTCTACAGTTGGCTATTAACAATCGTAGCATTAGCAACTGTACCATTATTTGCGTTACTTACTTTTATATTTGCCCCAATTATTCGCAGTCAAACTAGAACCAAAGCCGAAAGAAATGCTGAAACTCAATCGTATCTGGTAGAAGTTGTTTCGGGAATACAAACAGTTAAAGCCCAAAATATCGAACTTAATTCTAGATGGCAATGGCAAACACGTTACGGTAAATATATTAGTGCAAGCTTTGAGAACGTATTAACTTCTAATACTGCCAGTTCCCTCAGTAACTTCCTCAATAAACTATCGAGTTTGCTTTTATTGTGGGTGGGTGCATATCTAGTATTGAAGCAAGAAATCACATTAGGACAATTAATCGCTTTCAGGATTATAGCAGGTTATGTTACCAGTCCCCTACTAAGATTAATTCAACTGTGGCAGAACTTCCAAGAAACAGCTTTATCATTGGAAAGATTGGCAGATATTCTGGATACACCCCAAGAAAGCGAAATTGCTGGTCGTAATAATATACCAATGCCAGCTATTAAGGGAACAGTCAAATATGATAACGTTACCTTCAGCTTTGGTAAATCTCCCAACCCACAACTCAATAACGTTCATCTTGACATCCCTAAAGGTAAGTTTGTGGGAGTTGTGGGACAAAGTGGTGCTGGTAAGAGTACACTGACTAAATTATTACCCAGACTATACGAACTTGACGCTGGAAGGATTTTAATTGACGGGTACGACATTAGCAAAGTCGAATTATATTCCCTGCGTCAGCAAATTGGCATGGTACTGCAAGATACTCTCTTGTTCGATACCACAGTCCAGGAAAATATTGCTTTAACTTGTCCGGATGCTACACCAGAAGAGATTGTCGAAGCAGCTCATATTGCTTGCGCTCACGATTTTATCATGAATCTGCCCAATGGTTATGAAACTAGAGTTGGGGAAAGGGGTTCAGCATTATCTGGGGGACAAAGACAACGAATAGCGATTGCACGGACTGTATTGCAAAATCCACCACTTTTGATTCTAGATGAAGCTACCAGTGCTTTGGATTATGCCACAGAAAGGCAAGTTTGTTTGAATCTGGCAGCAGCATTCCGTGGACGCACAGTATTGTTTATCACGCACAGATTGCCAACTATTCAGAATGCTGATGTGATTCTGATGATGAGTGCTGGGAAAGTAACGGAACAAGGGACTCATGCAGAATTAATGAGGATGAAAGGATTATACTACTGTCTCTACCAACAACAGGAGGCATCTTCTGGGTGAGACAAACGGTTGATTTCACGCATCTTGAGCTTCTCTTAATAACAACCAACAATAAACAAACAACAACAAACAACCAACAACTAATAACTAACTAATAAATAATAACTAAGAATTAACCAAATTATGATTAACTATATTTCTGCAAACAAACAAGAACCAAGTACCGTCATACTAAAACTGACAAACAACTATCAACAACCAATAACTAAATTAACAACCAACCAATAAACAATCATGTACAACTAAACGAAGTACCAATAACAACCAATAACCAATAATTAACGACTAATCACCCAACTAAAAAAGTTAATCACCTCCCACCAAGTTCATTCATTTTATTTATAACTACTAACCACGTTAAGCTCGCTCAAACTCAATACAAACTAATTATGAATACTGATAATGGTAACGGTACAAATGGAAACGGGAAATCTTCACACAATGGTAATGATACTAACAAGAATAATACTAGTGGTAATGGTAACGCACATTCGTCAATACCCTCGTTGGTTTCCATCCAACAATTAGAACAACTATCAACCCCAGCATCCGAGATTCAACCCAAACCACCCAATACTGCACCACGTTACATACCTAAATTTGACCAACCAGTAATATTAAAACAACCAAGAAAATGGTCAAGAGCAATCCTGTGGAGTTTGATGGCAGTAACTACTGGTACTGTAATTTGGGCAAATTTAGCCTTAATTGAAGAAGCCGTATCAGCTACTGGTAAATTGGAAGCTAGTGGTGCAACACTAGATGTACAAGCACCTGTGGGTGGGGTAGTTAAACAAATATTTGTTATTGATGGCAAGCAAGTTCATCTTGGAGAACGCTTGCTTACACTTGATAATACAACGAGCATTGCACAGATGCAATCCTTGCAGAAAATTCGTGCTTCTCTAGTTCAAGAAAACCAGTTTTATCAGTCTGAATTAAAAGGTAGCACTTCTGTTGATGTCACTCCTTTAAAAATTCCAACTGAGATACTTGACTTAACTAGAAATCGGGCTACACTAATAGCAGAAAATCAAGTATACCGTACCCAGCTAGATGGTAGTAGCAGTGCTAGTAAATTAACGTTAGAACAACGAGAACGTATTTCATCCAACCAAGCCGAACTTGACACACGAGTAACAGCTGCAACTTCACAAATCGACCAATTAAAACGACAATTTCAGCAAACCGACATTAAACTTGTCAGTACCAAAGATACCCTAAAGATGAATCAGGGTATATTGGATAATATTACTCCATTAATGAAAGATGGGGGTATTTCCAAAATCCAATACTTCAAACAACAAGAGGAAGTAAGAAATGCCCAAAGTGAAATTGACCAACTTACTCAAGAAAAAGCACGTTTAAGAGCTTCTATAGCAGAAGGAATTGCTAAGTTGCATTCGACTGTAGCAGTTTCCCGTAGGGATTGGCTTAATACTATAGCAGAAAATAATAAGAAGATTGCTGAAATTGACTCGCAATTTACTAAAGCAATTGTCGAAAATAATAAAAAAATAGCAGAGACGGACAGTCAAATTAGCCAAGCCAAAATGAACCTGAAATATCAGGAAATAAAAGCGCCTGCGAATGGTACAATCTTTGAATTGAAGGCACACACACCAGGGTTTGTTGTCACATCAAGCGAACCCATCTTGAAAGTGGTTCCCAACGATAAACTTGTAGCCAAAGTCTACATCACCAACAAGGATATCGGGTTTGTGAAAGAGGGGATGACGGTTGATGTGCGGATTGATTCGTTCCCGTTTAGTGAATTTGGCGATATTAAGGGTAAACTCGTGTGGATTGGTTCTGATGCACTACCACCCGACCAGATTTATCCTTTTTACAGGTTCCCTGCAAAGGTCGAACTTGAAACTCAGCAGTTGTTGGTTTCAGGAAGGAATATATCGTTACAGTCGGGGATGGGAGTAAGTACGAATATTAAGATTCGCTCACGCACGGTGATGTCGATATTTACAGATATGTTTAGTTCAAGTGTCGAGAGTCTCAAGACTGTGCGATAGCTATCATCTGTTAGCTAATTGGCTTTCCTTACAACAGTATTCTCCTATAAATTCGCCTCTGCAAAAACTATACATCTTGTCAACTACTTCTACTGGACTGGCCGCTCTAGGAATAGTTAACTATCTCTTATTTCCTCTCATCCATAGGAAACAGAAGAAATCAAATAAAATTCCGGTTCATCTAAAAAAATAGGTTTGAAATTGGAAATTGTCTGGAAATGGATGTGAAAGCCGCGATTGCGGCAAGGAGGTGAAAAATTTACTTCAATAAAGGAAGCTGTAAAATGGCTTACGCAAAACGCTCCGAAGGAATCGCTAGAGCTAAAACCAATAACAACAATCGTAACGGAGTTAATGCTAAAACATCTGCCAAAACCAGTAACACATCCGCTACAACTAAATCAAAGGTAGCAAATGCTTCACCACAAGAAGAGGCAATCTTCTTGTTGAAGGAATTACGGAACCTAATCTTCAAGGAATACGGCGTTAAATTACAACTACGGGATTCGCGTGTTTCAACTAAAATCGGTCATGCAGCGCGTGAAAAACTCGGACTTGATATTGCAGCCCAAGTCAAAAAGAAAGGTGGTAACAAAAAGTTTGATTGGCAAAAATGGAATACCAAATTATTTACTAAATTATTTGGACAACCAGATGCACTCAAATATGCACCAGAAGTAGTGGCAATTTTCATGAGTATGCTGTACGACACTATCAGCACTGACCCAGAGCAAGCAATAGCAGATTTAGTGGAATTCAACCGCGCATCTCTGGAACGTCGTAATTCTTTCCAAGAACAAGAAGAGGAAGAACTTGACGATTTAGATGATGAACTAGACGAAGAACTGGATGAAGATGAGGAGGATATCGAAGATGAACTAGACGAAGATTTAGATGAAGATGACGAATTAGATGAAGAAGATGAAGACGAGTAAATAATTCCGAATTATTCTCAGTAATTGACAGAATAATAATCCAAAATAACCATGTATTGCCTCAAACAATACAGGTTATTTTTTTGCGGAATAAAGAATTGAAAATAAAGCAAATTGCATCTTTCGATGCTGTTTCTATGAGAAAAATACTAAATATCAAGGAGTAATTCTCATGGTTAACGCTAACGTTCGCAAAACTGCTAAAGCATCACGCAAAATTGAAAGGCATATTCCTGCTTTAGAACGAGTAATGACTTATCAGGAAAAAGTACACCTGATGGTAATTGAAGTATTGCGGGAAGAATCAGGAAGAGAATTAGCAGCAGCAGCCAGATTTAACGGACAAGAGTTTGATTGGGACAAACACAATTCCCAATTCCGTAAGGACTATGTAAATACACCATTAAAAGAATTGGTGAATTATGCTCGCAAACTTTACGGCTTGAATAATCTTGATGAAATACGAGATAGACGTGCTTCTCATAAAGCTGCTCGGTCTAAACGCATGGACGGACTCAATGGTTTAAGTAGCAACTCTGATGACTTGATCAATGACGATTTTGAACAAGATGAAGATGACGAAGATGTAGAAATTGACGATTAATTACAATGCCCTGAATTATCTAATTCAGGGCATTATATTTCCTGCCCACCCGCATCCAAAAAACAAAATTGAATGCAGCGATTACTGCTGAATTCAAGAGATTCAAAAGTTAACTTTAATTCAGAAGGCATCTGTCGATGCTATCTATGGGAGATGTAGTAATTCGTTAATCAAAGGATAATCAAATGACTCAAATTACTCGTAATCAGCAACAAAAAAAAGCGTTGGATCAGGTAGTAGGATATCAGGATAAAGTGCGATTAATGGTACTGGAAGTTTTACGTGAGGAATCAGGCAGAGAACTTGCTGCTCAAGCACGTTTTAATCAGCAAGAGTTTGATTGGAACGAGCATGTGCGAATCGTTGGCTAGAAACCAATCCCATTTGGGATTAGGGGGATTAGCCGCAAGGTATAAAACCTTGACAACTGAATGACCATGTAGGTGAAAGACAGTATCCTAGAAATCTTAAATCCTACCCCGCAGGTGCAGCGGTGAAAGCATTTTCCCCAGGTTCGCGACTAGCCATCAACGCCTGAAGCGGGAATAAAAGGTGGCACTACTGAAAGCCTAATTCGGTATCCATCGAGCAAAGTACCCATGAGTAAAGCCTAGGCTTAAAGATGTATCAAAATCGTCATTAACCAAAACCAGCGAAATAAGGCTAATACGCTGGAGCCAAAAGGCAAAGGATAGGGAGTTAGCAACTGTGTTCTTGACTAACAAGCACTTCCCATAAACCTGGCGAATAGCATCACTCTAAAGGTACACAGTATGGTCATTCGGAACGAGATAACCTTTCGTTCGCTCTCAGGAGGTCGAATACCTGAGCAGGTGCTAACCGCAAGCAACGATTAGGAGAGATTTAGTCAGAAGCGAATGTCTGGGGTAATGCCCAGAATAGGCTGACAGACTTACGGTAGTTTGGAAGATGAAGTCTCAAGTAGTGAGTACAAATGTCTAATACACAGTCTCAACAACTGATGGTGGAATGGCACAAAATTAACTGGCGCAAGCTAGAGAGTAATGTGTATAAGCTCCAAAAGAGAATTTATCGAGCCTCTCAACGCGGTGATGTGAAAGCATTTCGCAGACTTCAAAAGACATTGATGAAATCTTGGTCAGCAAGAGCATTAGCGGTTCGTAGAGTTACCCAAGATAACACTGGAAAGAAAACGGCAGGAGTGGACGGGGTTAAATCCTTATCCCCAGTAGCACGTTTAAATCTGGTAAGTAAATTAAAACTGGGAACCAAGGTCAGCCCAACCAGGCGTGTATGGATTCCCAAACCTGGGACGGATGAGAAGCGACCTTTAGGCATACCTACAATGAAAGACCGCGCTCTTCAAGCACTTGTCAAACTGGCATTAGAACCGGAATGGGAAGCGCGATTTGAACCCAACTCATACGGGTTCAGACCAGGACGCTCATGCCAAGATGCAATCGAAGCAATCTTTAGCGCAATCAGGCTCAAGAAAAAATATGTTCTAGATGCCGATATTGCCAAATGCTTCGACCGCATTGACCAGGAAGCATTGTTAAGAAAACTAAATACATTCCCCACCATACGCCGACAAATTCGTGCATGGTTAGAAGCGGGAGTGATGGACGGTAAGTATATGTTTCCAACATCTGAGGGAACGCCACAGGGGGGTGTCATTTCCCCACTTTTGGCAAATAGTGCCCTCCACGGGATGGAAGAACGAATTAAGCAATACGCGGAAACTTTTCCTGGAAACAGAGAAAATAACCGCAGTGGTTTAAGCCTTATTCGCTACGCCGACGACTTCGTAATTCTCCACGAAGATATAACCGTTGTCCAAAGATGTAAGGAGATAATCTCCAAATGGTTAAAAGGCATCGGGTTGGAATTAAAACCTAGTAAAACAAGATTGGCTCACACCCTCATAGAATATGAGGGCATGAAACCAGGATTCAATTTCCTTGGTTTTAATATACGCCAATTTCCTGTGGGAAAGTACCAATCAGGTAAAAATACCAACGGAAAGTTACTGGGGTTTAAAACCATCATCACCCCAAGTAAAGAAAAGAAGAAGGTACATTATGAGAAAATCACCAGAATCATAGATGCCCACAAATCAGCACCACAAGAGGCGCTAATAAAAAATTTGAACCCGATCATCAGGGGATGGGCAAATTTCTATGCGAGGGTAGTAAGCAAGTTAGCTTACTCAGAACTGGATAAGCTCATATACCAAAAACTAAACACTTGGGCAAAACGCCGACACCCAAAAAAGAGTGGGGGATGGGTGGCAAAGAGATATTGGCACACCATGAAAGGCGAAAACTGGGTATTCGCAACCAGGAAGGAAGGTTTAATCTTAACTCGGTTACTGACTCATGCCGACACTCCGATAGTACGACATGTGAAAGTTAAAGGCGAATCGTCACCATACGACGGAAACCTGGTTTATTGGAGTACAAGAATGGGGAACAACCCAGAAACGCCAAAAAGAGTGGCAACACTCCTGAAAAAGCAAAAAGGGAAGTGTACTCACTGCGGATTGTTTTTCCTAGAAGATAATGTGATGGAAGTTGACCATATCATCCCGAAATCAAAAGGTGGAAAGGATGAGTACAAAAATCTTCAACTTCTACACAGACATTGCCACAACACAAAGACTGCCAACGATGGTAGTCCAGGTACAAAATCTGGCTGTAAGAGTGCCAAGCCTAAGCCCACCAGAAGACTTGAGAAAGTCGCGGATAAATGGGTAATGAGGTATGCGTGACAAGCACCAAATTATTGAGGAGCGGAATGAAGGGAAACTTTCACGTTCCGTTTTGAAGACCAGCGGGACTGGTGACAGTCTCGCTGAGTTTAATAACATTCAGTTTCGCCAGGACTATAGCGAAACTCCCATCAATGAACTACTAGCATACGCCAAACGTCTGTATGGACTGAAAGATTTGGATGCAGTACGGGAGCGGCGTAAAGCTCATAAACAACAACGTACAGCTAGATGGGCTGAAGCTTCTTAATTACCTGCTGGCTCTGACAGTAGCCCCACTAAAATGTGGGGTAACTTTTTTGCCCACCCACCCTTAACCGTAAAAGCTTTATTTTACCGAAGATGCAGCTTCGCACCCCACCCCACCAAATGTTGTAATTGTCCGACTGGAAAGTTTACCAGTCATCAACTCATAAATCTGCTGATTTGAAAGTTGAGTTTGCTTGACTTCGACTGTAGGTGCAGTTTCTCCCCTGTTGACTTGAATAATGGAATTAGCCCAATAAAACTGCTGCTGGTCAGGTTGGGAATAAACAGGATAACAGCCTTTCGAGGCGATCGCTAATTTATGCTCTACGCTAGAAACTGATGGTAGAGAAATACCAGCACGAACTAATTTTGCCTCTCCTACTGGGCCCCACAAACGCAATTGTTGATTGACACAACGTTTTCCATCCTTGAGAGGGGCAATAATGTTGCCACAAACTTTAACATCCACGTCATACATCGGCGGATAATCAGGCACAGTTGGAGCTTGAGCTTGAGTCGTATTCTTCTCATCCTTGCCACTGACATTTACAGTAGTAGGGGTACAAGCTGTAACTATACCTCCTATTACCAGCAGCCAAAGCCAGTTAACTTTGCAGGTAAACATCTGCTGAATCCTCTTCTACGATTGAGAAATTGACAACTAATTTTTTAACTTAAACCCTGTACATTTTGAAACCTGGAGTTTTTAAGGAGAGTGTATTATTCTGTCGTGGCTTGAGTTCTCAGCTTTACTCTAATTCCAAAAAACTATGGTTTTCAAGGTAGGCGTGGTTTAGATACAAACTTGCGCTGATTGGTAGGTGATGTCCATAACGTGCAGAACCCAGATGAGGCTTTTTTGCTACTTGCTCCAATTTCCAGCGTTACTCCCAAACGCTTGACATCCTTAGCACAAGTAAGTTGACCGTTTTGGTCACGACTCAGCAAATCTTGATTCCATTGCATTAGGTTGTGAGCAAACTTACCTTCATTACTGGTTGCCCATTCCAAAGCGTTGGCTTGGGCTTGTGTGAGTTGGCGTGGCCCAGCAGGATCTAGATGACTGGATTGATACCAATACATTCCACCTACACTTACCAGTCCGCCTACTCCAGCTGCAATTAATAGCAGTATTCCCGCAGCAATTAAAGAGGGAACTGAATGAATAGCACGCTCAAATTCAGTACGCCTAATTAATCCTGTCACAGCCTGAGCGATCGCTTTTTGCTGACCTTTTACTGCTGCCTTTTCATATGTCTGGAGATGGTCATAAAGCTGCGTTTGCCACAGGTCAAACATTGCTTCCATTTCTTTGGGATTGTCTTCCAATAGCACTTGTAACCTGCCAGTAGCAATCATCATCAGAAAAGCTGGGTCATCAGGGTCAAGCCCAGTTTGGACTACAATTTCCCAAACCCTAGCTTTAAATGAATCATCTTTACCTCGAATGGCTAAATCTAGTAAAGTTGGGTAAGGAATTTGGCTCAGTCCTTTGCCTCTAGCAGCTACTGAATCCAAAAACTCATCGTCTAAATCGAGTTCTTCAGTGTGAGAATTACTCATATTTGTATTTGCTTTTAGCTAATTCACGCCCTCGTCCCCCACGCTCATTTGGTATAGGAATCCGAATTGATGATGGGAGATGTCACCAAAACAGTGCTGAGTGCTGAGTAAAAAACTAAAATTAATTGCACAGGCTAAACCCCCCGCTATCCATGTACACCACTCCTGAATTAGATTACTTCTTGGTAGCAACCTTGCCGTTGACATTAGCATCATCAACTTTTTCTGTGGGGGAAGTAATTGAAGCTGCCGGAGGGTTCCAAATTTTAGCTTTCTCAATTTCCTCAGAAGTTCTTTTGAGAAAATTGTGTAATCGCTGCTTACCCAATACACCTAACTCTGCATAATCTCTAGCCGCAGAAAAATTTATCTGATTTGCATCAAGGATATCCCGTTCTCGATAGCTGAATTTGGGAAAATTGATGACAGCTACTTTATAAGCTTTGATTAATTCCTGTAAATCCTTACGTCCATCTACGTGTTTCCAGTCATCGCATAAACCACAATTGCGTACAAAGATATGCTTAATCTTGATTTCAAAGCGTTCGAGAGATTGCATAAATAATTGAACACTGTCATATCCACCACTACAAACAAACCACTTGTATATTTTTACCTTATTTTTCCCAGTAAGTTCTAGGATTTGATTACGCTCAATCCAATCAGTTACTGCTGGGTATACTTGAGCAGGTAAATTGACAATGACAGAAGTTGTTAGTGCTAAATTAAAAATTTCATCAGCATCATAAGCTTTACGTTCTGATTCGCTAAAAACTGCTATTTTATGATTATCTGGGTAAAATGCACCCACATCTGGATTACTTTGGTCTGCTTCTACCAACTCATAAGGGAGTTTATTGTCAATGCAGTATTGCACCATAACCCGTGCAAATAAAGACTTGCCAACTCCACCTTTTTCGCCATCAATGAAGTGAATTGCTGCCATCTGAAATCCCCTTTGCAATTTGACTAAATGTGCATTAATAAATACTTAAATATTTTCAAACATATTGTCTGTATCATCATAGAAAGACCCCTCACCAGGAATGAAGGAATCAGAATCTATTTTGTGTTTTGACTTGCTGCTACTATTGTTATTGTTATTACTATCATCAGGATTACTGTGACTGGAATTACCTGCATCTAGACCGAACATAGTAGCAAGTGTTTGAGGATTGGTCATAGTGCTTATAGGCATAGACAAAACATCACTTGATTTATGTGGTAATCCTAGTTCCATCCGCAAATAAGCCAAATGTTGTTCCAGGGCATGACAACAAATCAACCCTACCCGACGTAGTTCTTGATCGCTAATATCTACACCTGCATCTGCTTGTGCTTTGTATGCTAAAGGCAACCAGCACATTCGTAATGCCTGCAATACCATCTCTTTGCTAGAACGCGCTTCATCTCCCTGTTGTAAATATGCAATTAACTGGCCGTCTACTGTATTTGAGTAAGGATGGTAAGAAAATCTAAAAATTTTGCGCTGTCTATTAGTATCATGATTTTTGGATTGTTTTTTATTTGTAGTCATGCTACCTTCTCCATTTGCGCTCTAAACCGCATAAACAAACCAAACGCATCAATCAACCTAAATGACAAAGCTTCCTGCTCTCGGAAAGTACGGCAATAATCATTATTTTTATCCTTGAATACTTCTTGTAGTTGCTGCTGTAAGTCAGCACCCCAATAAGTTGAAATTTCTTGAAAACAGTCTTGTAACTCTTGCTCCAAGTACAATGCTGCGCCACCACTCAAAATCACCTCGTTCACCGCAGGTAAAGTTGATTCTAGCCAATCGTAAAGCCTAGACCAATACTCAGCTTTAGCAGTAGCAATGGCATTAACAATCATCTGCAATTCATAATCAAGATTTTTAGATTCTCTACTTTTAACCAGAGTACGAATTGCTTGGTTATCAGTCGTGATATCTGAACCAGCTGCATAGATGGCAGAGGTCAAAACAGTGGCATCCTGCCCAGATGTGCGCTCAATTACTCGCTTTACCATTTGGTGAAAGCCCAACCCATTGGTGTAACCTGCCGTCATCTTGCCCCGTTCAAATAATAGAAGGCTGGTGTTGCGATGCCCGAACATTAGCACTGCGATCGTTTGGGCGTTGAACCATTCTTTACCATTCTGGCGTTGGCGAATCATTGCCAATCCCGCACCTTCGGGTAAGCACTCGAATCGCTCCAGCTTCACCCGCAACCTTTGACCCCGAAACCTAAAATCCTTGAGTGCAGACTGCAACTGTTGCTCAAATGCTTGGCGATTTTGATATTCACCATAGGGCAATAGTGAGGTCAGTGATAGTGAAAACCTGTTAGGCAATTTGTTGTGTTGAGCGATCGCACCAATAACCGCTAAGGCTTTGTGAATTGAGGTTTCGTACTTGAGCTTATCGAGTCTGGCAGATGCTGAAAACTGCCGTGCCAGGAATCCAACTACTGTACATTGTGTATCACCATCCGCAGGATTTGACACCCAGGCTTCATCTGCTGGTTTAGGAGATTCAAGACCCTTGCGACTCGACATATAAGCGTCAATCGAACTTTGAGGCAATTTCAGCATTTCTGGTTCCATTGTCATCAAACATGGTTTGCCTTCAGTTGCTAGTTCGTAAACAATCTTGGTCAAGGAAGCACCAGGGTCAAAACTGACTATCAGATTTGACATTGACTGTGGTTGTGATTATCCATAAAAGCTGTTTTTAACTTAAATGCAAATATTGACTGTGAACATCACTCTACTGACCATTTTTTTGGAGGCAAATTTATCCAGTTGGTTATTTTTTTTTCGCTGCTGTTAATCAAGTCGTTACTTTTCTGCTAATAAATTCGATTTAAAAAAGTGTGCCATCACAGATCCATGCCAGATCCACGAACGAGCCATTGCAGATCCATTACAGTGACAATGTTGATCCAATACAGATCCATTTGTCTGACATACGTATTGTAAGTATAATTTTTATTAGCAACAATGATTGACTATTGACAAAGATTATGCCATGAGAGATCCAATACAAATCCATCATAGATCCATCACATATTCATCTAACAGTTGATTCGAGCAGCCCAAAAAAACCTTTGGTGAGTAGCAAGCTATGTTGCTGTCCGGACATTTTTTCTGGGGAGAAAAAACGCACCCCCCAGGTGCGGCAACAAACTTGCCCTCCTTTCACGGTTCCCCTACCTAAGTAGGTCAACCACCGTGACAGAGGGGAAGATGATACGAAAAACCTCTTTGGGAGTTCAGCCTGGAAAATTTCTGCAAGGTTTGGGCAAATTAGCTTTTTAATTGCGCGATGGGCTACGCTTGCCGTAGGCGATCGCTATCTTGACTTTCTTAGTACTCAACCAAAGCTATTGCAGCGCATTTCATTATCTCGCATCGCATCTTGGCATCGAACCAAAATCGTAAGTAACCGCTTGGTCAATGACAAATGATAGTGCAGCCGTCAAACTTAAAACAGAATCTTGACTAATGCATCAATAATGCGACAGAAACGCTCACACAGGATAGACATTAGACTGACTTTGGCAGAATACGAGAAAGCACAGCTAATGGCAGATGAAAATAATCTCACTATGAGTGAGTTGTTTCGTGCCAAGACTCTGAAAAATAGATTGCCCAGGTGTGTCACCAAAGTAGCAGGCCAAACTTACTGGGAGTTGGGGAAAATAGGTAACAATCTCAACCAAATAGCTAAAGCAATCAATACTTCAGTACTCATGGGAGAACCTGTGGTCGTAGATAGAGCATTGTTGTCACAGGTAAGAGATTTGGTGAAACAGGTGCGGCGAGAGATTGCTGAAATTGATTTAATCACTGATTTACAAGATGAAGGATGATTGGCAAGCACATCAAAGGTAAAAGTTTTCGGGGACTGCTAAACTACCTCTTTGGCAAAGATGGAGCAAGACAAATCGGTGGGAATATGGAAGGAACAAACCCACGCGAACTAGCAGCTGAATTTGGTATATCTCGAAGATTAAACCCGAAGGTGAACAGGGCTGTTTATCACGCTTCTCTCAGTTTGGCCCATAATGAGAGTTTAGATGATGATACTTGGGATGAAATCGCCCAAAAGTATTTGCAAGCAATGGGTTTTGATATGAACCAATATGTCGTAGTGCGGCATACTGATCGGACTCATGAACACATACATATTGCTGCCAGTCGCATTCAATTAGATGGCACTACAGTTTCTGATAGCTGGGACGATCGCAGAAGTGAAGCGGTAATTCGCAAGTTGGAGCAGGAATACAATTTGCAATCGGTGCAACCAAGTTGGGAAAAAGATAAGCACAGTCCAACTACTGGCGAACGTAGGCAACTTGCCAGAACTGGAGAGGAAAGCGTTAGAGTGAGACTTCAGCGATGCCTTCGGCGGGCGTTGCCAACGCTCGACCAAGCAACACACGACCATCCCACTATGCCAGAGTTAATAGAGCGAGCGCAAGAACAAGGTGTTAATGTCCGCGTTGGTTATACTCGCACAGGCATTGTCAAAGGCATTAGTTACCAACTTGATGGTGTAGCTTTTAGTGGTACGCATCTTGGTAAAGCATATACCTTTCCTGGTTTACAAAAGCATCGAGGTGTAAACTACAATCCCAAGCGGGATGACAAACGCATCCAAAAACTGATGGAGCAAGCTGTTGAAAATCCTACACCAGCAGTGCCTTCAAAACAGGATGACAAACGCAGAAAGAAACTCATGGAGCAAACTGTTGAACATCCTACACCAGCAGTTACTCAAACAAACTCCTTGCCTATACCAGAACCAACAAACTGGGAGCAAATACGCCTAAACTTAAGCCAGCAATACAATTTACCCAATTCTCTGCTTACAGAACTGTATGAAAAGGGTTGGCTCTATGCAAGTCAAACAGGTCAAGCAATATTTGTGGAACGCACGCTCGATGATCTTCCAACTCTTGCCAAGCAGCTAGAACTAACGGGTGACTTCACCGCTATTCCCCTTAACTCTGAACGGACAAAAAATGGTAGTTTTTGGATTGCTACAGATGCCACAGTAAAAAGAGCAGTGCTACTAAGTGACCCGATTGAAGTTCTCTCTGTCATTGCCTTAGAATCAACTGTTGACAAAGAAAAGCGCAAACCTACATTGTATTGGAGTGTAGGCGATAGCCAGCAAATACCTCTAGAATTTTTGCGAGCGCTCGATACAGTAGTCATCGCTTTTAAAGATAATGAGAAAGTTGAGGATTTGATAGCTGAGATACTGGCTGAACTACCTCAAGCCAAACAAGTTTCTCCAGGTAAAGTAGGCTGGAATGGGATGCTAACCCTAAGCAAACAGCAACCCAAGCAAAGTCGAATAGCAGACTCTCAAGGTTGGGAACTTTAATATTAGTAACCAGAGTTAGGGTTTAACGGAGATTTTGTAAACAAGAGCGCGATTGCGCCACTGGGAAATGAACCTTTAGGCGTAACTGCCATGACCTTCAATTCCAGACAAACAACCATTAAATTTCTTAAACAAATAGGCTTTACCACCGGAACCAAAATTTGGCTCAGGATTTCTTGGGATTTGCCCACAGACCTAATACCTAAAAACTGGAATAACTACTGTCGCAATGGTCAATTTGTCTACTCCCACTACATTCTCTGCGGTAAAATCACCCAGCAAGGATTTCAACTCTACTGCTGTACGAAAGGAGGTCGAGACAAACAAGGCAATACCTGCTGGCGACTGACACCTAAACGCTATGCTGATGGTTGGGCATTGGTATTTAAAATGTCATATCTTGGTGCTACAGTCAGCTTTTACCCCAACCAACCAGACAAGGGAATCAGCAATCACCACGTTAGTCAATGCCAATGTTTATTTTACGAAATTGATGATTTGGCATTGAGTGAGCAGCGACAAGCTGTAGATCGGCTAAAGGACGAAATCAACTTGGAACCCGCCGCCGTAGTTTATACAGGTGGGAAATCCCTGCACGTTTACTTTAAATGCAGCCATTTCTTGAATCCTGCTGAATGGCTGTATCTCAATCGCCAACTGACGATTATCCAAAACGCAGATCCAGCCATTTGCAACTTAGCTCGTTCCATGAGACTGCCAGGTATGGTTCGCAGACGGGTGGTAGATGGAATATTGAGTGCAACCATCCCCATTACCCTAGAGCATTGGTCAAACTGTCAGTACAATGTGGAAGAACTAGAAACCGCATTTGATTCTACAGCCTTATTTCCCTACGAACTTTCTGAGCAACGTTGGCGCAAGTGGGTACAACTTCTCACAAGAGCGAAAAATGGAGAAGTTATCGACCCACAAACAGCGTTACTGCAACCTTCTGTGACTGTCCCTCGCTCAACCTTGCATTGCCGACGAGGAACAGTAATACAGGCTACAACCAGAGATAATGGCTCATCTCTTAAACAACTACGCGCTAGCGGAGTGTCTGTTCCTTTCTGAAATACCCCATGCATAAATGCAGGGGGTTCTAACTCACTACGCGAGTTTCGTTTACCCGGAATGGTTCCGACTCCTCACGCGCTATTAGAGCGCTGGACATCTGCTCTGACCCATCATTAC
>JAESGE010000140.1_pt1 | contig 49105 bp, 43 predicted proteins | sample 9269601 | NCBI WGS metagenome assembly JAESGE01 (sample SAMN14515569, study PRJNA621662) | algae metagenome | isolation source: Tolypothrix brevis GSE-NOS-MK-07-07A and co-occurring heterotrophs from wet... | place: USA: Grand Staircase Escalante National Monument, Utah | collected 2006-04-16
CTGCGGTTGTTTTGGGATGATAGCCGAATTGCTTATAAACTTGATCTGGGGTTAAGTATTTCATTTAAATAGATTGAATACATTTGACCCCATTATACTCCGTTATTTCGAGATTAGCTCAATCGGCTTCGGTTTGGGTGCTTCTTTGGCACTCACCCAAGAGAAGGAGAGGAGGAAAATAAGGAATAATGTAAAAGGGAACAGGAAAAAGGGGGAAAGCTTGCTGGTTTTGCGGGCAGTTTTGAGCATGGGGGAAAGCACAAGATGATACGCCGCTGTTGGTATAATATCATGTCGTGTTAATTGTCTCTTGTTGTTCAGGTAACAATTGTATTAACCACAGAGGAAGTGTTTTATCTTTTACTATCTTCATTTCCCTTGAAGCAGATTTCGGATTGTATGCTGCCAAATTAGATGATGTCCCCATAGTTAAAGTGCGCTGACATTTTGCAGCAATCGCAACAACCGCCTTAGAATGAATTCTAAGGCTAATAGCTAAACTCGTCTAAAGACGACTAGATAAAGGTTTTAGTCTACTTAAGTAGACTTAAGCTATTAGAGATAGAGTTTCAACTCTGGGCGAGTCTGAACGCCAATTGAGAATAATCGCATGTAGCGTTTATCAGTTGAATGCAATACATTAAAGAATTAAGCAACCGCAGATAAACGCAGATGGACGCAGATAAAGAGGAATCGACTCGTTATTTTATTAAGTCACTTATCTGCTGAGAACAAACGCTTACTCAATAATTTCGTCATATTGACTGGTGTTGTCTTCGGATAACTGTTTCATTTCTACCAGCACATCTGTCAAAGTTTTTTCATCTAGCCATTGATGACGTTCTTTGGTATAATCTCCTTTACCTGGATTGAAGTATTGAATAAATCGAATAGTATCGGCAATTCCCAGAGAATTGATTAAGGCATCGTAGCCCTGTTTGATAATTTCATTTTGGGTTTTCATCATTGCTTTCCTCAGCTTGTATTACGAATGCTAGCCATTGAACGGGATTATTAATGAATACGTTAATTAATTGAGAGTTTTTTTGAGCTTTGTTGAAGAGTCTGTCATCTGTTGTGAGAAATACATCAGCCTGACTTCTTTCTGCGCTAGCGATGTGGGTGGCATCATAGCTTGAGAATCCTAATCTTTGAAGTTGATCTGCTCTGTCTTCAATGAAGGCGCTATTAATAACTTTTATTTTAGCAATGTCGAGTAATTTATTGACATTTTGTAGTCTTTCTAAATCAGGTATTTGGTTTAATTCGGCAATTAAAACACTGCTGTTGATAAGTTTCCAAGTCCCAGATTGACATTTACTCAAAATTGTCATAACTGCCTGTGCTTCTAAATAAATACGGGATTGTGTCTGGTCATCAAACGGACGATTAAAACAACAAGCATCAAGATAAATTTTATATTGTTTGCTCATGGTGTTTACTCATTGGTAATACCCTGCAATGCGATCGCGATCCAATTCGATGCGATCGCGATCGCATTGCGATTGTCACCCGATACAATGCGATCGCCACACTTTCTATCTAAAGATGCGATTAATCGCGTCTCTACAAGGATTTCGGGCTTAACGAAGGGTATTGTAATATAGTTAAGCCACGGTTTCCTTGACAATAGTGTTCTATGCCTAATTTTTTATTAGAAGTCGGTACTGAAGAATTACCCGCAAGCTTTGTCAGTAGTGCTGTCTCGCAGTGGAAACAGCGCATTCCCCAAAGTCTGGAAGCACACAACTTAACTAGCGATGCGGTGGAAGTTTATGGCACTCCCCGACGTTTGGCTGTGTTAATTACAGGTTTACCAGCGCAGCAACCAGACAAAGAAGAAGAAATTAAAGGTCCCCCTGCACAAGCTGCATTTAAGGATGGTCAACCAACTCCGGCAGCGTCAGGGTTTGCGAAAAAGCAAGGTGTAGATGTTGCTGATTTTGAAATTCGTCCCACAGAGAAGGGGGAATTTATCTTTGTGAGGAAAAAAACTCTTGGTCGTCCAGTGGCAGAAATCTTGACGGAATTTGTCAAAGAGTGGATTTTCAACTTGGAAGGTAAGCGGTTGATGCGCTGGGGTGATGGGGATGTGAAGTTTTCGCGTCCGATTCGTTGGTTGGTGGTTTTGTTGGATGATGCGGTGCTGCCAATTGAGTGGGATAATGGATCTGAGGTGATTAAGAGCGATCGCTTAACTCACTCTCATCGTGTCTTACATCCACAACCAGTCACTATTCCCCAAGCTAGTGATTATCTTACCACGTTACGTTCGGCTTTTGTCGTTGTTGATGCGGACGAACGCGCCAATACAATTAAAGAGCAAGTTCTTTCATCTGTGCAGAATCTCGACGGACATGTAGAAATTTACCCCGATTTGTTAGAAGAAGTCACAAATCTAGTAGAATTCCCTTCAGCGGTTGTCGGTAAATTTGAAGCTGATTTTTTAGAACTTCCCACGGAAGTGATTACAACGGTGATGGTGAGTCATCAACGTTATTTCCCTGTGTTCAAATCAGCTAACAGTAAAGAGTTACTTCCTTATTTCGTCACCATTTCCAACGGCGATCCCGCAAAAGCAGATATCATTGCTGTAGGGAATGAAAGAGTTATTCGCGCTCGTTTAGCTGATGGGAAGTTTTTCTACGACAGTGATTTAAAGAAGCCTTTAGAAAGCTTTTTGCCGCAGTTGGAAAAAGTCACGTTTCAAGAAGATTTAGGTTCGGTACGTGCCAAGGTTGATAGAATCTGTCAAAATGCCGCAGCAATTACAGCACAACTGCAATTAACTCAAGAAGAAAATAACAACATTCAAAGAGCAGCTTTGCTTTGTAAAGCCGATTTAGTCAGCCAAATGGTGTATGAGTTCCCAGAATTGCAAGGCATTATGGGAGAAAAATATGCTACTAAAAGCGGAGAAACTCCAGAAGTTGCAACCGCAATTGTGGAACATTATTTACCAAAAGGTGCTGGTGATAACTTACCTGAAACTATCACAGGTCAAATTGTCGGTTTAGCAGACAGACTCGATACTTTGGTAAGTATATTCGGTTTGGGAATGATACCCACAAGTTCATCTGATCCGTTTGCTTTGCGAAGAGCGGCAAATGCGATAGTTAATATTACGTGGTTTGGAAATTTAGCAATTAACTTGCAAGAATTGATCGAGGAAATAGCAAGTAACTTTGCGACAACTTATAATAAAGATAGCGGGAAGTTAAGTACAGCACTAAAAGACTTTTTTCTGCAACGCATTAGAACATTGTTGCAAGAAGAAAAATCCATTGATTACGACTTGGTGAATGCAGTGTTGGGAGAAAATGATGCAGAATATGCCGAACGCGCTTTAAAGGATTTATTGGATGTACGCGATCGCGCTTTATTCTTGCAAGAAATTCGCAAGGATGGTACATTAGATAAAATCTACGAAACCGTCAACCGTTCAACTCGGTTAGCAGCACAAGGCGATTTAGACTTTATCGAGTTGAATCCTACAGCTACAATCAATCCAGAACTATTCCAAAAATCCTCAGAACAAGCGTTGTATGATGGTTTAATTGAATTAGTGCCAGAAACAGAATCTGCAAAGCGATCGCGAAACTATAGACAGTTAGTAACAGCACTTTTAAAAGTTTCTCCTGCCGTGACCAACTTTTTTGATGGTGCAGAAAGTGTCTTAGTAATGGATTCAAATCCAGAAATCAAGCGCAACCGATTACATTTGCTCGGATTACTTCGCAATCATGCCCGTGTTTTAGCTGATTTTGGTGCCGTGGTCAAAAATTTGTAGCGCAAGTCATAAAAAAGTTGTGTAAATCGTACCAAGAAACGCTACCATAGTGACACTTAACCAGGGATAACTGCTACAGTCTATGTCCAAAGCTCATGTAATTGGATTCGGAAAATCCGGTGTTGCTGCGGCAAGATTGTTGAAAAAGGAAGGTTGGGAGGTGGTGATTAGTGATTCTGCTAATGGGGATATCCTTGCTTCACGCAGCACCTCCGAAAACTTCCTTGACCAGCAACAAGAACTTGCCGCCCTAGCAATAACTGTTAAACTGGGATATTATCTAGATTTTAATGATGCCGATTTACCTCAATTAATTGTCGTTAGTCCTGGTGTCCCTTGGGATATTCCCTATTTAGTTAAAGCGCGAGAATTGGGGATTGAAACTATCGGCGAAATGGAACTCGCTTGGCGTTATTTACAATCTATACCTTGGGTAGGAATTACTGGTACTAATGGTAAAACTACCACGACAGCCTTAACAGCAGCAATTTTTCAAGCCGCCGGATTTAACGCCCCCGCTTGCGGTAACATCGGCTTGGCAGTTTGCGAAGTTGCTTTATTACCAAACCATCCTGATTGGATAATTGCTGAATTTAGCAGTTATCAAATAGAATCTTCTAATACTGTTGCTCCCCACATCGGTGTTTGGACGACTTTTACACCAGACCATCTAGCTCGTCATAAAATTTTAGAGAAATATTACGATATCAAAGCGCAATTGTTGCATCAATCTCAGTTACAAGTGTTTAATGGGGATGACGCATATTTAAGCAAGATTGGTTTAAGTCAGTGGAGTAACGCTTATTGGACAAGTGTTAAAGGTAAAGAGCATTTGATTGGTGAAAAAGGCTTTTATATAGAAGATGGTTGGGTTGTAGAGACGCGATTAATCGCGTCTCCAAATGTCGCGTCTCTAGAAGAAGATGAACGCATAGTTGAAGTGTCAGCTTTGCGGATGGTGGGTGAACACAACCAGCAAAATCTGTTAATGTCAGTAGCAGCAGCGCGGTTAGCGGGAATTGAAAAAGATGCTATATCTGCTGCAATTCGTGAATTCCCTGGCGTTCCCCATCGTCTTGAGCATATCTGCACTTGGAAAAATATCGATTTTATCAATGACAGCAAAGCGACTAACTACGACGCAGCAGAAGTTGGTTTAGCATCAGTGCAAGCTCCGGTGATTTTGATTGCCGGTGGGGAAGCGAAAGCTGGGGATGATACAGCGTGGCTAGCAAAAATTAAGGCGAAAGCCGCTGTGGTATTACTTATAGGTAGTGCGGCTGAAAGTTTTGCTAAACGTTTAGAAGATGTGGGGTATAATAGTTACGAAGTTGTGGAAACAATGGAAAATGCGGTTAAGCGATCGCTATCCTTAGCAATCACACATCAAGCGTCTGTTGTGCTACTATCTCCGGCTTGTGCAAGTTTTGACCAGTATCCTAATTTTGAAGCGCGTGGTGATGATTTTCGCATGTTGTGTTTGAATCATTGCATATAAATGCATTACCCGAAACCGATATAAAGACGTAGCATTGCTACGTCTCTACATTGTCTATTTTTGTAACGTAAACGATCGCTAGCGACTTGTAAGATTTAGAGTAAGTCTTGAGATAAGTTTTATGGTTAGCGATCGCTTAAACAACACAAGTAACTTGACTCCTAAATTTGAAGGCTTTTTTATTGAGATGGTAATGCCAGGACAAAAGAAAAGAGTCCAAGAAGTTGTGACTCAAGCTTTTGGTTTAGATGGTCAGGTGAAATCAGTTGGTGATAATCAGACTGAGTTTCAAGTCAGCCTGAAGAAGAAAGTTTTATCGGTGAAGGATGCTTGGGATAAATCATATCATCTGCGATCGCAACCAGGAGTTGTGGATGCACAGCCATTGTTTGCGGTTCCCCTAGCTGATAATTCCCAATCAAAACCGATAGGTGACACTCAGGGTCAAATAGAAGAACAAAGTAATGATGTAGAATGGAGTCTCAAGCAGATTCGAGTTTTTGAAGCATGGTCGCGCTTTTTCCCTGACCCCCAGCGACCACCAGGACATGATATTATTATCGGGCTGCCGGATACAGGTTATTCAGAACATCCAGAAATTATTCGTAATCTGCTTTTGGCAAAAGGGTACGATTTTCTCAAAAAAGACAAAGACCCAAAAGATGAATTACAAAGGTCTCCAGGTGAAGTTATAAATAATCCCGGTCACGGTACATCAACAGCAAGTATACTTATCAGTCCCAGAGGAGCGCAAGGTGATTATCTGAGTGGGAAAGCTGTTACGGGAGTTGCACCTGGTGCTAAAGTAGTACCTCTGCGAGTTTCCTATTCAGTGGTATTATTAAGTGTGCAAAATCTTGCTGAAGCGATGGAATATGCGGCAGATAATAATATTCATGTTTTGTCAATCAGCTTGGGGACTGGTTTCTTTAACCAACGTCTGCGGAGTGCGATAATTTATGCTCAAAAACGAGGCGTAATTATAGTAGCAGCATCTGGGACTTATGTCCCCTACGTAGTTTGGCCCGCTGCCTATGATGAGGTAATTGCTGTAACTGGTAGCAATGTACTGCGTGAGATTTGGTCAGGTTCATCCCAAGGACGCCAAGTTGATGTTACCGCACCTGCTGAGAAAGTTTGGTATGCGAAAGTTGATAAAATAGATAATGAATTTAGATATAATATACTTCAAGGCTCCGGGACTTCATTTTCTGCGCCAATAGTTGCGGGTGTAGCGGCTTTATGGCTATCGTATCATGGACGAGAGCAGTTAATTAAGCGCTACGGTGCCGAAAAGATTCCTTTTATCTTTAATCAGATTCTGCGGGATAGTTGCGAAAAATTCCCGACATGGAAGCCGGATAAATATGGTGCAGGAATTGTCAATGCAGAGAAAGTTCTTGCCGCACCATTACCTGATAATATTAGTATTACTAATTTTGCACCAGCGATCGCACTACAACAACATCCAGCTATAGACAACGGCAGGCTAGAAACTTTCACCCATCTGTTTGAAAAGCAACTAACCGACAATCAACCAAAAGATAATTTTATCGCGGTAGCTGGCGATCGCAATACACTTCATGCAAGTCTGGCGGAACTATTGCAAACAACAGAAACTCAGTTACCACAACGATTGAAAGAAGTAGGGCAAGAGCTAGCCTTTCATTTTACCACAAATCCAATACTTTATCAGCAATTAGCAAAGGCTTTATCTATTGAAAAATCCGATGCCAATCAGTTGAAAACAAAATCTTTAACTGAGCCATCAAAATCAAACAATTTGGATTCAGTACGCGAGATATTGTTGCAGAATGTATCTGAAGTTTTGAAGACAAAGTTGAGATAAAATAATGGTCTATAATCTCACTTTCCAACTGTGTAACCCAAGCTAATAATGAGCGTTAAACCTTTCATGGCAAGGCTTTCAATGGCTTGATCCCCTTTCCTGATTCGTGTAAATACATATAAGTGACTAAATAGGCAATCAGGATGAATGCTCATGACATTCTGTGTATCTACCAAATATATTGATCTTTGGAAACACAAGATAGACTATTTCATGAGCTTTTTTCCCTATTTGATCAGGCGCTTGCGGGTATCTAGTTTACTGATATTCATAGCTAGTGTAATTGTCGCTCTTGCTCTCGGTTGTCTGCCAACTCCTAGCCAGATTCCTGCACGAGACAAGTTTCTCCAACCCTTTTCATCCACATCCCCTTGGAATATGCCCATAGGCTCAAATGCCCAATACATAACTGCTGGTATCAATAAGGCAGGTTATGCTGCGGCAGATGAAGAGTACTTCTACAAAATCAAAGCAGACGACCCCTCCCGTCCAGTTTATAGCCCTGGGGCTTGGGGTGTAGGGCGATGTACAGGCACTAAATCTATGGAAATCTCACTACCCATTCCAGACGATTTAATTGTTCCAGATGCCACGAATCAGCCTTACAGCACTCCCAATAATGCGAGTGCTTTTTTAATGCCAAATGGTAAAACTTTAGTGCAGCTTGAACCGTTGGCTCGTTGTCAACCCGGAGGTTCAATTTATGGTTGGCGTTTTCCGGACGTTGACATTTACGGAGAAGGAATAGGTGGAGCGCATTTTGGTTCTGGTCTTTCTTCGATAGGTGGCTCTATTCGCAAAGGTGAACTCACCAACAATCAGCCAATTCCTCATGCATTGAAAGTTCTTCTTTGGGGGGAAAAATATCTTTATTACTCTCAGTCTAATCCTGGGTATCGCTGGCCCGCAGATCGTGCAGATACCAATGCCGCCAACCAGTATCATGGTAAAAACCCCGCGCTTGTGCAAGGAGCGCTTTTAGCAATTCTTCCCAGCCAAACCGAACAAAGTCTTAACTTGCAAACACCTGCTGCTAAAAAAATATTTCATGCCTTGCAAGATTACGGTGCTTATGTTGTTGATGATGCCGGTTGGGACGCTCATTACCTCGCAGTGGAAAAAGGAGTTGTAGATGAGTTTCGCAACACCTTCGGCTATGATTTCGAGGGTAGAAGCGGACAGTTCCACGACGACTTTATGAAGCTATTTCAAGCGTTGCAAATTGTCGATAACAATAAAGCAAGCAGTCTTGGTGGTGGTGGAACTCCGCGTGCTGCTCTTGCTCCACCGATTGGAAACTGAAGAATTAGTGTAAACCTCTCTTGATGCTTTGAGGTAACTTTCGTAGAGACGTAGCAATGCTACGTCTCTCTTAACATCTGTGCAGACGTTAGATCAATATCATGACAGGTTTATAACTCAATACCGTTCAGTTAAGCCCCAAATCCTCATAGAGACTACCAAGTGCTACGTCTCTACATGCATACCATTTTTTACCACCAATTCCTTAACACCAACTGTATTGGTTTATAACTTACAATTTGAAGACGTTCCACTGGAACGTCTCTACGACGGTAGATAGGTTTTTAATAATGTTAATTAACCCTCTTTTATCACTCTCACCAAAGAATATTCTATAACCCTTGAATTTAAATAATTTACCTAAAAATAAATGTTTCGGGCTTCATCCACCGGATTTAACACTCAAATCCATAATGCTGTATAGTTTTCAGATTTACCCGAAAATTTTTCTCTTACCGGAGTAATAAAAGAGGGTGTTTCGTTGTCAAGAGATGATGAAACAGCGCGACTGAGTTTGACTTTTTATTTGATCGTATTGCTTCTTAACAAAAATATATATAAAAAAGTTCTATTTTATTATAAATTTTATGATGCTAGTATAAGTGATCTCACGGGAGCATCCACTTTTGGAAGAAATATAATTATTCAGTGCTGTAAACCCTAGTATATGGCGTGTTGAAAAAAGTCTATCTGCCAAAACCGGATGCTCCCTGATCTCACTTGACTAGGCTGTGCCTTTATAGGTTCAAATTTGTTCTCAAATACTGCTCATAAAGAAGGAGATTGATCATGTTTCGTAAATCGATGCTTGTATCTTTTGGTTTGGGGTGGAGCTTGCTTAACTGTGGTATCGCTCAGGCGTTACCCAACCCCATTGCAAAACCAAATTTAGTAGCGCAAAGTTATGATGATAGACCTTCTGGTCCTGCTTTTGGCAACGTAAGGACAAGAGGTGCAGTAGTCCTCAGTAATGGCACTCTTGCTCGTAGCTTAGGAGCAATATCATCAAGCCTGCTTGATACAGGAGCATATGAGGTAGAATTTCCACAAGATGTAAGCAATTGCATCTACAATGCAACTCTTGGAGAACCTGGTCTAGAAAATCCGGAAACAGGAGAGATTGTAGTGGGGCTGCGCCGTGGTAATCCGAACGCTGTGTTTGTTGGAACATTTAACAGCAGTGGAGAAAGCGCCAACAAAGGATTCCATTTAACAGTTACTTGCCCGGTAAATCGTGGTGGGTATCGGTAAACCGTAAGCCAGCACTTGATATAAAACCCTGTAGAGACGTTACATCGCTCAACGCTCTTAACCCGCGCACGCGAGTGGCTCCGTTACATGTAACGTCTCTACAATATAGGCAATAAACCTGATATTATATCAAGAACTAAAAGCGAATAATTTTCTTATTTTTGCACCTATGTACGATCGCCTGATTTTGGCATCTTTCAAAAGAAAGATAAAATCTTTGAGGGAGATTTTTTCTTTTTTAACAAACTCCATTGGTTTAAATTGAAAAAACGTTTTTTGACTATACCAAGTCATTAACATTTTCTTTTCTAAAAAGATAAAAGGTGTTTGATTAGCAAATTTTAAGTTTGATTTTAAATGAGTAGGAAAAACATCATAAACAGCAGAAAATGCTTCTGTAATTATGGCGATGCCGGAAGTTTTCAGCATAGAGTTAATATCTCTAATAGCGGTAATAGGGTCAGTCAAGTGTTCTAAAACTTCAAAAGAAAGCACAACATCATATTGAGATGTCAGACAAGAATTATAATCAGAGATAAGATTTACGCGCTCGCCTATCAAATCGTAATGGGCAAACCGCTTTGTCGCAAATTCGTATGTTTTACTTCCAGGGATATCAAAATAGTTAATTTTAAATCCATTATTAACAAGTTCTAAAGAATCATTGCCGGTGCCATCACCTAACATGAGAATTGTTAAATCATCAAGTGTGCGATTATTCTTTTGGGCGTATAAACGAATCCTTTCAATCGCCTGTTGAATCCAAAGCTGTCTTTCTTGTGTTGCCCAAAAAACCATAGTCTCAATTATTAATCCATGTCCTTCTTTGTAGAGTTTTTCCATCTTGTCATCATATTGATGGGGAGTTACTCCAAAATGCTTTGCTTCTTGAATTACGGTGCCTTCACCTATAGCCTGCATCCACACTCTATGTTCTACTTCCTGTCTGGGTAAATCGGTAAAATTAACTAGTTCATCAACAATTTCTTGATAACTGGAAGGAAGTTTAATGTTCATAGTTTTGTAGCGCTAAGTTCAATTACATTGTAGCTGGGACGCTTAGATTAGCCTAATATCATGTCCGTTTAATTAACAGTAAGAAAAACATAGTAACCGTCGTAGAGACGTTCCGGCGGAACATCTTTACATTCGTAGAGACGTTCCGCCGGAACGTCTTTACATAATACGTGATATAAGCGCCTTTATTTTTAAGTCCTCAAAATTTGTAAATAGCCGACAAGAGTATTTCTCTCTTTAGTTGATAATAGTGGAAGCAGTAGCAACAAGCAAGACAGGTAACGAGCTGAACCAGGTAATGTACTTAAAACTAAAACAGCGATGGTGATGCCATACCAAATAAGAGCTTTAGTGTAATTTAAATTGCCCAATTCTTTGACTATATATATATGAAGTAGTAGGTAACTAGCTAATGCACATATTTCAGCCCAGCCATAACCAACTATTCCTATTTGTGGTACTAGCAAAAATGCACCACCGGCAAAAAGTGCGACATGAGCTGCATGAAACCAAGCAACTGATAAATTTTTACCCAGCAGATAAAGTACTGAGCAATGGAGATTGAAGATGGAATTGGAAAGATAGCCAACAGCAATATATGGAAAGACTTGCAGCACTGGAGTCCAATTTTTCCCAAAAATCAGTAATAATACCATCGGACCGAGTAGCGCAAAACCTGCCAATGGAACGCCAACTGCTAACGCTTGCAAACGCATTCCCTCTTCAATACTATGACGCAGGCGAGTTTTGTCATTTTCGAGTTTAGCAAGCGCTGCCATAGCTAAACGCCAAGTTACTGACTTAGCAAAACAAAGCATTTCTACTAAACGAATGGCAAGAGAAACAAAACCCACAGCTTCAGCGCCGGCGAAACGTCCGACAATGACTGGATTGACAAGCGATCGCAATTGCCATAACCAAGTTGAACTAGAATAGCTTAAGCCATACTTCAGCATCTCCCGAATTAAACTTGGCTTCCAGCACAAGCGCGGACGAAGTTTAGTACTCGAATAAGTCAGCGCAACCATGCTGATTTGCTGAAGCCACAAACCAGCAGTTGGTGCCCAAGCACCAGCTCCTTGATGCGCTAGTGGCAGGGCGATTGCATAGTAGCTAATTTGACTGATTAACTCAATATATGCCACACGCTGAAAATTTAAGTCGCGATCGAGTTTAATTGTTAAAGGTATATTTAACAATGATAAAGGTACAGTCAAACCCAAAGCCCCCAAAAACGGTGCTGCTTCTGGAAGGTTAAGCATTTGGGCGATAACATGTTGCCCTAATACCAAAGTCAGCGCAAAAGTTCCACCAAAACATAGCAATAGAGTAAACGCTTGGTCATAATCTTCTTGTTCTGGGTTGCTGGTTTTGCGTAATAAATAAACATCCAAACCCCATACACCCAAACCGCCTATAAAGCTGACAATTCCATAACCTACTCCATACAATCCGTATTGGGTAGGTCCAATAACTCTCGTAATAAATATTACTCCTATCAGACTGAGTAATATTCCCAGAGCTTGTCTTATAACCAATAAAGCTCCACCCTTAATTACTTGATTACGCAGTCCCACAGTTACTCCAAAAAGCGATTAGGTATTAGGAATTGGGCATTGGGCATGGGTAATGAGGAATAATTCTTTTTCTAATTCCCATTCCCTAATCCCTAGTGCCTAATCCCTTAAAATGACAAACGCCGACGTAAAGCACGATTAAACGATCGCACTTTTTCATAACCTTCAGATCCCAGCCATTCTAGTGCGGCGATGGCTACACTCAAACGCATAAACCAAGGTCGTAAAAGTAGTTGCGGATAGTTAGCTAAGGCTAAGTTGCGATAATGTGCCGCTTGTTGGAAATCTTTGTTATCTATAGACCTCCAAGCAAGAAAGACATACAATCTTCCATAACTTTGCGGTCTTAAATACAATACTTCTGTTGGCAAAGTTCGATATGTTTTCTCAATCAATTGCCGGAAACCTTCTAACATCGACTGACAATCTTTTGATTTATTATTAGGATGCTGTCGATATCTCACCAAAGGTTCTTTTATCACTGCATAGTAATAACGAGAGGCGATTCTAATCCACATATCCACATCTTCGATGTAGCTATTTTCATCAAATAACCCAAGAGTTTCAAAACAAGAACGGCGAATCATCGGTGAACTTCCACAACAAACCGAGCTATCGCATGTTTCAAAAACCTTTTTGTAGACATCACCTTCTTCTGTGTGTCTCATAACTATGCCTGTGAGCTTACCACTTTCATCCATGTAAGCTGTCCAAGCATCAACTAGACCAACTAAAAGATTATTATCTAAACAATTTGCTTGTTTTTCTAACTTAGTTGGTTCCCAAATATCATCAGCATCTAAAAAGGCAATATACTCACCTTGAGATTCAGTAATTCCTTTATTTCGTGCCGCAGCCGTACCTTGATTTTCCTGGGAAATAACTTTGATTCTGGGGTCAGTTATTTGAGAACCCCATTCCACGATTTCATCGGAACTACCATCATTAACAATCAATACTTCAAAATCAGTCAAAGTTTGCTGCAAGACGCTCTCCACGGTTTCTCGGAGGTATTTCATTGCATTATATGCGGGAACAACAACAGATACTTTTGGCATATTTTTATCTCTCGAATTGTCTACTTTGGTAATTAATACCAAATCTTAAATTGCTGTTTTTTCTTAAGTCCGCGCAGGGGGACTTTCTTTCTGTAGCTGCGAATGGAATTCGCTACGCCGCATTCTTTGCACAAGCGATCGCATTCTGTCATAAGTTCGCGATCCCAGTCGTTTTAGCAGTGCCAAAGCAATACTTTGACGAATGAAATCCCAAGATAAAATTAGTTGTGGATGATGAGCGATCGCTTGATTATTATAATGAATTGCTTGTTCAAAATCCTTATTATTAATCGCTCTCCAAGCTAAATAAAGATTAACGCGACCATATCCTTTCTCTCTTAAAGGTAGTAATTCAGTGGGTACAAATTCAAAAGCTTGTTCTATAATTGTCCGAAAAGCTTCTAAAGTTTCTTTACAGTTAGTAGACTTACTTTGAGGATGCTGTCGATAACGAACCAAAGGTTCTTTTATTGCTGCAAATTCATAACGAGCCACAAGACGAATCCACATATCTAAGTCTTCGAGATAAGGTAAATCTGGATTAAATAATCCCACATTTTCAAAACAACTGCGACGAATCAAAGGTGTACTGTCACAGCAACAAACTGGTTTAAATTGCACAAGTTGTTTCCAAACATCACCTTCAGCATAAGAAACAATTATTCTTCCTGTAGATTTACCTTTTTGGTTAATTAAAATCGTCCAGGTATCTACTAAACCGATTGAGGGATTTTGTTCTAAAAATCGTACTTGCTTTTCTATTTTGGTTGGTTCCCATAAATCATCAGCATCTAAAAGCGCGATATATTCACCTTTAGCGGCAGCAATACCTGTATTTCTGGCAACAGATGAACCTTGATTTTTTTGGTAAATTACTCTCACTCGTGGATCTGTGATTTGCGTTGCCCATCCCGCAGTTCCATCGGAACTACCATCATCAACTATTAATACCTCAAAGTCATAAAAAGTCTGTTTGAAAACGCTCTCTATTGTTTCTGGAAGATAAGTAAGAGCATTGTAAGCCGGGATAATTACAGAAACTTTAGGCATATAAAACCCTCCATTTAATAAGTTTGTTTTGATTGTGCAATCGTTTCTAAAATCGCATCGCGGTAGCTTAATGTCACCGCATCCCAACTGAAGCGCATAGCGTTCAGTCGTGGTTGTATTTCTGTTTTTGAATCGAGAACTTTTGCCAGTGCAGCCGCGTAAATATCTAGGTTAGTTACGTCACATAATATCCCACCGTCAGCGACAATGTAACGCCGCATTTCGTCGTCAGTAGCCACCACAGGTAAACCACTTGCCATTGCTTCTATATAAGCTAATCCGAATGGCTCATCAATAGAAGGGAGAGTGAATACATCTGCACTGCGATAGATTTCTGGCATTCGCTCATAGGGAAATGTGCAGATAGCGAAGCGTTGGGTACTGAGTAACTTATCACCGAGAGATTGAAAGTAAGAGCGATCGCATCCATCACCACACAATAAAAGGCTAGCGTGGGGTAGTCGCGCTACTGCTTGCATTGCAAGTTCAATGCGTTTATGGCTATTGCGCTTTAAAGAAGCGACACACAATATGATTGGTTTCACCAAATTAAAATCGATGGCACCACCTAAGGGTGTAAATTGATCAAGATCTACACCGTTAGGAATAACATTAACAACTTGCTTCGGTTTTTGACTATGAACAAAATCTGCCATTGCTTGGGAAAAAACCACCAAGCGATCGGGTTGAAAACGCAGGTTGCGTTTTAATGAACGTCCATCCCCCATTAATCCCACATGTTCGGTAAAAAGAATCGGTGTACCAATTAAAGCTCTAACAAAAGCCGCCATCCCTAACCCACCATAATCATTACAGGGAAATATCACATCTGCGCGGCGACGTAATAAGTGAAAAGCACAAGGTAGAAAATTGGTAAGATGTTCGATAACGATTTCCGGATGAGTTGCAAATCGATGCACTAACGATGCAATTAACGGATGTCGTACCGCACTATAAGCTTGAACGCGAGAAATACCACCAGTTGGATGACAAAAAGAACCGCAGTCAGATCCACTTAACAGTTCAACGTCAAAGTAAGCACTCAATCGCTTGGTTAATTCTATCGCAAAAATCTCAGATCCACCACTCCAATTAATTCCCGCACTCGGATGAACCAACACAACTCTATGACGCCTTTCATGTGGCGTTGTTGCGGCATTATTAGTATCAACTATTTGCTGGCTCATAATTTTTATGTTCTTAATAATTAATTCGTAGTGAGCGCTTCAGCGCTCTCCTTACCCCTAATACAATGAGAGTAATAATTCAAAGAGATATTTATTGAAAGCGCTGAAGCACTGACTACGTTGTCGCTAATTTTGGTTTAAAAATTGAAATTAATGGTTTCTCAATATAAGAATAAACAGCACATCCAAATAAAAGAGCTATGAAACCAATTATCAACCCCAGTATATTTAAAATCAAAATATTTTGAGTAATATCAGGAGCAACTTTCAGGAGAAACTTGGTAATATTATTGATCACAAAACCGTGCATTAAATAAATAGAATATGATGCATTTCCTATATAAATCAAAAATTTATTTACATCGACATGTTTCCTCATTTCTAAAGATGTAGAGCCAACTACCAAAAGCATCGAAGGAATACCAAAGGAAATTACAGACGATATATCTACAAGTTTGTAGTAATAATTGATTGCTCCTAAAGTATATAAAAAAGCCCCTAGACAAATTAAAGTCATTTCTTGAGGAATTTTATGTTTAGATACAATGTAAGCTGCTAGGCAACCGAGAAAAAACTCTAGATTATGTTCGTTCAAAAGAAAATTAAGCATAAAGCTGTCTTTCGGCAAATCGAAAACACCAATAAAATGTGCAAATGTCAATAATAACCATGCGAAAATTATGGGAAAACATAATTTTGGTTTTAAGCCAATTAATAAAGCAAATATGATATAAAAGAAAACTTCAAAGCTCAATGTCCAGCTAACACCGAGAAAGCTGCTTGAGAGAATTTCTTGTCTTTGAGGAAATAAGATAAAAGCTTTGAATATTTCTAGAATATTTCTCTTTCCGGTGTCAGGATCATAAGCAAAGAATAAAGAAGCAGATAACTTGAGCGTCAAAACTACCCAATAAATCGGGTAAATTCGGGTAACTCGCTTAATAACAAATGACTTTAGCTTGCTTCTATTCCCAATATCTGATTGGTGAATATATAAGATAATAAATCCACTTAAGACAAAGAAGAAATCTACACCTGAGCCACCAAAATTAAAGATTTTTCCAAAAAAGTCTTTTTGAAAATTTTGATTAAAGATCAAGTCGCAGTGAGCAAGTATTACCATGACTGCGGCAAGTCCTCGAAACACCTGGAGGAGATTTAGTTTTTGATGTTTTGTAGCTTTTTGCATGAAAAATCTCTTTAATAAGCTTTGGTGAATAAAGGAGTTTTTGGTTGAAGTTTATGCCAATTCCAATCAGCAACTGCTGATACAGTCCACCAGTAAAAGAATAGAGTGGTATGAGTCCAAATATTTTCGGTAATCATCCCCACAGGGATAGCTAAAAAAACAGCTAAAAGAGTTAGACAAAAGTCATGTTGAGCGGTGCCGTTAGGTGTATCTTTAATTAAGCGGATCAAACGCACAATTTGAGCTAGGAAAAAGGCAATGAAACTCACCATACCGACAATTCCTTGTTCTACCAAAGTTCGGATATAATCATTGTGGGGAAGAAATCCATTACCAGCTACTTGTTTGCTCAACCCCAAACCATAACCTAAGATTGGGTATTCTTGCCAAGCTTTTAGTAGTATATACCATTGAGAAAGTCGCCAGTTGAAGCTGTTATTATCGCCTTGTGATAAGAGAATTGCTCGCGATATATCTATATCTGGATTGAGAAGTGGTGTATTCGCAATTGATGCCAAACGTTCTTGTCCGAATTCGGTACTAGCAAATAAGCCGATGACAATTGCTAAAAAAACTATACCACCAAGTAACTTGATAATATTTAATTTTGGCGAAATCAAAACTAGTACAAAAACGGCAAGCATGAGCAAGCTAAATAAAGCTTTAGTACTCACATAAAAAAATGCCAGCAGGGACAGCAATATCAGCCAACGCCAACGTTGTTTTGAGTGACTGAATTTCCACCAAGTAAGACCAATGAACAGCAATAAAAAGGTGGCGAAGGTGTTCGGATGACCCAAGGTTCCGTTAATGCGAGAGGCTTTTTCAAATGAAACTTGATCACCTCCCCCAAACGCAAATATTGACGGTAAAAGCGAAGGCGGTAAAACTGTCTGCATCAATGCTACTGTGAGGGGAAAGATCAGCGCTAATAGTAAAGCAGAAACAATTTTTTCTGGATGAAGTCGGTCTTTAAGCTGCATGACTATCAGGTAGACCATCAGCCAGGAAAAAATACGTACCCATTCGCGAATACTGTCTGACAAAAAGGCAGCATTTAGCCCCAGTCCTCCCAAAGGCAAAAGTATCACCCATAAGCCTTGTAGGGCTACCCAAGCGGCAAATAACCACCAAAATTTATTGGTGCGTACAGTTTGTCCTGTCAGTAACATTACTGTGACATAAAGTATAGTCAGGGCATCTAGACCAATGGCAAACGCGGCTGGTAGCTGTTGACCAGAAAACGGATCTAAAGCCGATCGCAAGATTAATAGACCGAGTACAGCTTGCTCAAAGAAGGAAAAAAAGCAGATAATTGCTGCGATCGCTCCGAAAGCTACACCCAGATAAAAGGGTTGAGCACCTGCAGCGAAGCCTACAACTATACCAGTTGCTACGCCCAGGAAGCTAATCAATAGTGCCGAACCTTGATTATTCAGCATTCTTACTACCCTAACCGTTGTTATAATTCTTACGACCACCTTTGACTGCGGTTAAACGCTTTGGCGATCGCCCCCCTACCGGTCGATAACCATCAACTGGATAGCGGAAATACTTTTCTGTCTGCTCTGTCATTCCATTGACGACTACTCCCAATACTGGTATCTGATTATTTTCTAATTCTGATACTGCTCTTTGCAGTACCTCCTTGATGGTGATGTTAGGACGTGTTACCAGCATGATTCCATCACTCTGTCGCGCCAATGTAGCTGCATCTGCACAAGCACTGATAGGTGCTGTATCTATAATTACTACATCGTAAATTACCGCTGCTTCTGCCACCAAAGACTTCATCGCCGGTGACTCTAACAACTGCGAGGGACGTCCGTGAAATTCACCACCAGTTAACACATGCAAATTTTCAACATCTGTGGGCTGCACCGCTTGATTTAGGGTTCTGCGCTTCTCTATTACATCTGTAATTCCCGGCGTCTGCGCTAAGTTAAATAGTGTATGCTGCATCGGGCGACGCAAATCTGCATCTATGATTAATGTCCGCCGAGATAACATAGCGGAAATGGCGGCTAGGTGCGATGCAACTATTGACTTACCTTCCCCAGAAAGTGCGCTGCTGACTACAATAATCTGCACCTTATCGCTACTGCGAAACTCTAAGGTTTTCAGGAGCATTCGGTAAGGCTCAACTAAGCTTATATCATCTAAAAAGCGATCGGCTGGCTCCAGAACGAGAGTTTTAGCAGGTAGACGCGGCAACACTCCAAGTAATGGCAAACTCAATAGTTCCTCGGCTTCGGAAGCATCTTTTAAGGTGTTATCCATCACTTCTAAAAGCAACATTACACCAGTACCTAAAACAGTTCCGAACACCGTTGCTAGCGCCAGTACAGCTGAACGCTTGGGTGAAGAGGCGATTGTCGGTGCTTTCGCGGCTTCGATCAAGCGGAGATTGCTAACCTTTTGAGCTTCAGTAATGCGTGCTTCCTCTAGTTTGCTTTGTAGCGATTTCAATGAGGCAGTAGCGTCTTCCCGTTCGCGGGTTAGTGCAATGAGGGGTTGCTGTTGAATCGGTAGCTTTGCAAGGCGAATTTGAAGTTGATTTCTTTGAGCTTTTACTGTCTTAAGCTTATTTTCAATTGCCGATCGCTCTGTCTCATTCGCCAGAAATTTGGAAGTCAAATCTTGACTAATTTCATCGCCGGCGACACTGTTTGTCGCAACCAATGAACTTGCCGGCGACACGCGAACAAGTTGCTTTGTGTACAATTTATTGACTTGATCTCGTTGCTCAAGCAGCGCTATAACAGTTGGATGGTCTTCTGTTAAACGCAAACGCGCTTCAATTAACTTTGTATTTAATTCTGTTAACTTAGCGCGTAAAGTTTTTAGTTGTTCATCTTGTCCACCGCGTACAGATGCGTAAGCTTTATCTAGGCTTTTAGCGTCGGTGATTTGCCGCAAAGATGCATCCCGTCCTTTCGCTTCTTGCAGTTGAGCTGTCAGACTGCGCTCTTGGTCTTCTAAAGTGGCTAAACTATCAACTGCGCTTTTACTCTGCGCTTCAAAAGAGATGATGCCGCTGGTATATCTATACTGGCTTTCATTTCGTTCGGCTGTTGCTAGACGCTTACGCGCGTTAGGTATTTCGCTACTTTCTAAAAATTCCCGTACTTTCGTCGCTTCGGAACTGATTGTTTTCGTATTTTCCTCAATCATTGCTTGAGAAACGGCATTCAGCAATTGGGCTGCAAGTTCGGGATCTTTCGATTTATAGCTCAGTTCCAGAATATTGGTAGCGGGAACAATTTTCACACCCAATCCTTTCTTAAGTTCGACCGATGTGATTTTACTTGTGGATTTGGCAGAAGCGATCGCCATCGCTTGTTCCAAAACACGTTGGGATTTAACTAATTCGGCTTGGTTAGCGAGGGGACTCGGACCTCCAGGAGTGCCTGAAGATACCTGGGTCAAGTCGCGACCCAATTCCGAAACGCTCACCCTTCTATCATCCTGTATCAGTCGTGCTGATGCTTCATACAAACGCGGGGTAACGGTGAGGTAAGCAAAAGCCCCACCAATTACTGCCGTAAATGTCACTAATGCGGGCAATGCACGCCGCTTTAAAACTGCTAATAATGAGGATATACCCTTCTCCATGATACAAAACCTTGTTTCATTGGTGATTAATTAGTAAAGCACCTAACAACTTAAACAAATATTATTTTTTGCCCATCGCCTCAGCCAGCTTACTTTTACTCTGGGAAATACCGACTGCTTCAACTGGTGCAGGGGATTTCAACAGTGTGGTGTACAATTTTAAGGTTTCAGAGGTAATGCGATCCCAACTATAATTGTTTTGTATGTGCTTTTGGGCATTTTTAGCCATTACTGCGAGTTCTTGGGGGTGATTAATTGCCCAATCTAAAGATTTAATGCAGGATTTAACGTTTCCAACTTCAAAAAGCATTCCTCGTCCGTTATTAATTAATTCTTGGTGCGGTGGAATGTCGCTTGCTAGTACGGGAATACCTTCGCGCATGGCTTCTAGCATTGCTAAAGGTAGTCCTTCTAAGTCAGAAGGTAGGACAAATAATCCAGCCCCTCGGATAATTTCTGCGAGTCGAGAACCTCTGAGTTCTCCAGCAAAGATGATATTGCGATCGCTTGCTACTTTTTCTAACAAATTGGTGGTGAAGGTTTTGGTATCGCTAACACCACCTGCTAATACTAATTTCCAACCTTTCGGTTTCAGGGAAGAAAAGGCTTCAACCAACAAGTCGGGACATTTTTCGGGTACGAGTCTGCCCAAAAATACAATATAGCGTCCTCGTTCTAGACCCAAATCAGTGCCGTATTCAAAATTGGGGTCAGAATCAGCATAACTCGCAGGGGCGTTAGGGATGTATATTGTTTCGCGATTGTAAGTTTGCCAAAAGTACTTTTTCAGTGCGTCTGATACAACTATAAAGCCGTCGGCGAAACGGACTGCGGCTTTTTCACCTAGTTGAATCAGCCGAGTCGAAAAACTACCCCATTTGGCACGTTGCCAATCTAACCCTTGACAGGTGACAACTACTTTTGCTTCGGTGGCGATATTGGGCAAACAAGTAAATAAAGATGGACCTAGAGCATGGAAATGAACTATATCATATTTTTTGTCAGTTGCGGCGATCGCTCCCAGTCCTGAAGTAATAAATGCATCTACTCCTCTTAAGTGTCCACCTGGCAGAGAAATAACTCGCACGCCTTTGTAGTCATAATTCTCAAGCCAGGAACTCTCAGTGTAAGAGGAACGGGCAAATAAATCGACACTGTGACCTTGTGCAACCATGCGCGGATATACTTCTGCACAGTAATGCTCTATACCACCTTGTTTCGGAGGAAGACCTTTTGCACCAATTACAGCAATTTTCATTTTTCTCATTTGTTTTCTGGAGGTAGTGTACAACTTGATCTGCAAACGCTATAAAGACTGGAAAACTGCACCAGGAACGCGCCATTAGGCGCTATTTTTCGTTTTCTACAATTGTTTGCATCGCTCCCTCAAGGAGTTGCTAAAACGAATGATGAATGGCTCTTGTATTTGATTTAACCGCATTTTTGGTGTTTAGGCTCAAATCACCAATCTGGGAGGGGTAAAGGGTAAAGGTATGGAAATAAAGAGTTACTTAAATCACTCATGATATTTTTCCCCTTTCCCCCTCTTCATGAAGCCGAGTCAACTCGCTGTTCCCAACGATTTAACATTTCAGTGTAGATATCTCGAACAACCGTGCGCGCTGCATAGGGTTGTGCAGTGCGGATACACGATTCAATCGGATAATCTTCTGGATGCTGTAGTACCTTGCGTAAGCCATCAGCGATGCACTCCCTTGTGCGTTGCCCACAAACAACTCCACTGTTAGAAGTTAGCAATTTTGGGGTTTCACCACATTCAGTCGTGACTACTGGGGTTCCGCTAGCTAGCGCTTCTAGGACAACCAAAGGTAGACCTTCATAAGCACTACTCAGCACAAAGACGTTACAGGTACGATGTAACTGTGCAAGTTCTGCAATTGGCACAGCACCAAGCATTGTGACTCGATTTGTCAAACCCAATGTATCAATTTCTGCGCGAACTTGAGTTGCTAACTCTCCATCTCCCGCTATAAGTAGATGAACAGAAGGGTCGTTTAAAGCTGCAACTGCACGTACTAACAATGTTGGATCTTTCTGCGGATGCAGACGACCCGCAAACAGCACAAAGCGTGTATCATCTGATAAACCTAGCTTTTGGGCTAGTTCGCGTTTTTTTACTTCCTTCTCTTGCTGACTCAGAGGATAAAAAAGCTCGTTATCGTAGGAATTTTTAATATATGCAACGCGATCGCTAACACTCTTATAACGCTCTTTATAATGTTTTACTGCATCGGTATTGCATGAAAGAATTTGGCTAAACTGAGGCACTAATAAACTCTCGACAGCGAAATATGCTGCGGGAAATCTTCGCCAAAGAATCGCTTTCTTATCACGCACCGTTTGCATTTGTGCGTGGATATCATTATGTATGAATAAAGTTTTTTCTCCTTGCCAATTAAGGGCTGCTAAGGTTGGTTCTAGTCGATGAAAATGCATGAAATCTGACTCAAAACACCGTCCTAAAAGCGCTGCCGTATACTTTACCGTCGTCGGTATCAAGTTTCTCACATTATCATTTTCCAGAGAAAATAAAGGTAGGAAACTAATTTCTCTACCTGCAAATTCGGCTTCTTGCCATTTGAGAAGAGGCTGGCTTTTGTCGTTTGCTGTTCCTACAAGTCGCACCGCAAATTCTGGAGGTGCGTACTTGATAAATATGTTTATTAGAGTCTGAATGCCCCCGATAGTAGTGTTCCAAGGATTGAACTGATAAAAAATTGTGAGAACTGGTTTACGCATTACTACAACCCTGGACAACTTGTGTAAACACTAATATAAGTTTTAACACAAAATCTTAAAGGAGGTGTATTTTTTGACTATATCCTTATATCTGTTTGGTTTCATCTCCAGTTCGTAGTATCTCTTAGGTAATATTTTTCTTCTCAGTGAATTAAATGCCGGCAGAGTAATTTTTCGCTCTACTTGTCTAATTTTATTTAACTTGGGAAAATGGTATGAAAGAACACAAATTTTTGCCAAGTTTTATACATAAAAAGCAAAATACTTGACATGAACTTAGTCATGGGTTCCCCAACTCTAAATTAGACATAGGAGTGGAAATGAACTATGCTTTGCCCCAAACCCTTGTAGAGACGTAGCACTGCTACGTCTTTACATTGTTTTCTGGAGATGTCTATTATAGAAAAATTCACCCTCGAAAGTAGCAATTAATTCTTACAGCAAATTTCAGGTAGATGAGGTACATACGTAAAACCCAAAACCCTTGATTAGACGTAGCATTGCTACGTCTCTACATGTATTTCATAACAACGCAATGTGCTGTATCTGCTTAAATGAATTCTTAAGATACACTTCAACGTAGTGCTTTCTTTTGTGGTGAATTGTACTTTACAAATATGCACACTGATGTTAACTCTGTAAAAACCTTGTGTGCGTCTGTAAATGAATTAACAAAAATTTAACTTTGGCAAAAAGTTTAATTAACTAAAATCCCTTTCAAAAGTTATAAATATAATGTAAATGCCAATATAAACGGCTTTTGAGCAATAACTTTTGAAGAAGGGGAAAATTACACTCAACTATGAATAAATGACATGTTGAATCCAATAGACATCTCCAGAAATTAATTATGCGTTGCCCCAAACCCTTGATTAGACGTAGCAGTGCTACGTCTCTACCTATGACTCTGGAGATGTCTAATTAAAAAGGGCAATAAGTCGAAACTTGTCTACCTTTTGGATGAATGTTTAGGTGCGTTAGGCAATAACACCTAAGCACCTAAATAGCGCATCTATTACAGCTTGGATTTGGCTTCTAAATTTTCCAAGCGGCTTTTGAGTTCTTGATTTTGTTGTTTTACTTGGTCGAGTTCTTCGCGTAATTGACGCAGAGTTCCTTCTGTGCCGATATTATTACCCACTTTGGTAATTTCTTCTTCAGCATAACGACGGACGCGTCCATCAGCTGTTTGGTCAGCAAGCGATCGCAAAATTGAGATTGCTTTGGGAGTTTCCATTTGTCCGAGTGCCACAACCACTGCAACTTGCGTTAAAAAGAAGCTTTCTTTAGCAAGTTCAGCCAATCTATTTAAAATCGTTTCTAAGTTTGCGGCACTTTGACCTACAGAAATTTTACCCAAAGCACGAATTGCCGATAAACGCAAGGGTTGCGGTATACCAATTTTGGTGTATTCGAGAATTAAATTTAAAGCGGCTTCAGAAGTTTTGAGTTCAGCTAAACCAGCGATCGCACCACTGCGGACAACTTCATTCCAACCTGCTTTTTCTGTCAAAACTGATTTTAGCAGCTTTAGTACCTTTTCTTCCTTGGGTTTGTCATCCAAGTTAGCAGAAGCGATCGCACCAATTGACCGAGCTGCCATTGCCTCTACATAATAACTAGGATCGCCATCTTGCAAAAGCGGTTTTAAAGCCTTAAAGCTTTCATTCGTCTTAATTGTACCAAGTGCTTCCACCACAGATCGCCGCACGAAAGAACTTGTATCTTTTAATCCAACAACTAACCTTTCAAAAGCCTGATCTAATTTGACATTTGCTAGTTGCTTGGCTACTTCCACACGTACTCCCCAAAAGGAGTCATTTTGTAACGCAGCAGACAACGCATTTACCGCTTCTAAACCTCCTTTTTTTGCCAAAGCTTCGGCTGCATATATACGGGAGATAGGATTTGGGTCAAATTCCATCTGTGCTTTTAACTCCGGGACAGCATACTCCAAAGACACAGTTTTCAGATAATTGTTCCCGACATCAAAGCTAATAAAGTTCGGTTTCTCTGTAAGTGGAAAATAAAAGCTTTGTTCGCGTTCATTCACACGCACTGTAAAGATTTTCAAATTAGGAGTAGAGACGCGATTAATCGCGTCTGTAGGAGTATTCAATGAATCTCCGTAAAGACGTTCCGCCGGAACGTCTCTACTTTCTTGTGGGGTATAACCAAAACCAATGGGAATTTTCAAATCAAACAAGTTATTACCATTACTTTCTGTGGTAACTTGAACTTGGGTGACAGTGACTTTCGCCAGCTTTGCATCTTGATCCCAAGAATAAGCGACTTTAAAATCAGGATGACCACCACGATAAACATACTGGTCAAACAAAAACGTCAGATTGCGTCCAGTAGCTTTTTCAATTGCCCTTAGTAAATCGATTGTTTCGACAGTTTTGTGGGCATTATCCCGGACAAATGTTTGAATTGCTTGCCAAAATAGGTCTTCGCCTAATTCAGCCCGAATCATATGATATACACAAGAACCTTTTTCGTAAATGTGGCGATCGTAAAGTTCGATCGCTTCTCGGTAAACATGTGTCACCATCGGACGACGATAACGAGATGCATCTTCAGCTAAATACCTACGCGCTTCCAGTAACCGATAATATACAGCATCTTGGTAGCCATATTCATGTTCTGTCCACATCACCTCAGAATAGCTTGCCATTCCCTCCTTCACCCAAGCGTGTGACCAATGTTTTATCACCACCAAATCGCCAAACCATTGGTGTGCTAGTTCGTGGACAACTAAACTTTCACTATTGCGGTTATCGAATGCAGCGCGTTCATCCAATAAACATCTATCAGTTAACAGTGTGGTGGAAGTATTTTCCATCCCACCAAAGATAAAGTCATCAACGCACACTTGATCGTAGTTGGGGAAAGCATAGGTATAACCATATTTTTCGCTTAAAAACTCCATCATGCGCGGAGTTTTGCCCATGCTGCGTTTAGCATCTTCCTCTCGTCCCTTTTCTACATAGTAGGTAACGGGTTTGCCTTGCCACTCATCGCGAATTGCCGCAAATTTGCCTACAGCCAAGGTCATTAAATAGGTAGGATGAACTTGTTGCTGTAACCAGTGGTATATTTTATCATCGCCGTCTTCTGTGGTGTTAATCAGTTCGCCATTGGAAATGGCTATAAATTGTTTGGGTACTCGGACTTTGATTTCACTCGAAGATAATTGTCCTGGATAGTCGAAGCAGGGAAACCAAAAGCGGGAGTCTTCGTCTTCTCCTTGAGTCCAGACTTGGGTAGGTTTGTCGGGATAATGCTTGTCAGGTTGAATAAAGTAAATACCGCGTTGGGGTTTTTCCACAGAGTAAGCGATCGCAATCAACAATCTTACACCTACTTGCGTCGGTTGAGAAAGCTGAATAAAAAGCTGTTCTCCATCGCAGTCAAACTTCTCTGACACTTCATTAACTTCGACAGACTGAATGTTCAAATTCACCGCATCCAAAGTCAAGCGATCAACACCATTGCTGATCGGTAATAAGCGAATGCGACAACTACCCTGGTAACTTTGGTTAGGAATATCCAAGCTGAGATCTAGATAAATATGCTCTACCTGTCCTGGACGATCAGGGTTATAGTGTGGTTTTGCACCTGGTAACTCAAAAGACCTGTGGTGATTATTCCTGGCTTCAAAAGAAAACTGCGACATTGATACTTATTAACCTTTTAGGGAAAGAAAACTCTTAGTGAATCTAGGTTAAGACAAATAGCGAAAGAAGTGTTTTTTGCCCAAGTCAACACATTCACTTATAAGGGGAAAGGGGGAAGGGGAAAGGGGGAAGGGGAAAAATATCATGAGTGATTTAAGTAACTCTTTATTTCCATACCTTTACCCTTTACCCCTTCCCCTTTACCCCTCTTAAAAAAACCCTCTGGTATCTGTCTTCAGTAAATGCACTCCTTGAAAAGCGATCGCACCCTTTCTACGCTTGATTAACAGCTACAAGAGAGTGTCTCATAATCTTAAGCCTTTCTATAGCTTAGAATAGCTGACCAGAGCGCGATCGCTTTCAGTTGGGAATTTACAACATAGCATTTACGGATTCATTACTCACCCCATTGAAGTAATTCTTGGAGGAATTTGCCAAGAATGAGTTCTTTTTATTCCTAAAGTTACTAGTAAATAACGCCACATTTGTGCAAAAAAACAATAAATCAGCAAACTCCACCATGACGCTTATACAAGCCTCAGTCACAATTTGAGGAAAATAGGATAACATAAATGCCCGAAACTAAATCAAAATTTTTAATTCCTGCTATTGGCGCTGCTGTAATTGCGATCGGATGTATAGCAGGTTATATGTATCTAAAGGGACCGTCTGGCAATAGTTCAGATGCTTTGGCAAGTGCTAAGATTGTTCCTTCTGAAGCATTTCTTGCAACTTATATATCTACCGATACTCAAGCCTGGGCAAAGTTAGAACAATTTGGCACACCAGAAGCACAAAAAATAGTCGCAAAAGGTCTAGATAGCTTAAATAAAGATTTGCTCACAGAAAGTAATATTTCTTATGAAAAAGATTTAAAGCCTTGGGTCGGGGGTGTGATGATTGCTGTGCTACCATCAACTCCAGCAAACTCAACGCCAAATACTCCCCCAACCACACGAGAACCGAATATTTTGATGGTGGTGGGAATTAAGGACAAACTCGCTGCCTTAAATTTTGCTAAAAAATTAAAGCAAGAATTAGGCGTAACCACAAAGGAAATTGACTATAAAGGCGAAAAAATTACCGAAACTACAGGTAAGGGTAAACCTTCCTATAGTGCAGTTCTAAATAATACTTACGTGGTACTTGCTCCGTCAAGGCAAACTGTAGAAAATTCCATTAATACGTATAAAGGACAACCGTCTTTTGCTAGTAAAACAGGTGCAGACAGCGTTTTTGCGAAAAAAGTAGATGTAAAAAATACTGTAGCGCAAATTTACGTACCAGACTATGGCGGGATGGTGCAGCAACTAATAGCGACAAATTCCCAAACTACAATACCTCCAGAAACTCTCAAGCAGTTGAAGCAGGTGAAATCGATGGTAGCGGATATTGGTATTGATGATGCGGGAGTGCGGATGAAAGCGATCGCTAATTTAGATCCCCAAGCCAGCAAATTTCAGTATCAAAACACGAGCGCAAAAATAGTAGGAAACTTTCCTGGTGATACCTTAGCGCTAATTAACGGACAGGGGATCAGCAGTTGGTGGTTAGCAGTAATCGAACAGTCAAAAGATTATCCGCAATTTAAGCAAGCAGTCGAACAAGGTCGCATACAACTTAAAGCATTAAATTTTGACTTAGATAAAGATATTTTTGGGTGGATGGATGGGGAATTTGGTTTTGCGGCAATCCCTTCCAATCAAGGGATTTTAGCACAAGTTGGTGTTGGTGGAGCATTTGTATTTGACACAAGCGATCGCAAAACCGCTGAATCCACCTTCGCGAAACTAGATAACCTTGCCAAAGCCCAAAAAATCAAAGTCGCTCAAACAAATATTGGTGGTAAAGATATCACTGAATGGCAAATTCCCCAACAAGGAGCATTGTTAGCACATGGTTGGCTAGACCAGGATACCATATTTGTGGCGTTAGGTGGTCCCATAGGTCAAGCGATCGCTGAACCCAAAAATCAATCTCTCGACAACAGCGACAACTTTAAAGCCGTCACCAGTTCCTTACAAAAACCTAACGGTGGCTTCCTCTACGTAGACATGGATCAAACCGTTTCTCTTCTAAATCGTTATGCCATCCTCGGTCAAGCCATCCCCCCAGAAGTCGCTGCCATCCTCAGTTCCATTCGCGGACTCGGTGTAACTGCTACCAGTCTCGACAAATCCACCTCTCAAATAGAAATGTTGTTAGCACTCAAACCAAAAACCGCCAGCCAAATAGAAAAATAAAATTAGCCCACGCAGGTGGGCTTCCCTGCGGGACGCTACGCGAACGTTTGTAGAGCCAGCGGCGTTAAATTCAGCACTACTCAGTTCACGGATTGTCAATATAGTAAATAGACTTCTATGATGCCTAAAGTAGAAAAATAGTTAAACCAAATTTACTAATGACAGCTGCTGTAAAAACTTCTCCTGACTTAATTTCCCGTTTGGTGAATCGTATCCTAGCCATTAAGCCGCTATATAATTTAGCCAAACACCAAGCCAGACAAATGATGCTCAAACGCGCCGAAAAAATAGGCGTACCTTGGAAGAAAGAAGTAGAGACACTAAAAGCGCGTGATTGGGAAAGCGATTTAGCTGAAGTCCAAAATTCCCAGCTTTCTTACCCAGAATACTACCTCCGCCCATTTCACGCTTACGAAGCGGGAAATCTGGACTGGGAAGCAGCTTTAGAATTAGAAGTTGCTGCTTGCACAGTCCACGCGGGAATTTGGCAGGATGCCCAAGCCGAAGGCGATGCTAAACTACGCCAAAGTTACCACGATATCCTCAAACCACAAATTACCCATGAACCGCAAGATATCCTAGACATGGGATGCAGCGTGGGTTTGAGTACCTTTGCCCTGCAAAAGATTTATCCCCAAGCCAAAATTACAGGCTTAGACTTATCTCCCTACTTTTTAGCCGTTGCCCACTACCGAGAACAGCAACATAACTGTAAAATAAATTGGGTTCATGCACCTGCCGAATCAACTGGACTGTCAGATGCATCATTTGATTTAGTCTCAATTTTCCTAATGTGCCATGAATTGCCCCAATCAGCAACCAAAGAGATTTTTACAGAAGCGCGGCGTCTGCTGCGTCCTGGTGGACATTTGGCAATCATGGATATGAATCCCAAATCGGAAATTTATACCCAGATGCCACCTTACATTTTGACGCTGCTCAAAAGTACTGAACCCTATTTAGACGAATATTTTGCCTTAGACATCGAACAAACTCTGATTTCGGCAGGTTTTAATACACCTACCATCACTCGTAACACTCCCCGTCACCGTACCGTAATTGCTCAGATGAGTGACTGATTTATCTCTACTGCTGTATGCTGTTATATCACCGCTGCTGCTTCTTGCTTACTACTATTGCCGTGTTTCCACTGCTCCATCTTTGCTACGGCTACTATTGTTATTTATTGTCGGGGCAATATCTGGTTTCATCGCTCTGAGTCTAGAATGGGTTTTTGAAACTGTAGCCAACTCGATTGTAGACTGGCAGCAGATGAATAAATCCCTTCCTGGTATTGCCCTGCGGCAGCTTGTGGAGATTGGTCCAATAGAAGAAGGCTGTAAGTTAGCAGCGGTTGTTGTTCCAACTTGCTACTTTCAACGCAAGTATCAATTACGACCTGGTAGCGTTTTTCTTTTTACCATAGCTGTTGCCCTTGGATTCACCGCTCAAGAAAACTGGATTTATCTTGAGAATGGCACGGCATCAATTTTTGAGCGTGCTTTTGGTACCCCTGTCCACGCCATGTTCTCGGCTCCTTGGGGTTATGCTCTAGGAATATTTATTGGCTCATATGTTCGTTTATCTCGATACAAAAAAGTTATTCCCAGCGCTTGGGTAAATTCTATAATTTGTCATGCTTTAGTAAATTTTCTATCTAGTGCTTGGCGTTTCCCAGCACCGTTAAGCTTCCTCAGCTATGGTTTGTTTCCGTTTCTATTATGGATGTTTTGGCGATTGGAGCAATTATTACGAAAAGTACAAAGTAAACCACCGATTACTCTGATTTCTGGTTATACACCCAAACTTCGTAACTGGCAACGGGGTTTAGTGCTGTTTGCCCTAATGATAGGTGGAAATGCAATTTTAGGGCTTTTTTTGATGGCAAGAATTATCAGTCCCTTAAGTCCGTCACAGCTTTTTTACCCTGATGTTTTCTGGTTTATATTTCCCCGTTTTCTGCTAAGTCTAATTTTGGGACTGATAGCGTGGCTAACTTATCGGTATTTAAGACGTTCAGCGCGAGAGCAATATTTCTAAACTAGACATGGGAAAGTGAAAAAAAATGTAGAGACGTAGCACTGCTACGTCTACCCTAATTGTTAAATTTATATGCGATGTGAGCTACACGGGTATTAAAACTCGCTGATTTTCTCCCGCAGTGGTTGAGCTTGATTCTGACTCAGTGGAGTAGATTTCGCAGGAGTTATTGGGACTCTCGATGAGTTTAACTTTGTAAAGCTTTGCCCCCAATTCTTGAATAGGCGATCGCAACAAATTACTAATGTAAAGTGCTATATTCTCAGCAGTGGGAACTACTTCACCAAAATAAGCAATATCTTTGTTTAAAAAGGTGTGGTCAAATGGCTCAACAACGTAATCTTCTATCGCTTGATTCAAAGCAACTAAATCCACAATCATCCCGGTGCGCTGGTCAATTTCTCCTTTGACGGTAACTTCTAAATGGTAGTTGTGTCCGTGACCGTGAGGACGAGCGCATTTACCGTAAATCTCCTTGTTCTCTATGTCGCTGAGTTGAGGGTGAGCCAATCTGTGCGCGGCGCTAAAATGTGTGCTGGTAGTGAGGTAAGCTTCCATTGAGTTTCCCATATAATCTGCCCAAAGTTCAGGATGTTCAAACAACTGCACACGGACTACAGGCAAGTGGGGTGCTAGCCGCTGCCAGATAACTCGTGCGATATTTTCTGTAGTGGGCAGAGTTTGTTGAAATTCTGTCCACACATCATTGAGATAAGAAAAGTCTAGTTGGCTTGTGACTTCCCGCTTAATTACGTGTTTCACATCAGATAAATTCAGCACCATGCCATATTTATCTAATTCCCCAGCTAGAGAGACAAATAGAACATAGTTATGTCCATGTCCAGGAAATCGCGAACAAGCGCCAAATTTCTCAATATTCTCTGCTTCACTTAGTTCTGGCAACCAATAACGATGACTTGCCGAAAACTGAGCGCGGCGATTAACAATGCATTGCATGAGTATCCTGTCAGCAGAATTTAAAATTTCTTAAACTTTCACTCTTTCCAGGATAAACTAATTCGTTTGTTAGTGGTTAGTGGTTGGTTGTTGGTTGTTGCTTAGTTGTTGGTGATAAGGCAGTCCAGTGATATTCTTTACCCCCATAACAACTAACATGTCACAAGTAATATTCTTTACTCCCATAACCACTAACGACTATCCACTAACCACTAACAAATCATACATATACATCTATAGATTCTTGCGCTTCACGGTGCAATCCTATAGCGATGCGGAACATTTCGTGTCCGGTATGCAGATAATGTTCATCGTAGTTCAAAGGGAAATATTCTAACTCGTCAAGTCCATCGGCGATACGATTCAGGCTGTAGTAAAGGTGAGCCGCAGCTCTTGCTAAACTTGGGGGATTCGGTAGAGAATGAAAACTAATTTGTGCCTGCTTGAGGTCATTTCGACAGGTGTTTAAGTAATCTTGAAATTCTTCTAATAATTCATCATCAAAGGGATCGGCGGCTAGTTGATCAATTTGGTCTTCTAGAGAATCGAGAATGCCACTAACTAAGCGATTGACTGGTTGATAAACTAGGTGCAGCCATGCCTCAATTTGGTCATCAATATCGCGTCCGGTTCGCCTTGTTGCTTTGTAACGTTGTTGAGCAGATGCCGTGCGTTGTTGGCGATCGCTCTCAAATTTTTGGGACTTGTCGCCCAGTTTTTGGTCATAATTTAGGCGACTTTCTGCGTCGCCTAAAACTTCATATGCTGCATTAATGTGGATAATCTGCTCACGTTCTGCTGTTTGTTGATTAGTATCCGGATGAAATAATTTTACTAAGCGGCGATAAGCCTGCTTAATTTCCGCTTGACTTGCATTCGGACTTACTTTAAGAGTTTCGTAATAATTAGATGCCATTACTCCAATTTATTATTAGCTAATTTTAGCTGTTAATGCACCAATTTAACTCTTGGAACAACAGCGGACTCAAATACGTCTTTCCAAAACTGGCTTGAATCATCACAATTAAACATCTTGATTTATTTCGTAGTCAGGGCTTCAGCCCTCATAAATTTGTTTTTAAGGGCTGAAGTCCGTACTACAAAAGAATGCCCATCTACTTAGTAATTAGTCAAGCAACAGTCGAAAGTTTTTCCCTATTGACCATTAACCATTAACTAAATGTAGTACATGATATCTAACTGCCGCCGTGCATCTCGTTTCTCACAGAGATCCTGAAGCGTGTATTTTTGTAAAACTGCGTTTGCTGCTTGACGTGCTTCAAGCCAGATATCTTCTATAACACCACTGTCCACCGTTTTCGCCTGGACATCTTCATCACACGTCCGCACATCTAACCCTTCCAAACATCCCATAACCTCAAAAATTGTTATTTTCCAAGGTTCTCGTGATAGAATATATCCTCCTTTTGATCCGCGTTGGCTTTTGAGTATACCTCCACGTCTTAAAGTTGCCAGCAGTTGTTCCAGATAGCGATCGGGTATATTTTGTTGTGCCGCAATGGTACGAATTTGCAGTGGTTCACCGCTTTGGTAATGAGTTGCCAACTCTAATAAGGCAAGAATTGCGTATTCTGATTTACACGATATTTCCACAGGCTGTAATAAGTTAAGAGTTAGGAATTAGGAGTTAGGAGTTTAAGAGGAGGCAAGGGGTTTAGGCTAAGTGGACTCGCTGAACCAAGAATCATCGAGCGTCATGTTCGAGGAGTGTCAAAAGTTAACAATTCAAAACTCCCAACTTTTTCTAGTATAGTCCGGTTCTCCACTAGGGTTTGATACTTTGTAGTCAGCGCTACCCTACGGGAAAGCTCCGCTAACAGCACTCTTCGCGCCGACTACGAATAAAAAACCCCGCTTGACGGCGGGGGAGCAATAGGGTTTTAAATTGTAGTCAGATTGTCAATGTTCTAGAAGGTGAATGTTGTTCTGAGCGTACCGATAAACGCATCACTGTTATCGCTATTTTGACCAGGAGAGGTCAACCAAATCACACCAGGGGTGATGGAAACGTTATCAGACACGCGATACTTGTAGAAACCTTCAACTTGATAAGGAATATCTCTTGAATTACGACCGGTACGACCCAAAGCGTAAGGTTGTGCGCCACCGAAGATACCTAAAACGTTACCCTTCTTACCAAAGTCAGGTAGGGCTATGCCGGCTCCGTAGCTCCAAGCTTCAAAATTATCATTACTACCGAAGCCGTTAACATCAGAGTAAGAGACAAAGCCGCTGATAGACAGTTTGTCACTTGGTCTAACGGCTGCTGACAGACCGTAGGAGTTACTGGAGGATGCGCTTTGAATACCTGTTGCAGAGTTAACACCTAAATTGTTGGCTTGTTGAGTACCCACTAAACCAACATTTTGTCCTTGGAATCCACCTGCATCAAATAAAGCACTGCCAGCACCGTGGTAGCCGTGGACATAGGTTGCAGCTAATGCCACACGCTCACCCAAGTTAAAGTTCACTTGTCCTAAAGCAGCATAATTACCATTGAATATACCTTGACCTATGCCAGGATTATTCGGTTCCGATCCCAAGTAACCTAAAGTTAATCCGCTTGGTTTCAACAGACCACCGCTTTTGCCAAAGTTGAAGTTAAGCGCTGCACCTGCACCACCACCAATCCGGAAGATGGGGTTTTCCGAAGCAAATGTAGTTAGAGCGCCGTTACCGCCGTCATAGTCCTCAAAGTAAGGGTTGACAGTGGCTGCATAGTCGCTATGAACACCTCCGGTTGCTGAAACGTAAAGTCTAGCAGGTCCAATGGGGACGTAATACGCCAACCAGTCTAGAACCACACCGTTATCATTTTGTTCTCTACCGGTTACGTTAAAGGTTTGAAGACCTTCAGCACTACGCTCCGAGGGGTCTAAAACTCCGTTTCTATTCGTGTCTATACCACCAGTACCTAGATTAAATTGTCCGGCATTACCAGTAGCTAGACGGGTGTGCAGGACGTCTTTCCCTGTGAAGCTGGTTTGCAAGTCCAAACGTATTCTTTCTTGGAAGACGGTGTTATTTCTGTCACCAGCTCGATCGCCAAAAACATCAGAAAGGGCGAAAATAGCTTCACCTACCAACTTGGTGGTAGTAGAGAATTGATTTGCCTCTAGTTCAGCAGACCGAGCTTCCAACGCATCTACACGTCCGCGTAGGGTTGCCAGTTCTGCGGAAAATTCTTCTTGCAAACGCTGTAAGGTCGCCAAATCTTCTTTTGTTACCAAGTCAGCGGTGGCTGTGGCAATCAATTCGTTAACGCGATCCAAACAAGCATTTAAACCAGCGGCAAATTCATAACGGGTTAATGCACGGTTCCCGCGATAGGTTCCATTTGGATAACCTGCGATACAACCGTAACGCTCAACTAAGGACTGCAACGCTTGGAATGCCCAATCTGTGGGTTGTACGTCAGAAAACTGCGAAACCGATGTTACTTGAGCCTGAGAACTACCGTTTTTGCCTTCGTTGCCGTACTTGTTAACTTGATCTAAAGTGTTAACTTGAGTTTGTTCTACTTGAGCTAATACTTGTGGCTTTTTACCAACTGTAGTGGCGGTAGATGTTGAAATTACTGTGCTGTTTTGTACTTGAGCTACTTCTTGTTTTTGGGCAACTTCTGTAGCGGCAGTTGGGAATACTATACCTTTAGAAGTATTTTTGGAAGCTTCTAGTTTATCTACTGTTGGTAGAATTTCTAGTTTGTCAGCTTGTAATGTTACTTCTGATTTTTCAGTTTGTAATGTTTCTGTCTGAATTGCCTTCTGGGTGGTTGTAGTTGGAGCTGCTATCGCTGTTGCGGAAACTAACAACGTTGCTCCTAAAACTGCTGGACTAACCACCAAGGATTTCCACAATAAATTAGACATCTTTCCTCTTTTCCTCACACCTTGTATAGATAACCTTGTCTGTTGCACCTATTCCGGAAAATGCGACATCTTTTTTAAACCTTGTATATGAGGCTTAATTGTCACCACTACAATTCTAGTTTTTGCAAAGTTAATAACTATAATTTTGTATAAAAATTTATGTGATTAACTTAATCCAAAAACTTACCCTTATACTTTAGCTATTATAAAACATCTAACTCATCTGACAAGGTAGATGCGATCGCCTCATAAACTGTCACACATCCCAGGCGATAAGAAATTTATTGTTGATGAAAAAACTTAAAAAACACCCTTAAATAACTATCCGCCCGGAATTAGATCAGATAATCTAATTCCGGGCGGTCTAGCGGGTCTTCAGATTGCAACCAGACTGTCGGAAGGAACTCCGAGCGAGCCTTGCTACTTGAGCTAACTTAGTCTCTCAACAGAGCTAAGGCTAACTTTTAGAGAACAGCCCCGACACACAGCCGGCTAACTGCAATCTGATGACCCATGCGTATACTACTTTCTATCATGGGCATCACCTCCTTGTTGCCTAAGTGGTCTTATTTTCAAAAAGGCAGAGCATTTTGCTCTGGGTTTTTACACCTTCAATTAATATAACACATTAGACATAGGCGTGAAAAAGAATGTAGAGACGTAGCAGTGAAAAAAAATCTAGAGACGTAGCAGTGAAAAAAATCTAGAGACGTAGCAGTGCTACGTCTCTACAAGGGTTCTGGATCAGGCATATCTAAATTCGGTCGATTTATGATAAATAAAAAACCCCCACTAAAAAAGGCGGGGGATAAATGATGAATGCGAAATGCAGATTAATTAATGCATCACAAAGATCCTTACAGAGCGTTACCGCGAGGTAGTACCTCTTCAGGGAATACAAATTGTTCGTGAGGCTGATCTTGAGGAGCCATCCAAGCGCGGATACCCTCGTTCAGCAAAATGTTTTTGGTATAGAATGTTTCAAACTCTGGGTCTTCTGCCGCACGCAATTCTTGCGATACGAAGTCATAAGCCCGCAAGTTCAGCGCCAAACCGACAATTCCAATTGCTGCCATCCACAAGCCTGTGACTGGGACAAACAACATGAAGAAGTGCAGCCAACGCTTGTTGGAGAAAGCAATGCCGAATATCTGTGACCAGAAACGGTTTGCTGTCACCATTGAGTAGGTTTCTTCTGATTGAGTTGGGTTGAAAGCACGGAAGGTATTTGCACCTTCGCCATCTTCAAACAGAGTATTTTCCACTGTTGCACCGTGAATCGCGCAAAGTAATGCACCACCCAATACACCAGCTACACCCATCATGTGGAAGGGGTTTAAGGTGAAGTTGTGGAAACCTTGGATAAACAAGATGAAGCGGAAAATTGCTGCTACGCCGAAGCTAGGAGCAAAGAACCAGCTTGATTGTCCCAAGGGGTACATTAAAAATACGCTGACGAATACAGCGATGGGGGCAGAAAATGCGATCGCATTATAAGGACGAATCCCTACTAAACGAGCGATTTCAAATTGTCGCAACATGAAGCCAATTAAAGCGAAGGCTCCGTGTAAAGCTACAAATGCCCACAATCCACCCAATTGAAACCAACGGGTGAAGTCGCCTTGTGCTTCTGGTCCCCACAGCAACATCAAAGAGTGTCCCAAGCTATTTGCTGGGGTGGATACTGCTACTGTCAAGAAGTTACAGCCTTCCAGGTATGATGAGGCTAATCCGTGGGTGTACCAAGAAGTGACGAATGTTGTACCGGTTAGCCAACCGCCTAATGCTAGGAAGGCGGTTGGGAATAATAATATCCCTGACCAACCTACGAATACAAAGCGATCGCGCTTCAACCAGTCGTCTAGTACGTCAAACCACCCTCTACTGGGGGCGCGTCCTACTGCGATGGTCATTTCAGGAAATCTCCAAAAGTTTATAAGTTCAGGTTTTGTCAGCCTATAGATTGCGATTTTACTGCTATCTATAAGACAGAACACAAACTGGGTTATTAATCCAGTTTACAATTTTTTACTGTGTCTCATTATTCTATAACTATTCTTTCTCATTTTTGTACACAATTTTTAACTTAATTTAATATTTATATTTATTTAAGATTTATAAGGGGTAATAAGCACGCTCGCAATGGGCATTGCCCACACGTTAAAATGATTGCTACAGTTAAATTTCATTAACCGATTCATGTTCACAATCGACTTGACCTTAAGAAATACGCCTTTCCCCGCATCAGTACAACGTAAAACATCTGAGGATGCTGAAGCTGTTTACCAATTGATTTTGGCAGCGATGCGCTCTGGCAACCCTGATATTGTGGAACTAGTATGTGAGGGCAAGACAGAGAAAAAAATTGCCGTCCGTGCTAGTGAAATTTCTGGGGTACAAATATCTCAGAAAGATGGTGTAGCTGCTGGTGGTTCTAGACCACCTGGTTTCTTTGCCCTAGCGTCTGAGTAAGCCATCGGCGATAAAAAAATGGCTGAATTGGGCATTGAGGTAAAGGATTTAAACTTCAGTTGGACTAATGGAGAGAAAGTTATCAAATCTTGCTCTCTAGAAGTACCTCAAGGTGAATTTTGGATGCTTTTGGGTACTAATGGCAGTGGCAAATCAACTTTGCTCAGATTACTTGCGGGATTATTAGCACCTCAGTCTGGAGAAATTCGGATTTTGCATCCGGTTGGCTTTGTCTTCCAAAATCCGGATCATCAATTGGTAATGCCAACTGTTGGTGCAGATGTGGCTTTTGGATTGGTGGAAGAAAAATTGCCGCCAAAAGTAGTCATAGCAAGGGTTGAGGAAGCGCTGGGGGCAGTGAATTTGCTTTCACTGCAACGACGTCCTATCTATGCTTTGAGTGGTGGACAGAAGCAGCGAGTGGCAATTGCTGGTGCGATCGCTCGTCGCTGTGAGGTTTTACTATTAGATGAACCTACTGCTTTACTCGATCCAGATAGTCAACTGGACTTAGTAGCTCAAGTACAGCGCTTAGTCAAAAGTCGCAATATGACGGCTCTTTGGGTAACGCATCGCCTAGACGAGTTAAATTACTGTGATGGCGCTTTTTTGCTAGAAAAAGGCTCTCTCGTGGATAAAGGTGAAGCTTTACGCTTGAAACAACGTTTGATGGAGGTACACAACGAAGCCTCTTAATATCTAGTTGTCCAGCTTTCTTTTATCTCAAGCTAATAATTAATTAGCTTGATCAGCAGAAGCCTCACACCCCTAAAAGTGGGTGTGAGGACACCAGTCGCCTGCGACGGGAAACCCGTCTACAGCGCTGGCTCATGAATGCGCGGGAGTGGAGAGATATAGTAATTAATATATTTTGGCGTAGCCGAAACAGTTAATTGCTATGTCGAACCATGACCCATATTGATTATATTTTATAATTTTAATACCACGATTAATGGTATTATAAAGAAGTACGAACAAAGCCGAAAATGCTGGTCGTACACTAAACCTTCTCCCAAAGGGAGACGAATTTCGTTTATACAATCTACAATATGGGGTTCCATTCAAGAATAGACATTTTTGTGTCGTCTCCGTGAATGGGTAAAAATAAGAGCGGTACTAAGGTAGAACATACTTTTTGGTACTTGTTCAAAGTCTGCGGAGGGGCATCTCGTGGACTCAAAACAAAGCTCAGTTAATGTGCGACGGGATACCGGGAGTCGCTGAGAAGCCCACACCTACAGCTTACTGAGGTGTGGGAGTATGTCACTAATTACAAACAACTGCAACGCGCCTCTAAAAAGGCGCGTTTTCAGTTTATACAGCAACTTTACACAATTGATCTACATTTTTTGTTTTCTGTAACATAGAGTTACAAGCAGTGCTTCAACTACTATAAAAGTTATGAATGAATTTTGTTAACTCTAGATAATTGTGATTAAAAACCATGCCCCCCTCCTCACTTTCAGCCGTTTTATTAGTGGACGGCTACAATATAATTGGCACTTGGCATTGCCTGAAAAAAACCCGTGACCATGTTGGGTTAGAGGCAGCACGCGGCGAATTGATTGAAACTTTAATCAGTTACACTGCTTTTGAGGGTTATGAGACTCAAGTCGTCTTTGATGCCCAATATCAAAATTCCTCTAGCAATAAAGAAGTTATTACAGAGCTTTTATCAGTTCATTACACTGATTTTGGACAGACTGCTGACACGTACATCGAAAAAACTTGTGCGTCTTTGCGCTCTTCATTATCTCGCGTAATTGTTGCCACATCAGACCGGGCACAACAGCTGATGATACTAGGTTATGGTGCTGAATGGTTGTCCGCTCAAAAACTATGTTGGGAAGTGGAAGCCACTGTGTGTCGATCTCGGCAAAAGTATCAAACAAGGAAACAATCTAAAACTAGATTTCTCGCAAATTCTATTGATCCCAAAGCGCGGCAGCGTCTGGCGCAATTGCGAATGGGAGTAAATTAAATATTAGCATTAATTTCTTATCGCCAAGTTACAAGGAGGGCTGGGAAGTTTGAAAGCCCCTAAGTAAGCTTTGCGTAGCAATGCCTTGCGTGCAATAGATGCGGGGATGAAAAACGACTCAAGTGGTTTCAACCACAGTCAATATTTCTTGGTTTCCTAGTCTAGAAATGTATTTTCTAACTACATCGGACATCGAAACACCCTGCTTTTTTGATTCCAGCTTCAACTGCTCGTATTCGTAATTAGAAACTCTCACTTTTAATGTTTTATCTCTTGGCATAGGGCTACCTTTGGGGCTACAGTATAAATATACCACAGGTAGAGTAACCGCTAGCACAAATGGATAACCAACCCCAAAACGACTGGCTAGGAAAAAATAATGGTAAGTGGGTAGTGAGTAAACCACTTTAAACATAACCAGGATACCGACGCGTATCTAAATCCAGCAAACCAATATATTTTCAACACTTAATTAAACGTACCGTGGGGCACACGGGAACGAAAGAATTTACTCTTTAGCGCTTAGGGAGATGAAGCCCGCTGGGATTATCTAAATTGAACTTGATGCTTGGTTCTATTGAACGGGTTTTAGGTTTAAGTATTGCCGCAAGGATAGGTGGTTTTAAGGCACGTCGATGAACTAAGAATCCCCGTCCATTTATGGCGGGGAGTGTCAACTCTGTCATTGGGTTTGGATGGAAAGGATTATGGACTCGAAGTATCTTGCGAAAAGTTTTTTGAAAAAAATTTCGCAAGATACTTGCCAAATCCTATCTTTACCCTTAAGATAAAAAAATGTGATCCTCAGTAGCTCAGTGGTAGAGCGATCGACTGTTAATCGATTGGTCGCTGGTTCGAATCCGGCCTGGGGAGTTAAGTAAAGGGTGAAAGGTGAAGAATGAAGGATGAAAAAAATAATTTCAAACTTCAATCCTCAACCTTTCAGCAGTTATGGTTGCTTGATTCATCGGTAACGTTTCTCAATCATGGTTCCTTTGGTGCTTGTCCTAAGGCTGTGCTAGAAGCGCAACAACGACTGCGCGAGCAGTTAGAACATGAACCTCTGCGCTTTTTTGGCAGGGAGTGGGAAGGGTTGCTGGATGACGCCAGGAGGAAATTGGCAGTGTTTGTTGGTGCAGATGCCGAAGATTTGGTATTTGTTCCAAATGCGACGACTGGCGTTAATTGTGTGTTGCGATCGCTTGTCTTTCATCCAGAGGATGAAATTATCACAACGAACCATGAATATAACGCTTGCCGTAATGCTTTAGATTTTATCGCTAGTCGCACTGGGGCGCGGGTGGTGGTGGCAAAAATTCCTTTTCCTTTAGAATCGTCAGAACAAATTTTATCAGCGGTAATTGAGCAGGTTTCGCCAAAAACGCGATTAGCACTTTTGGATCACGTTAGCAGCCAAACTGGGTTAATTTTTCCCATTCAGCAGTTGGTGAAACAGTTGCAACAGCGCGGTGTAGATACCCTTGTAGATGGTGCCCACGCGCCGGGAATGCTTCCTTTAAACTTATCAGAAATTGGAGCGACTTATTACACCGGGAATTGTCATAAATGGCTGTGTGCGCCGAAAGGTGCAGCGTTTTTGTATGTACGACGCGATAAACAGTTAGAAATTCGTCCGTTGACAATTAGCCACGGTGCAAACTCACCACGAACTGATAAATCACGCTTTCAGTTAGAGTTTGATTGGATGGGTACAGACGATCCTACAGCTTATATGTGCGTACCGGAAGCGATCGCTTTTATGGGTTCTCTGTTACCTGGTGGGTGGAATGAATTAAGACAGCGAAATCATCAGCTAGCATTGCAGGCAAGACAGCTACTTTGTGAAGCGTTGAACGTGTCGATGCCGTGTCCAGATGAGATGATTGGTTCTATGGCGGTAGTTCCGATGCCAGAAATGTTGGAAAGTCGCAATTTTATGGCTTTGCGCGATGAGTTATTTGATAGATTTGGGATTCAAGTGCAAGTGGTTCCCTGGCAGGAAAAACCGAAGTTACTGGTAAGGGTTTCGGCGCAAATTTACAATACACCAGAACAGTACGAGTATTTGGGAAAAGCGTTGAGAACGTTACTTACAGAAAGTGCCGATTAGCTACTTAATGTCACTAAATGTATCCACGGTAACGAAGCTTGCACCGAATTAAACAGTCGCTTGTCTGCCGTCCAAAATTCGCATTCTAATCTTTGAGCTAGCGCTAGATAGTGAGCATCATAGGTTGCTGACAGTTTCAAACTTCTCGCTAAAGTAAAGGCTTGTTGGTGTAATTCTGCATCACCGTAAACCCTGATACTTAGATTCATTGCTTCTGCTAAAACTTGATCCGCTTCTTCTGGTGCTATTTGCCCTGCAACAGCAGAACGATGCAAAGCATTGCTAAGTTCATAGTAAATCAAGGTCGGTGCAACAATTGTGCAGTTTAACTCTAACCACTGATTCCACAATTCTCTTATCCGCAACGCCGAAGTACCTCTTGATAACAAAAGTACTACTAAGTTGGCATCAACACAAACTACACCTGATGTCATTTTGCCTCAGATTTTGGAAAGCAACTACGCATAAGCTCATCATATTGCTCGTTACGTTCTTCTCTTGTTTGTTGGATATAGTCTTCTAGTGGTGGGTCAAATGGTTTTCCTGCACGACGAGCGTTGATTTTATCTCCCAATTCAATCAGTCTTTGGAAAGCTGCTTGTCCGTCGGATTTTTTCAGTTTTTCATCTAAAAGCGCTTTTTCCTCTTTGGAGAGGGACTGGATAATTTGTGCTAGACCGTCTACAAGTTTCGTGTTCATAGGGTTTACACAGGAAAGTAATTATATTCATAATCTTATATTAAAGGCTTGATAGCGGTTTTAAATAAAATACAACTTGTAAGGATACAAAATTGTGGTGTCAATTCATTCTTATGAACCAGAGGATTTAAATAATACCGTTCATTACAAGAAAATATGCCAGATCGTGCATTTTACGAACGGCATAATTTTCAAGTGGGCAAAGTGTCTATAAATAAAATCAACAATCAACCCAATGTCGAATATTACTGAATGCCTTAGTACGAGCAATTTACTTGTGAAATATCACACTTACTAAGGGCAAAAACGCCAACAAAAAGCCATTCCAATTTTGGAAGTTAAGTTCTGGAGTCGGTTCTGGTTGTGCTAGCAAAGCTTCTATTCTCTGTTCTAAGCGATCGCTACCTAATGCAGCACAAAAAATTTCGGAGGAGACAGAAGTTGTACTCACTACCAACAACAGCGATTCTGCTAACAATAACGGATCTACTCGCGATGCAGCGTAAGCATCCGCACGTAATTCGCGCAAAATTAACAGTTCTTCCCACAATGCATCTGTATTTGGCAACCAAGCGGTGCAGGAACGCACCCAACCCAACCAAAAAAACCAAAATGTATCCCTATAATGGTAGTGTCCTTTCTCGTGTGCGAAAACGGTTTCTAAATGCTTTGGTGAAAGATTTTCCAGTAGTCCTTGACTAATTACTAATTCCGAGTGCCAAAAACCGATTTGACCGGCGAATAGTGCTTCGGTGCTTAGTAACCGGACTTGTTTACCCTCAACATTAACTAAAGGACAGTTGCGGACAGATTTCACAGATTGCCAACCACCGAAGGCAAGTTTGATGCACAGAATATCAACAATTGCCAGACAAATTAACGTTAAGACATAACTAAACCAGCCGGTGTACATCCCGCTCATTTTGCCTTGGGGTCCCATCCACAAAATGGCGATCGCAGTCATAAAAATTAACAATGGCGGGAAGAGAAATAAAGATAGCGATCGCCTCCAGCGCACACTCCAACTACCTTGAAAGTCAGTAAGAAAGGATCTTAAGCACCAAGCGACTGTTAAAGCAGTCAAAATCATGATCAAATGCATTATTGTTGCTCCCTGGCTTGACGTGCAGCTTGAATGCGTTTGGCGATCGCTTGTATTTGTTCGCTCGCAGCTTCATCTAAACTATCTGCAAAAGCAGCAATTACGTCGGGATTACCCACCGCGAGAAATCGCTGTAACTGCTCGTGTGCTTTAATTACCTCAGCTTGCTGTTTGGTAATCAACGGACGCCAATAAAATGCTCGTCCTTTTTTGTCGCAGGTTAGCCAACCTTTATCGGTAAGGCGACGCAATACGGTTGTGACAGAAGTATAAGCTAATTCGCGATTGGGGTCAGTAAGAATGCGATCGTGTACATCTTTAACTGTAACTGAACTCAGTTCCCAGATGATATGCAAAATTTCTGCTTCTAGTGGACCTAAAGACAGTTGTTTGGGGCGATATTCAGGTAAAGGTGCCATATTGATTTTCGATTAGGGATGGTGAGCGGCAAAGCATGAAGTGCAGAAGTATTCCTGGGATTGTTAGAAAGTTTGTCCTTATTTTCACTCTAGCCAATGTCGGTGCATTTTACGCAAAGAAAAACGTCATCCGGTATTGGCTCGTTAGTTGCTAAGGTTTCGTAGAACTGTATTGGATAGGGACTGTACCAATCATGCAAAGTTCTACATCCGCAGTACAGACAAAGGTGATAACCTTTTGCTGGTTTTGTCATAAAATAACCTTTACTAATTCCCTAAATAGTAACTTTGCAGCTTTGGCTGATATACGCGATCGCACTAACCGAACTGGACGACCCGCAGCTTTTTCAGCATCCAACTGAGCGCCGAGCGCTGCACCAATCTCATTATCAAGACGGCAGCGCTTTACCTCGATGCGGGTAAAAACCCACTGCCAGAAAGCGATACGGCACAAATCAGAACCACCAACAATCTTGATTTTACTTTTATCTCCTGACGCTTCTAACGACGGTGCCAGCCCTAATGACTTTTGGAACCGACGCAGTGAAAGGTAGCGCTTAGTTGGCTTTCCAGACTTTCGACCCTTACGAATTCTCACCTCTGGCTTACCGTCAGCACCAAAGTAAGCTTCAATAGGGTAAATTTGGCTGAGGATAATTCCCTCTAACCGCACACCAAAACCAAAAGTTTTGAAAACCTCGCGGTATGCAGTAAATTTAGAGTCACTTAAAAGTTGCTGCAATTCTACCTCGATGCTGTGTTCTTCCTTTTGCAAATCGCATAATCTGCTGGCGTGATGCCGAACTGTCGAGGTAATGCCCAATCCAATAGAGCGATCGCGCAGCGCATCATATTTATTACTTTTGCGTTCCCCACAAAGCCACCCCCACAATAAAGGCACATCCCCCTCAATCCCCCGCCGGGATTTTACATGTGCGACTTCGGGAAACTGCCACGCCAAATCCTGACGCAAGCGATTGATAATTGGTGACTGCACCCGATTAAGGTGAGCTAGCCGTAATACCAATTCCCTAATGCGCGTGGTGGTGAAGTCCCTAATTTGGACAAAGCGCCTGGGGGTATCAAAGTAATCAAAGTAGTAACAAGCCAAGGCTAGGGCGTCGGCGTCATCATCTTTATCGGGTAAATTTAAATGGTGTTCCCGGTAGCTCCTAAGTTCTTTATGTCCGACTAAACGCACCTCAACCCCGCCACGGGCAAGGTGCGTACCCCAAAGACGCGAGTAATTTACCCCCGTTGGCTCCATAATTGCAATGTCCGGTTTTAGCGCCAACAGTGCTTTTATTCCTGCGCTATTGGCGCTAAACAATTTAAACGGACATTCATAATAAAATTGACGTGGGTCACTTGGCTTACTTTCGAGTAAACATGCAGAAACTGAGGACTTGCTAACATCAAGTCCCAAAATTCTTTTATTCTGTTGCATTGGCTGTGGTTGTTTGTGGAACCAGAAAACCTCGTACAAGAGCCTGCGAATCACCCAAAGGCGCGTAGCCTATCTCACTCTCAAGGCTGTGTCAAAGCGCTAACTTTGACACTACGAGGGGAAACTGCTTTATAGTGCAGTAACCGAGCTTAGGAAAATAAAAAAGCGATAACGCTTGATTCAGATTAAAAGCCCTAAGTTGCTGCACACGTTTTACAGGCGAATGATTTGGACTCGATCCGCGACTCCCCAATGTTGGGGAGTTTCGTCGGTGAGTTAGTCCGGCTCGTCAGGCGGGTTAGAAAGGAATCCCGTTTGCATCCTCAGTAGTACTTTCAGTTTTGGAGTTGACGGACTCGGATAAAAGTTTGAGGATGCAAGTAGCTAAAAAAGCGCGATCGTAGTGAGGCAATCCGGAGGCAGTCAATGCAGCAAGTAATATTTGCACTTCTGGCTTGACGCCTTCACCACAATTGATTTCAGGCAAGACGGACAGCAAGCAACGGGCATAAGCCCTAACTTCTTTATGGCTGTGTTTCCCGCCATCATGGTTGTCTGCGATCCGAGATAGGATTTTTTCAAAGCCTTCTGTGTTCCCGTTAAAACCAAAATACATTGCTGCCTCGCTTGCGATCGCGTCAAAAGTTTACCCAAAATCCCGTCGCAGTTTTTCCAAGACGGTTTTACCTTCCGAGTAACGTTTACCGGTAAAACCAAGAATTTCGGTCACGATCGCACTATCAGATTTTTCGGCTCCAAATCGCTGAATCATCCGCCAAAGTAGCTCATCACTGCTCGAACAATTTACCCCCAAATCGGCTCTAGGAGCGGTTTTGAGGGCATTTTCATCCCCTTTTTTGTCTTGGATCACGTTGTTACTGTTTGGTGGTAGTATGGTTGAACTATAGCGAGATGATGCTGATTTCATTTCCCTGTAATTTGGAAGTTTACAAGGACTATCGTCAAGCAAACAATGGGAACGGTCTTGCTTTAACCAGTCAACAAGAGCGTTATTTTTCAAGCTTTTGGCATGTGCTTGAGCTTTTTTACCAAGTCTGATTCGGTAAAAAGCATCCGCTAAATCGCTTTTACCCTCAAGTCCCCAAGCTGCAACGCGATCGTACTGGGATAGTAAGACCGTAAACCGCCGCGCTTTGCGACCCCTCCTGGCGTGACGCTCTAGCCATTCACCCGACGAAGGGACTTTAGAAACTAGCTCTGGGTATTCCTCCACAATAATTACCCGTTCTGTACCCTCCAACGCCCCATCACCGCGTTCGTTGCGGGTCTTCATTTGGTTGGATAAATCCTCTAAATCTTCCAACATCCCCCGCTCGATCGCCATCCAATTTTCACCTTTACCAATCACCTCAAGTCCTAACCAGTCCGTCGGTGTCCCTTCACATTCGTATACTTTGACATGTCCACCAACTGTATAAGCTAAGTATTGGGCAATGGTTGATTTACCAGTCCCCATCTCCCCTATAACCATTACTTGCTTGCCTTCAGTGGCGGCAACGATATCTGCAATGATGTCAAACTCTTCTGTAACAGTCGTTGCAGACACATCGATGATATTTTGAACCGCTGCGCCCATGTAGGGCAGTTGGTCGTAAACTTTCAGCAATTGCAGTGTGGTTTGACGTGTCATTTCTGCTACATTGATTGTCACCTTACAGACGACTGTTATGGTGTGAAGTCCAAACAGCCAACCCGATAAAAGGACTCTCCCGGTTCCCCAAAGTACATATCTTGCTATAGATGAGGGGGAGGGTAGTTGCATCGGAACCCAGTAATTATCTGCCAATTTCGTCACTCTCCTGAGTCTTCTCAATTGTTACGGAACCGTGAGCATCTTGAAAATTGCAGACAGTAGAAGAGCTATTTTCTAGCAAGTTAACTTGATCGGGAAAATAATATTCCGCTTCTCTAAAGCTAAAGTTGATACTGCGGTCTTCACCGTCATCAATAAATTGAATTTGATACCTGTTATCTGCCATAAAGCACCCCTTCTTTAAATGCTCGAAAGTCGTTGTTACACTGATTAAGTGCCGTCTGTAACTCAGCATTCTGAATGTGCAGCCAGATGGCGACGCCGAGCGCCGCCACTCCTAAGAATATTAGGGTGGGGTCGCTCTCTTTCATTCGGCTTTGCCCCCTGATTGGAGATAGGGCAAGACTTGTTTGATAACTGCCTGGTCTTCAGGTGTGCGTCCCAAGTCGGGTTTTGACGCTTCGTCGCTGGCAATTATCACAGATGCTTTTTCGGTTAAGTCTTCCGGAACACCGCGCTCTTCACAAGCTTTTCGACATGATGAGTACAGGTTTTGGTTAAAAGGTTTACTCATCACTACCTCCTTTACACTTAGCTGCATCCAGGATAATTGTCCGTTGCTCTTCTGTAAGGTTGGCGTTGCCGTTGCACGGCACGGCTTCTAACTCTAAATGAGTCCCCAAGCGGTAAAGAGCATCGTTTTCAGCCTCTTTGGTAGATGCTGACTCGTAAAATCTGATTTGTCTTTCGACGTACTTATCTGACATGATTGGGTTATTCCTATGTTTTGGAGTAGAAACTTAACTTCCCCGTTACGGTTGCTGAGTTTCTGGTTTTTACACTTCGCGCGATCGCACTGACGGCTAATCTAGGCGATCGCTTTTTCATGGAGACTGGCTTCAAAACGTTGGTGCATAGTGGTTTGAGAGTGAAACTCGATAGCATCTACCACCACCAACCATCAAAACCTCGCGGTCTGATAATCGAACGGCTTTCGAGCGGCTGACTTTCATCAGAGGAAAGGACCCATCTGGGGAAAGACTGAAGATTTCGTAGTTTTTTAAAAAGCTCCATTCGACTGGGGTCTTATCTGACAGTCCGCCATAAGTGACTGTTTGCATGTCAGAGGCACTTGATGCACCGG
>JAESGE010000141.1_pt1 | contig 48420 bp, 42 predicted proteins | sample 9269601 | NCBI WGS metagenome assembly JAESGE01 (sample SAMN14515569, study PRJNA621662) | algae metagenome | isolation source: Tolypothrix brevis GSE-NOS-MK-07-07A and co-occurring heterotrophs from wet... | place: USA: Grand Staircase Escalante National Monument, Utah | collected 2006-04-16
ACCATTTTTCAAAGCACGGGGGCATGGCTGCGGGTGTTGTCTCTTTCATCAGCGTTTAATTTGACGTGAAAGCTATGCTGAAAAAGCATTATACCCTTTTTTACTCCTCTATTTTGTCTAAGTCCCATTAAGCCAAGAAGAACGGCAGATCCTACAAAATTTGGTATCCACAGGCAAAGCAGCGGCTTACAAAATTAAGCACGCCAATATTCTGTTAAACATTGACAGACCACTAGTATATAAAGATTGAATCAAATGCTGCGTTACAGTGAACCAGCACTGCGTCCGGGTTTCCCTCCCCTTTAAATCCACGAGTTAAACCACATTCGCAATTTATAAGCATCAGCAGAAAGGGGTAAACCCAAATAAATAGGTATCCAGAAAACAAAGGCAACTAAAATTATGAAGGTAATTGTGGCACCAACGGCGCGAAGATATGAGTAATAACTGCGGATACACTGGTCTACAAACCAGGCAGTCGCTAAAAATGTAAACACCACAGCAGGCATATAATGGTATATAAAAACGCACCGCGTCACTTTTACCCAAGGGAGTAAATTGGCAAGATAATTTAAAACTAAAAATAAAGCAATCCAAGTATCAATACTCATAAATGTAGCAGAAGAAAAATTCTTTGGCTTTACCCAAAAGTTGATAAATTGCCACACTATTATCCCTACTAAAAATAACAAACTAGCCAGACCAAACCACCACAAAAAGGGATTACCCATCGCATGAACATCATAAATTACTTTCGCAGTTCCGGGGGGTAAAGGTGGTCCCATTACAGGTAGCGGTTCATTTAAACTTAAAGTCGTTTGATAATAATACGCCATTGGTCGAGTCATCAAGGGCCATTTGTACCATGCAGCACAGTAGGGATGCACATCAGGAGTATTCCCACCTAGTTGTAAGTGAAACTTCAAAATTTCCTGATGTACTTTGATAAAGTCAAACCTTTTATCTAGTTTAAGGTGGGGAATCCAAATGACGCTGTAGATGAAAGCGGGGATAATTCCTAAAAAAAACAACATCTGAAAAACATTTAGGTGCGTTAATTTTTGTAGTGGTGTGTGTTCTGCATTTAATTGAAAATTACTGCTGTAAAACTCATCAGCAAATCTACCTTTATTTTCTATATTTAGTGCTATGTTATATGATTCGAGTTGCTGTTTTTTTGCGAAGTAAAACCCTTGCACCAAACGAATTAACCAAGCTGTTATCCAACAAAAATAAGCGCCCAACAAAAACCATAAACCATTCCATTTAGTAGCTATTGATGCACCAAAAACAATGCCAGAAAAAATTAAACAAAAAGTGCGTTTTCTGTTTTGTTTTTCTAATGCCAATAATAAAAACCACTGTCCTAGCAAACCAAAGATAACAATATAAATATTGTTTAGTGCATAGCGAGATTCAACAAGAAATATGCCATCACAAGCTGTAAATAAACCTGCCAAAAAAGCAAAGCTGCGACGATGACTTATTTGATAGGCAATTGCGGCAACAACTAAGGGAATAAATGAACCAGTGAGGGCATTTATCCAACGATAGCTCCAAGGAGTTAGCAGCGAACCTGCAAGCCCATTTACCTCTTCTTTCCAAAAGGGAATGTGACTGCCAATCCAAATGCCAATGCCAATGATATATTGACTCAGCGGCGGGTGAGCATTAAAAAATGGCTTGTGGATGAGATAATTATTACCAAATGTGGCGAAGTAAACTTCATCAAATACGAGAGTATTAAATCGCCCCAGTCCCCAAAACCGCAAAGCAAGTGAGAGGAAAAATACACCCGCTATCCCTATGGAAAAACATTTTTTAGTCATTAGATTAGTTGTCAAAAGTATCCAGTCCCTAGTTCTTCAGGTGCATCTAGTTAAAACAATAGGAGTTCAACACGGTAATACTTGTTTCATTCCCAATCGCTGCGTTGCTCGAATTGAAGTATGATGTTATGGTTTCACTACAGCATAAATTACTGGCAATTGCAGAATATTAAATCCGTAAGAAAGCATACCTCTTCTTGCCTCTGTCGCATACCCCTTGCCCCAAGAAGCTCGCCGAAAGTGCCAACCTATCTTATAATCTTCTGTGGGCTGGCGATCGCACTTTGGGTAGCTGTGCGAGAATTATAGCTCTCACAACCCTTCTGCAAGGGAATTACTTTTTAATAGATAAGAGCGGATTCACGTTTTCCGAATAAACCCTTGTATTTATAATTACTTTGATAAAATCACTCTTTAAGTCGTAAAATCACGTATTATATTACAGGAAAAGATATTTATCAACCACGCAATCAGGTTGCAAAATCAAGCAGATTTTGCTGTTTTTATATTTCCTGCTTTAAATTTCTTTAACCCATCATTGCTGGGTTATTTTCCATGCATTAGTCTAAAGTCGAGTAATGAGCGTGAGGAGTCAAAGCGTGAGGAATCAAGAAAAACAAATAAGGAAGAAGGAAAAAAGCCAAAAGATAAAATTGGTAATAGCTTTTACCTTTTACTTTTTACCTTTTACCTTCTTTAACATCAAGCCTGCGATCGCGGCGACCCAAAGCCCTATATTAACGATAGTGCAGAGCCAAGAAAATACTAATCAGTGGACAGGTATAACAAACCGCTTGCAAGGATCTGGGGTCAAGTATTGTGTGATTTCCTTGACGAATGTCAAGAGTGCGGCAGATTGGGGCGATCGCCAAGTGTTATTTTTACCGAATGTAGATACATTAACACCCGCACAAGCCATCGCTCTAGAAGAATGGATGAGCAAAGGTGGGCGATTAATTGCCTCAGGACCTGTAGGTACTTTATCAGCACCAGGAGTGCGGCAGTTATTGCAAACACTCTTAGGAGGTTACTGGGGATTCAGTCTCAATGATGCACAACAATTGCAACCCGCAAAAAACAACTTACAAAATTGGGCAAACCAAAATGGACTTTTTGGTAAAGTGCGGGGCGGTGTTGTCGTTGCTGATAATGTAAACAGTGAAGCTGCTGCTGTTTGGAATTCTAAAGATAATCCCGCTGCCGTCGTCGCAACTAAACGCTCCACCTTTTTTGGTTGGCGTTGGGGAGTAGATACGGCTTCATCTCCGGAATTAGATACAGCTTGGTTAAAAGCCGCTGTCAACCGTCATGTGAAAGAAACAGCAAATACCTCAAATAAAATAGAAGGCGGTTCGCCAAACTGTTCTACATCTGTCGCCCTCGCTACTCCCGTAGAGACGTTCCGGCGGAACGTCTCTACCCCCCTCGCACCCCCGACTTTTTTCCCCGCCCCTCGCACTGCCACTGCACCTCAATCTAGACCGATTCCTAATGTCAACCCCCCAAAGTCAGAAGAGGCGATCGATCAACTAGAACAAGCGGTGCGTCTGGATGTTGTCCCTAACTCAAATGCACCGATAAGTAATAGTGATGCGATCGCCTTACAACAAGAATTACAAAATCTCATCGGTCGAGTTGACAGCGCCAATTTAACCGCCAACGCCATTGACAACAATCCCCAAATTGTCAAGCAGGCGCAATCTACCCAGGTAGCATCCACAAGACCGGGAGTGCCAATTTCTACCACCGAACAAGCCAGAAATATTGCCAAAAACTTACCTCAATTAATTGCCCAACAAAAATACGCCGAAGCGCGTCAGCAATGGATTCAAGCAAAAGGCAATTTGTGGCAGCAATTTCCTATCGATCGCCAGTTAGCTCAACCAGAAATTCGCGCCGTCTGGTTAGACAGAGGTACAATCGTCCGTGCTAAAAACGAGCAGGGACTGGCTGAGATATTTGATCGGCTGTCGAAAGCCGGTATTAACACCATATTTTTTGAAACTGTCAACGCCGGTTATACAATTTACCCCAGTCAAGTTGCGCCTCAGCAAAACCCCTTAATTCGGGGTTGGGACCCTCTAGCCGCAGCGGTGAAATTAGCCCATGAGCGCCACATGGAATTACACGCTTGGGTTTGGACATTTGCTGCTGGCAACCAACGCCACAACGAAGTTATCAAGGCTCCTGCTAATTACCCAGGACCCGTGCTAGCAGCTCATCCTGACTGGGCAAACTACGATAACCGGGGTAACATGATTCCCCCAGGACAAACTAAGCCATTTTTCGACCCGGCTAATCCAGAATTGCGTCAGTATTTACTTAGGCTGTATGAAGAAATTGTTACTCGCTATGATGTTGATGGACTGCAACTAGACTACATCCGCTATCCTTTTCAAGATCCAGCCGCAGGCAGAATTTACGGTTATGGTAAAGCTGCCAGAGCGCAGTTTCAACAACTTAATGGTGTAGATCCAATTAGTATTTCTCCCTCTCAACGGGATTTGTGGCAAAAGTGGACAAGATTTCGCACCCAGCAAGTTGATGGTTTTGTTGCCCAAGCTTCCCAACAGTTGCGACAAAAGCGACCTAATTTAATTGTCTCAGTTGCTGTATTTCCCCTGCCAGAATTAGAACGCATTCAGAAAATTCAACAGCATTGGGAAGTTTGGGCAAGACAGGGAGATATAGATTTAATTATCCCCATGACTTATGCCTTAGATACTCCTCGCTTCCAGCGACTAGCACAACCTTGGATTGCTTCCACAAAATTAGGTTCAACTTTGTTAGTGCCAGGAATTCGCTTGCTTTCTTTGCCGATAATTGGTGCATTCGATCAAATTCAGGTAATCAGGGATTTGCCAGCTAGCGGTTACGCATTATTTGCTGCCGAAAATCTGACCAACGAGTTACAGAAAGTCTTTGGTAATACTCAAAGTAGCATTGGGCAAGGTGAAATTATTCCTCACCGTCAGCCTTTTAAAACTGCTGCGGTGCGTTACACAGCGCTGCAACGTGAATGGAAATTTGTCTTGCAAAACGAACAATTGCGCCTACCTCAAACGACACTTTCAACTTTTAACAGCCAAACAGAAATTTTGCAAAATGCTTTAGATCAGCTTTCTGCCGCACCTTCTGCAAGTAAGTTAATAGCCGCAAGAGCAACGTTTACTCGTTTTCAGTTTCAATTCCGCATTTGGATGCGCCAAGAAAATATTGATAATCCTTATCAAGTTAGAGCCTGGGAAAATCGCCTTGCCACTATCGAAAGGTTATTGCGATACGGTGAGCGAGTGGAGTTGCGACGTTAGAAATGGAAGAGGGAAAAGGGAAATAGGAAAAACGCTTTCCCAATTCCCATTGCCTAATAAATCCGCTTTTAGGTAGGCGACAGTTTTCAAGTCATGAGTCTATATTTAAAGACATTTGCATAATGTTTAAATTGCCATTATGAAAGCCTCTGGGTGTTGGGTACTGCTAAGTTTATTACTGTCCGCAGCAGCCTGCAATCAAACTCGCACTGATGAAAATGCTGCCACAAAGTCAGTTTCTGCACTTCCACCTCAATTAGCGCAGAATTCTTCGCTACAGTTAAATATTGTCCGCACTGAACCACTTTCACCTACACCCATCCGCATCAACGTTAAGGATTTACCGCAACCCTTCGCTACTAAAAGCGCTTCCAAGTCGCCTAATGTTGTGGCAATTCCGCAAAACCCGGTGTTGCGCGTACCCCCTGGCTTTCAAGTTAACGTTTTTGCGGAAAATTTAGATGCACCGCGCTGGTTGGCTTTAACTCCCAACGGTGATGTCCTGGTGACAGAAACTCGGCAAAACCGCATTCGCTTGTTGCGTGACACCAATGGTGATGGTGTGGCTGATCAGCAAAAAACTTTTGCTAGTGCAACAAATAAACTAAATAAACCTTTTGGTATGGCTTTTGCGGGTAATTCCTTCTTTCTGGGCAATACTGATGCTGTTTTACGGTTTCCCTACGCTCAAGGACAAGAGCAAATTTCTGGTGGGGGTACGAAAATCGCCGATCTTCCCGCTCAAGGTTACAACAATCACTGGACGCGCAATGTGGTTGTTTCACCTGATGGCAATAAATTATACGTTTCTGTTGGGTCGGGAACTAATGTAGATGAAGAACCACTACCACGCGCTTCCGTGCAGGTAATGAATTTAGATGGTTCTGGGAAACAGACTTTTGCTTCTGGCTTGCGTAATCCAGTCGGTCTGGACTTTCACCCGGTAACAAAGCAACTTTACACCACTGTCAACGAGCGAGATGGTATCGGCGATGATTTAGTACCAGACTACTTTACACGCATCCAGCAAGGGGAATTTTATGGTTGGCCCTATGCATATTTTTTACCAAGCAATCTCGACCCGCGTCAAACGGACAGTGGCAAAAGTAAACGTCCAGATTTGGTAGCGCGTACCCGGACACCGGATGTGTTATTTCAAGCGCATTCAGCAGCATTGGGTTTGCAGTTTTATGACGGTAAGACGTTTCCAGAAAAGTATCGCAATGGTGCTTTTGTGGCTTTTCGTGGTTCTTGGAATCGCGATCGCGCTACTGGTTATAAAGTTGTTTTTGTCCCCTTTGATAATCAAGGGCGATCGCTTGACTATTATGAAGATTTTCTCACCGGATTTCTCTTAAACCCAACTGAACCTACTACTTGGGGGCGTCCTGTTGGCTTACTCGTCCTACCCGATGGTAGTTTATTGCTGACCGAAGAAGCAAATAATCGCATTTATCGGATTCAATATACGGGGAATGGGGACAAGGGGATAAGGGGACAAGGGACTTTTTCTGACTCTTGACTCTTACTCTTGTAGAGACGTTCCAGTGGAACGTCTCTACGACTTTTGACTTCCTAAAAGGGAATTGGGGAATAATAAAAAATACTGATACTTATTTAGTTGAGAGGTTTAGTTATGACTCAGAATGAAAATACCTCCCAGTCAAATCTTGAGGAATCTTCACACTCAGGTACACGTTACTGGGGTCATGTTGAGCTGATAGAAGAGGGAGAAACCTACAGAATTAGTCGGGTTGAAATCAAGCCCAGGCACGGCATTAAACCACAAATTCATTATCACCGTAATGAACATTGGGTTGTCGTCTCCGGTGTTGCGAAGGTGACTTGTGGAGATGAGGAAATATTACTGAATCGGAATGAGTCCACTTATGTGCCTTCTGCAACATTGCATCAGGTAGAAAATCCCGGACATATTCCCCTAGTTATTTTGGAAATTCAAAATGGTGAGTATTTGGGTGAAGATGATACGGAACGTCCTTACGAGCTAAATTTAGTTAAGTCCGCAACTGAAAGTTAAAGTAGGGGTTGGGTACTAGTACCGCCGTGAAGTCACGCATTCAAAAAGCTTATAGGGCAGACTTTTTGGCGATTTAGAATGGGTGGTTCATTTACGCCGTACCGTAGTAGACATCTCCAGAGTCATAGGTAAAGACGTAGCAGTGCTACGTCTCTACAAGGGTTTGGGGCAACGCATAATTAATTTCTGGACATGTCTAGTAGTGAGTGGGGAAAATTTTTTCTTACCTTTCCCCTTTTCCCTTTAACCTTTCCCCCTCTTCCTTTAGAACCATCCTTCTTGTTCCAGGGTTTCAATTAACTGTAAGCCACGGGGATCGCCGACGCCTAAAAGGGAGGCTTTAGAGTCTTCCCGCACTCCTAAATCTGTATCTTCGGCAAAACCCTGAATTAAAGCATCAATGGCTGTGGCGTAAACGACGTTAGAAGGTAATTCACGGCACAACTGCCCGATCGCCCAAGCGCTATTACTTCGGACTGCGGCTATGGGATCTTGTACTAGAGCTTCAATTAATGGTGGTATCGCCCCAACAACTGCCTCATAACTGACTTCTGCCATCTGCGCTAAGGCACTAGCTGCCCATAATCGGACTGCGGAAATATCGGTTCTCAAGGCGTCTGCTAAGGGCGCTAAAGAACGGCGATCGCGGCAGTTTCCTAAAGCCCAAACTACTCCTTTACGTACATAGCCATTCCAATCGCGGTTTAATTGAGCAATTAAAGGTTCAACGGCATCTCCATTAGGATTGCGTCCAATACCATAAGCAGCACTCACTCGCACTAATGGACAGGTGTCAGTTAAAAGGCGAATCAGATGCGGGGTAGCCCTGGCGTCTTCAATGTCACAAAAAGCTCTTGCCGCTAGCATCCGTTGCTGCGGTTGGGGGTTTTCCAGGAGGGCTAGCATCAAATCTGGATCAGGCTTTACCACAACTGATTCGGCAGTTAGTGGCTCTATTTGATCTAGAGGGCTTTCTAGCTCCATCTCGGCATCGAGTAGGATTAAATCGTCTTCGTCATACATATTTCATTTCATTTGTAGCCGCGATTGGGATCAACAAAGAACCCCCCATCCTAATAAGTTAAAGCCTGATATGTATCGGTTAAATTATACATTTTTCTATTACCTGAGTTAAATTTTCTTATAATATAGAGATTTTACCATCCATAGAGACTGGGTTTGATAACCTAATTGATTGTAAAGATTTAATGCAGGTTGATTTGACTTAAAGACTTGCAAACCAATTTGGCGATCGCCTCTTGTGAGCGCCCAATTTTCGACATATTGCATCAAAGCCTTACCAATACCGCGTCGCCGATGTTCCCTCGCAACATACAGCAAAAAGATATGAGCATGGCGATCGCCTTTGACTTGATCTATGGAATTTCCTACCCAGACGCAAGCGATGGGGGATGAGGAGGGGGGGAGGAGGGGATGGGGAGAGGGGGGGAAAGAATTATTCTCATTATTCTCATTATTCTCCTTGTCCCCTTGCCCCCTTGTCCCCAGCTCTCCCACCTCCCCAACGAGTCCAACAAAATCCACCCACCAGAGAGGCGTTTCGCTAGAGAGATACTGCTCAACTGTTCGCGCTAGATGGGAAAAATCCTCATCGGGAAACATATCCTGATAAGTTCGGTGCATAAACTTCAGCAGTAGCGATCGATCTAAAGTTGAGCCAGGGCGAATGTTGTACCCAGGTAGTAAAGAGTTCAAAATTGCTATTAGCTATGAGGGAATAGGGGTGTAACTGGTAAACCAGTTACAGGTATAAAACTTACTCCTACTTCTTCAATAGGTGCGGGTGCTGCCATATCAGAAGGTAAAAAGATGCGGGCGCTGACTGCTACTAGGGCAAAGGTAAATACTAGTATTGCCAAGAAGGGAGCGATGTATTGACGAATTATAGCCATGTTTAAATTGTAATCAGCAATGGACTTTATCAGGAACTTGCTGAAGTTTTGTGAAGTTAATTTTCATTTATTTTAGCGATTTTTAGGAGATTATGAGGTTAACGCCGATCGCGTTCCAAATCGGCGATCGTTCTTTCCCAATACCAATCTTCGGGCATTCCGGGATAATTCAGCTTTGCTTGCTCAATTAAGCGATCGGCGGCGGCGGTGTCTCCTGATAATAAAGAAACGAGCCTGCTTTTCATGCGGTTTTGAGAGCTACTTGTACTATCCTCAACCCAATTTGGTATTTCTTGGACAAATGACTCAGAATCCTGTCGGCGAAACTGCCAAAATAAAACGTAATAAAGTGTGCCAAAAATTAGTATTAGGCTGAGTGTTCCTAAGAAAGTTAGGAAATTAAACGGCAGAAATCCTAAAACTAACTGAGACAGAACGTAGCCAAGTAATAAACCTGTAACGAAGAGAATAAATGTGCCGACAAAAACGACTACTTGGTTCCCCATAAATCCTCATTTTCTTGATCGAGTCCTGGTCTGGGCATTGCCTCTGGCTTCGAGTTCCAAGGGGCAAACACTGGCAATAGGAGTAGTCCTGGCACAGCGGCAACAATAGTAATTAAGAAAAATGTAGACCAACCTGTAACAGCCGCGATCGCACCACCTGGAGCAGATAGAATATCACGGCTGACTGCCATTAAGCTAGAGAGTAAAGCATATTGGGTTGCAGAAAAGCGCTGATTACAAAGACTCATCAAAAAGGCAACAAAAGCCGCTGTTCCCAACCCACCACAAAACTGTTCTATGTTGATCGCCAACACCATTGCTTGGTAATTTTTGCCAACATATGCCAGAAAGAAGTAAGCTAAATTACTTACAGCTTGCAAAATACCAAATACCCAAAGTGAGCGATTTATCCCTATTCTGCTTAATATTGAACCACCTGCCAAAGCACCAACAATAGTAGCGATTAATCCCATCCCTACTTGAATTGCCCCAATATCAGTTTTGGTAAAACCGGTTTGCAGCAAAAAGGGTGTGGTCATATTACTCAGTAAAGCATCGCCTAATTTATATAGAGTAATAAATAATAAAATGAACAAGCCCCGCATCACACCTTTGCGCTGAAAAAATTCGCCAAAGGGTAAAATTACGGCATCGACTAAAGAGGCAGGAGGGCTAATTTGTTTTGGTTCTGGTGCAAATAAGGTCGCAAAAATACCGATTACCATCGTACCAGCCATCACTAAATAAACTGATGACCAAGGCAAGCGATCGGCAAGTATCAATGCCAAAGCACCTGCTACTAACAAAGCAATTCTATAACCTAAAATCCAAAGCGCTGCACCAGCACCCATTTCTAATGGTGTTAAAACGTCGGTGCGGTAAGCATCACCAGCGATATCTTGGGTTGCACTAATAAAAGCGATGATAATGGCGTTGATGGCGAGAAATTGTAATGCTTGTTTAGGTTGTTGAAAACCCATAAGGGCGATCGCTATGATTAAAGCAATCTGCGTCAACAGCAACCAACCCCGTCTTCTTCCTAAAAATGGTAGGGTGAACCTATCCACAAAAGGCGCCCAGAGAAACTTCAACGAATAAGGTAAACTCGCAAGGCTAAACCAGCCAATAGCCGACAAATTCACGTTTTCTACCGTCATCCAAGCCTTTAAGGTATTACCAATTAATAACAATGGCAACCCTGATGAAAAACCTAGCAATAATAAAGCCGCCATTTTGCGGCTACCAAAAACTTGTCCCAGTCCTTTAATTTCTTTCATTATTTTCCAGATTGATCCTCACAATACTAAATTTTAGTCATATTGCCATAATCGTTGTATAATTTCATGCCAATATGCCAGAAACCGAAATAAAGGCGATCGCTTACACCTAACTTTTTCCACCATCTTTTTTTGAGAGTAAAATTAGTCTGAGTATCACTTCCTAAATTGAAATGGATTTATTTCAGTGTGATTAATGCAGTTTTAGCTGTTAATTGAACAGAGCTTACCCACGGACTAGGTATTTCCGTCCCTATCGACGCTTCGGTTGCAATCTCAAAGTCTTGTTTTCCCGATCAAGAATGCATAAGTCCTAATGATGTTATACTTTCCAGACAAGTTGTCCTCTCATCAGGGAAGATATATTAATAAAGAATGCCCCCATAACATATTTAGTACAGGTAGGCGTAAATAAGCCACCCATTCCAAATCTTTTAAAAGCTGGCTGTACGGGTTTATTAATTTCATGCTTCATACTTTATACTTCATACTTCAGCCTTTTTGTACTAGTTCCTTAAGTTTGGTTAACGTGGTAAATTTGATGCCCTCTAATTTCTACTTCGTGTGCGGCAAGGCATTTTTCCCAACCTTTACGGGTGCCAATCTCGCTTTTACTTTTAAGCAATCCTAATTCCTCTTCTTGTTGAGTGAGTTTAGCAAATTCTGCGAACATAGGATAGCTAGAAGTAACAAATGTCTCTTTGCGGTGGAGAATTGGTGGATTTACCCTACCTTCATAGTCTCGGTGGGTTATCCTTAAAGTTTTAAAGTCAATAATTATACTCGCTTGTAACGCTGGATGGGGGTCAGTGTCGAATTCTGGGTAGAACAGGTAGCAAATTTGCTGTTTATCTGTGCAAAATTTTATCAGTGTGGCTTGATCTACACGTCCAACAGTGCGACTAGCGCAGCCTTCATAAATTCTAAGTATCGGATCGAGTGCCCAAAGTGCCCAGACGTGAACGTAAAGAGCGCTGCGAGTGTGTTTACCGATTTTACTTTTTTCGCAAGCTGTTTGAATAACTTCTGGTTGACCTAAGCTGAAAAGCTTGCTGTCAGCGACTTGACATGCTTCTTCGTAGCTACCGAAAAAGGCTTTGATGTCGTGACGCATTTCCGGAGCTAGCTTGGATAAATACGGGCGTTGATCGAAATGGGTCAAAGCAAGATAAACTTGGATATCAAGAGAACGACGATAGGCGATCGCATCCCATTCCGCTTCCTCAGTTGCTTGTAATATCACCGCAAAAGCACGGCGAAAGTTACCAAATTCAATCAGTAATTCTTGTTCGTTTTCTAATTCACCTTTTATTGGCAGTCTGCCACGACGCGTATAAAATTCCATCAGTGGTTGCAACTTTTCTTTGTAGTCCTCAAACCGCTTTGTCGGGATGCAGACTCTCGGCGTAGAATTACTAGAAAAAAAGCGGATGGCTTTGTAGCTTTCTTTTTGAGCCTCATCTCTAAAAACAAAATAGATGCCTAACGCTACGGGTACTGCATCTGTATTTAGCCCTTCATCAATGTAACTTTTGAGTTCTTGTTGTTCGTAATATTTCTGAAATGTATTGCGACGGGTGACGATGCCATCACCGTAAGCTAATTGAGCATTACTGGGAGCATCAATTAATACTTGAGCCGCGACAATTAAAACTTGACGGGTGAGTTTCCAGGCATGTATAAGTGCTTCAAGCCGTTCTTCTGGATTTTCGATGACGTTGAGGACGTAGCCCAAATTGACGACATCTGCTGATGTGAGTGGTACATCTGGATAATAGTAAGGGTCCCAGCCTGCACTGGTGTAGCCTAAATTTGCTACTCGCTGTACATCACCCCCGTGTCCGCATCCGTAGTCAAAAAACGTGGTATCATTATTTAGGATTGCCCACTCCATTGCCAATCGCACAGGACGAGAGATGTCAGTGCGAAAAATCGCGGCTTTGTGACGTTCGATTTCTAAGTAGGTTTGTGACATAAAGATAGTGAACTACCCACACTCACTTGGAGTACCAAGTACTAAGAAAAAAGGATTTTAGCCCACGCAGGTAAGCTCTCGTTCGTATAGCCCCAGGCTTGCAGCCTGAGGGCTTTTCGGAGAGCGAAAATATTTCCCCTTTCCCCTTTCCCTTTAATAATTCTTATATCTTTTTAATTGCCAGTTCGATCAAATCTTCAATCTTCTTGATATTTAAATCCCCTGCTAAGTAACCGATACCACGATGTAAATGCAGGCGAAATTGCGTTACTAAGGTTTCTTTATCAGTACCTAAATTATCGTTGTAACAACGTTGCTTGAGCGCCAGTAAAAGAATATCAGACATCTCGCCGCCAAAGACGCGCCAAGTCATTTCCACGTTGCTATCTTGGGGAATTGGTACGGGGGAGGGTATAGTAGGTTCAGCCAGAGAACGACAAAACCCCCAACGACAAAGGATGTTCCATTGGTCGATTTTGGTGTTGCGTCTTAGTTTGAGAAGTTGGTCTTTTGCGGTTTGGGAAAGTTTAATACGTTCAATTGGTGTTTCCATAATGTTGGGGAGGGGGAAAGGGGAATAAAAAGAAGTTTCAGAATTTAACTTGCACAATGCCCAATGCCCCATTACCAAAAATACCCAGGTTGTATGGTAGTTTGACGGGTAGAGGAGTCGTATTTGAGGAGATATTCACGAGCGATCGCTTCATTTTCTCTGAGTGTTTCAACTTCTTGTTTGCCTATCTCAGTATCCGTAGATAATAAAATTACTTGATGGCTGGCTGAGGGAAAGTAACGTTCTACTAAGTTACCACGGTGCGAAGAATCTAGTCTCCCAAGTGGTGTATCGATTGCGACAGGTAAACGGCGTCCGGAGACTCGCGCTAAACCCCAAAGAAAAGCGATCGCTAAAAGTTGTTTTTCCCCAGCGGAAAGTCGATGTTTGGGAACGGGTTTCCCCTGTAAATCATAAAGCGAAAGGCTGAAAGTATTGGTGTGGATAGCAACACGATGCACTAAATCAGATTTGTGCAGAAGATAGCGGAAACATTCTGTCACTTCAACTTCTAACTTATTTAACTTTCGCAAAGTTAATTTTTCGCGGAAAATTTTCAGTGTATCTTGGACTTTAGCAGCCGAGTAAATAATATGCTCTTTATTTTGGCGATCGATATTTTTTTCAGTATAATTTTCTAGCTCTTTTTTCGTATTGCGAATGTTAGCATCTAATTCATCCAAACGGCGTTTTGTTATTTCCCAACTTGCTTTAGCTTCAGCAACTTGCTGTTGTGCTTGTTGCAACTCATCAACTAATCTTTGATAATCTTCTGGTGATGCAGCAGTTTGAATTTGTCTTTCTAAAGTGATAATTTCTTCTTCTTTTTTTTGTAATATATTAAGTTTATTTCCTGCATTATTTTGTGCAGATAGCAAATGGTGATGAATAATATTATCTAACTGATGTAATGTTTCCGTATCAGTTAATAGCCAAGGCTGTTCCGTCGTCGCTTTTTCTAAAGATTCATTTTCTTGATTGATAAAATGTTTAATTTGATCAACTTTTTCATCACCTAGAGCCAAATTATGAATCAAATCGAGTAATCGTTTATCTCGCGCAACTAATAAATCATGTGCAAATGCAGCTTGTTGAATATGAAGTTCTTTTTCTCCTTGGATGTAAGTCTGATTCAGCAAAGGTTCAATTAAAGCCAAAGGTAAAATATCAGCCGCTAATTCACACATTACTTGACGTGTTTTTTCAGCTGACGCAGTTATTTCTGATTTCTGCTTCTCTAACTGACTGCGTTCTCCAGCGATTTTACCACCTTCAGAAATGAATTTATCAACAACTTCTTGTTGATGAATTTCAACTTCTTTTAACTTTTCTTGTAAAGACGTTAATAAGAGCGTTTCTGCATCGTATTCTTTTTGTTGCTCTTTTAGCCTATTTTCAATTTCCTCTAAATTTGCCAAATATTTAATATCAGCAATTTCTTTGCGTTTGCGATTGACTAATATTTCCAAATCAACTGCTAAACGTTCAGCTAATTCTAGCCCTAAAAGTCCGCTAATCGCATCAACTACAATCGGTGGTGGTATTTCTTGTTCTGCGAGTTCTTTAACTTGTTCTCCATCAAAGAGAAATAAATTAGAAATTCCTACTGGGATTAGATTTTCAATATACTCATCCCAAATATTCGCTAAAGCAATATCAAGCCATTCATTCGCATCTAAAATACCTAAATGATCTTTACCGTCTTTAGGATTTTTTTCCCAAGTCCGTACCACACGATATTTTACTGGTTTGTCATTTTCAATATGTTCAAAAACTAATTCAATCCGGGTTTTCTCAACTGGATCAGTGTGACTATTAACGCATTGAGTCAGAAAATCACTATAGCTAAGATTGCCACGAGTAGAACATTGAGCACGATGTCCATATAAAGCGAGACGAATCGCATCCATCAGCGTGGTTTTTCCCCCACCATTCATCCCCCCTAAAAGGATGATTGGACGAGAATTTTCATCATCAATTTCTGGATTAAGATTGATGACTTGTTTCCCACAGTAGGGACCAAAGTTTTGTAATACGAGTTCAAGAAATTTCATTTTTCAAGATGCTTTAGAAAAATATCTTTCGTAGTAAGCGTTTCAACGCTTATCTTATTTGAAACAATCATGAATATTTTTGATGTTCAGCACTCTTCGTGCCGACTACGAAAACATTTTAACGATTGTAGGTTTAACCTATACTAATTAGGCAACAATCTTATTTTATTCACTCTTTTTATTTTGAAATTTCATACTTACCCAAGTTTTCGGTTCTGCTTCATCTGTTAAATCTGTTAACGCAACATCTCCTAAAGTTAACTGCTTCACCTTTTCCACATCACCGGAACCTGCTGCTGTTTTTAAATCGCGTTTGTAATGAGCATTTTTTATCGCTTCCTCTGGAGAGCGGGAACTAGTGTCAAAACATTTCTCTAATTTGTCGTATATTCCCACGCGACGCGACATTTTACGATATTGACGTTCTGTATCCAACAGCTTTGCCATTAATTCTAAATGCATCCCATCACCTTCACAAATTTCTTCTAACACAGCCCATTCATCACTACCGAGTAGACTATAATCAGCACCGGGACGAGGATCTGAGAAAACTTCACCAGTTACTTCCATATAAATGCGGGGTAAACTATCATCAAATTCGTGTCTTTCCTCTAGCCAAATGCGACGAATTTCGCTCAGTTCTTCTGGAGTAATTAGGGTGATATCGCGCATATTTTCTGGGGCTTTACTCCTCAATTGTTGCTCAATAGTTAGGAGTCTTCTTAACCAATATTCTCGCGCTTCTTTAATATAGGGACCAGGAATAGGCTCAACTGAAATGTCTCCTTCTATATTCCGCTCATATAGTTGGACATCTCCAGTTCTGCGACGAAAATCTCGCCAATTACGGTCTTCTGTTTCTATATCTAATTCTTTCCGTAAATCTAAAAGCGGTTGTAACCATTCTTTTTCTTCGTCATTTTGAATCATCGCTTTTAGTGAGCTATCTTCACTCACTAAAGTGCAAACCCAACAACCAAAACGAGAAGCTCCACAACTAGGGGTTGATGTATCGACAACTAAAGGACATTCATTATCCGCTGTCGCACCTCTGTACATAGTAAATAAATCTTTGTTGCTGTATCCCCAAGGATTTTCCCATTGCATTAAATAAAGCCAAACTTCATCATTTCGCCAGTCTTCTATAGGGCTATAAACTAAAGAGTTTGGTAAATTCATGTTAGGACTAAGATGATCGCGGACTCTTTTCGTTTGCCATTCTTTCATCCTTTTAGCGCGTGATGAACTTTCAGCTTTCCGAATACCTAAAACAACGATCGCTTCAGTGTTAACCCGAATCACATCTCGAATGAAACTGTTAGATGGACTAATTTTTAAACGTTGCGTACACCAACGAAATTTCCTTCTTGGTGCCGGATATCCTTTACCGATTAATCCTACCCAAAATGTTTCTTTTAGTTCCGGGTGTAGCAGATGCGGTATCATAGGCATCTGTTGTTCTTTTGCCGCAACTTTAATTTGCTCTAAAGATTTGCGTACCCAAACAGAAACATAAGGATTTTCTACAAGGGTATCGGTTGTAATTACATGAATCGTCTTAGTCCGCTTGGACAATGGGAGAGATGCGATCGCATTCCAGATTAACTGTAAAATTGTTGTCGAATCTTTACCACCTGAATATCCAATTACCCAAGGAATGGCATCCAGAGTGTATAATTCTTGTATCTCGACAGTCAATTCTTGGATATTATCCACTAAATCTGCGACTGTACGTACTTGCTCTCGTTTCTTTTCTGGTTGTGCTGTAGCCATTTCTCCTTCCCTGTATAGACACGGGCATTAGTTACCCTCTTTATATGTACTGTATTTATCAGCTTTATTATTGTAGAACGTAAAGTTTTTAAAAACTTGCCTATATTCAGCGAATTTTATAGAAAACTAGTTTGTATTAACTTTAAAGTTTTCAAGAATCAACATGAGTGATAGTACATCTGACATCGCGAGCAAGTATCTAGCAAGGGAAAACAAGGATAAACAGGTATTGGCTTTATTGCTAGAGAAATTCCTGGGGAAAAAGGATCAGATTCTCGTCCAAAAAACAGAGATGGGTGGAAGTATCGCTTATGTGGGTTCTGTCACTTTGGAGTGGTTTGCTAGTCGCGTTCGCTTTGCATCTAGTTTACCGCTGCTTCAACAAAAGTATAATCCGGAAACCGATAATGTCGAAATTGACGCCGATAGTATTGACGAAATTCGTCAGCGTCCCCTTGATTGGTCACGTCAACTTCCCCTAGCGCAGTATTTAGCAGCAAGGACTAATCATAAGTTTCCCCCTGTTTTGGTGGTAATTAACCAACCTTGGGTGGATAATCCGAAAGCTGTTGAGTGGAATAAACAAGGAAGTGCGACAAAATCGACTATTGATTTTACCCCATTAGATAAAGATGGTAAAGTCGGTTTACTGAACGTTTCCCAAGAGGATGTAACTATTTATGCACTCGATGGTCAGCATAGACTGATGGGGGTACAGGGTTTGATGGAGTTGATTAAAACTCGCAAACTCCAGCGTTACAAAAAAGATAAAACTGCTGACGATACTTTTATTACTTTATCTGACTTAATTGAACAGTATCATGTGAACCCAGCTTATCTGCAAAACTTGCCCGCAGAAAAGATTGGGATTGAATTTATTTGTGCGATCGCAGCTGGAGAAACCCGTGAAGAAGCAAGACGACGGGTGAGATCCATTTTTGTTCATGTTAACTTGATGGCTGCACCTTTAACAAAAGGTCAGTTAGCGCAGTTAAATGAAGATGATGGTTTTTCCATAGTTGCGAGAAAAATCGCTGTGACGCATCCATTATTTGAACAAAAGAGCGATCGCAAACCTCGCGTTAATTGGGATAGTGCAACAGTGGCATCGAAATCAACAGTTTTAACCACCCTGCAAGCTCTGCAAGATATGTCTGGCAGATATTTGGGGCAAAAATTCCCTATGTGGAAACCCTTAGATAAAGGCTTAATTCCCATGCGTCCAGAAGATGACGAACTTCAAGAGGGAATTAAGGAGTTTGAAAAGCTATTTGATTATTTAGGGAGTCTTCCCAGTTATCAGCTTTTAGAAGAAGAGGATACACCACCTCTGCGACGATTTAGCTTTGAGAAAGATGGGGGAGAAGGAAATATGCTTTTTCGTCCTGTGGGACAAGTAGCGATCGCGCAAGCTTTGGGAATTTTGGTTTTTCGCAAAGGGTTATTACTCGAAGACATATTTAAGAAGCTTCGCAGATTTGACCAAAAGGGAGGATTTAGCGGTATGGAGTATCCGCAATCTCTGTGGTATGGGGTTTTGTACGATCCAAATAAAAAGCGGATTCAAGTTGCAGGACGAGATTTGGCAGCGAAGTTATTAATATATATTCTCGGTGGAATCACAGATCAAATGGAGCGTGCAGAACTTCGCAAAGCTTTGGCGAATGCGAGAACTGTGGAAAATAAAACTATCAGTTTTGATGGTAAGTTTGTTGAACCAAAGGAAGTAGGACTTCCACCAGTTTTGTAGTTGGTGTTTGCGTAGCTTTTTGAACTGTCACTTTCACTCAGATAAAATACTACCGAAAAAATGGGTTTGAGCTACGTGCTTCTAGCACGGCTTTTATTTAATTTCCGAATTATTTCTCTGAATACATCATTTTGGGTGCGGTTTGTTTGGGTACAGTATTCCAGAAGTATTTTATATTCTTCATCAGAACATCGCACAGTTAATTTTTTCATGCCGTCATAATGCCGTCTATTTATGGTAGAATCTTAGCATGAAAACACTGAAGTTCAAGTTATATCAACACAAGCGGAATAGATTCCTCAAACGCATGATTAATGCGAGTGGCATAATCTACAACCATTGTATTGCTCTCCACAAAAGATATTATCGAATGTGGGGAAAACACTTGCGGAGCGCAAAACTTCAGTCTCATATTGCAAAACTTCGGAAGCGTAAAGAGTTTTGGCAGTCGGTTGGTTCTCAAGCGGTACAAGATATATGTCAGCGCATTGAGAAAGCCTACCAGTTGTTTTTTAAACATAATAAGAAGGGGGTTAGAGCACCAGGGTTTAAGAAGGTCAAAAAATATAAGTCATTCACCTTAAAGCAAGCCGGATATAAGTTTCTGGGTAGTAACAGGGTAAAGATTGGGAATAAAGTTTATCAATCTGTGGATACGTTTTAGAAAGTCTTGATTTATCAGTTAGAGAGTGGCGTTGCCAGGAGTGTCAATCAGTTAATGGAAGAGACGAAAACGCCGCTAAAAACATTCAAGCAGTCGGGGCATTGACTGTTAGCTTAGGCGATGTCAGACAGGCTAGTCCTGCAATTGCTGTTTGAGGCTAGAATCCCCGTGCGTTCACGCCGTGCGTTCACGCCGGGGAGTATGTCAATCTAAGAAATTTGGCTTGGGAGTAGTCACACCATTACGACCAACAGCGGGTATTTCCACTAGCTGATCTGTAGCAGTAGGAGTTCCATTAGTATTGCCACTGGAAGTCACTGAAAATTGATTGCCAGGATGTCCATTGGGGACGAACAGTTGCGGATGGTCAAAGGGTGCTTGTTCAAGGAGGACTCGCTGATCAGTGAGTCCGGTTCTCATGAAAGCGACCAAATCAGCTTTTTGCTGCGAGTTTAAGCCCAATATTTGTGGATCTCGTCTACCGTCGTCACCTCGACCACGATTGTAGAAGTCAACAACTTGCTCCAGAGTTGCCATCCCACCATTATGCATATATGGAGCTGTCAAGGCGATGTTACGGAGGGTAGGTGCTTTGAAACGTGATGTAGTAAAATCTCCAGCTCCTGGGTCTTCTGACGCAGGTCTGACACCGTAGTTAGCGAAGAAGCCGTTAGTAGCAGCATTAATCAACGGATTGCCAGAATCAGTTGAAGCGACTCCTGCGGTTCTTCTCACCGAAGCCCTGGTGAATTCTGGAATAGTATGGCAGGTGTTACAATATCCACCACCATTCGTTCCAGGAGTTGTACCCGTGCCGTTTGAAGCAGTGACAAACACAGTCAGACCGCTTTTTTCCTGAGCGGTCAGAGCATTGGTATTTCCTGCCTGGAATTTATCAAAAGGTGTCTGGTCAGATACAAGAGTAGACATATACTTTTGCATTGCTAATCCAGCAAACAAGCCGAAGTTATATTGTCCGAGCGTAAACTGATTATCAAGTAAAGCTACCCCCTGACCAATGTTTTTGACTGTTGTAGTGCCATTACTATTAACCTGAATTATTTTATTATTGACACTCCACCATTCCGGCTTAAAGGCTTGCTGAATCAGAGCATCATAGCTGAGTATTTTCAGTCCGGGCTGAGGCGAACTGCTGTCAGCACCTAAAACACTGTCTTGCGGATGTACAATTTGCTTGGCTAGGGGTCTGAGGGCAGTTGACTTCTTACGTCTCCTCGCCAGGAACTTACCCCCGATGTCATGAAGACTACGACCAGCAGCAGACAACTCAAATGGACTTAATGGTGGTCCTGTTACTAGGGAAGCGAGGGAGGAATTGTCGAGCGAAACTGTAACTTCAGCTACGGCGTTGTTTTTAACTGCTTTGTAAACTTTAGCACTAGAGTCTGCTACCCCATTTTCATTCACCCCATTAAAGGTTTCCTTGGCACGACCATCCCAAAACTGGAGTTTATTGAAGATGGCATTAATTACCGTTGGGGTATTACGCGGCTCAACTCGGCGCACATTAATTCCATTTATTTGAAAGCCGTCTGGATCTGGCGTAGATGTAACATTATCTGCTGCTTGACCCGGAACAGTTTCTACGAGAACGCTATTAAATACACCTTGGGATGAGGCAACATCGTTAGGATCAGAAAGAATTGTACTGTTGCGATCGCTAGGATCTGCCAGTTTGTGAAATGGAAAATCTGCCGCAGTGAGTTGATAGTTTGGACCACCACCAACCTGGAAAGTTGTATCTTTCAGTGATGCTAAAAGACCAGGACTGATTTGATTCTTTGATCTGTTATCAGCTCCCGCATGAAAGTGACAACTAGCACAGGACTGAATGCCGTCGCTACCAAGCTGCATATCCCAGAATAGGGATTTTCCTAGCTTGAGTAGGGCTGTTTGGTCTCGAACAAAGTCTCCCAGATTGCTTGGTTCAGCCACTGCTGTTAGGAGTGGTGGGTTCGCTGGGGTAGGGTCTCCAGGTGTAGGTGCTGGAAGACTAGTTATGGCATTTAAGGGAGCTGGGTTCCGTGTCACTTGCGCGGATACGACACCTCCGCTAGCGATCGCCAGAAAAATTATGAGAAAAATTGCCAGAGGGCGTGAAGCTCTTGATACTATTCTGGTTTTAAACCTTGAATAAATCCCAAAAAGCATTGCAATTACCACTAGTAATATTACTAGTGCATAATTTAAGTGTATCATTAAGACCTCGCAATACGTGTGAAAACTATGAAGTTGAGGCTGACTCAGAAAGATTGAGGCATCCTTTAGAGGATGTTTGAAATTTATAAAGGTAGACTATTCAACCTTTCCAACTGAACTCACCCCGTGCATAATGAACTGCGTACTGAATGGCATAACTGCAAAGGTAAGCAGTGGATTTCATACAAGTAATATTACTTGTACTGTATTTTATCCTATCATAATATTTGCTGTGCATGTAAAAAATGCCAGGTTGATTCTGACTTAGCAAGACATCTCTAAAAAATAATTAATTCGTGGGAAAAGAGAAAAATAGTTATTCTTTTTTCAAAAAATAACCATTTCCGAAAAATGATTAATTTCTGTAAAAAGAATATTAAAGAGTGTTTACAGCACAAATATGAACCAATAATTATGAATATTTGTGGCATCATTAGATTAGGAATTGAGACATTTATCGTAAATTAAAGAGTTTAAGACTTATTCTCCTAAAGCCAACATTTACACGTAGCTTCAGTTATTCTCAATATTCAAATATAACCAAAATTAAGACAGGAATTTACTTAAATCAAATTCCTCTTCTTGTTGTTGTTTATTTGTTCGATCGCAACTTAAAAATAATAAAATGCGCTCTGAATAATCAACAGAGCCATGCAATTCATTTTGCAATATTTCTAATCCCCCATTTGCGTATTCTTCAAATATCTGATTGCGTTGCCTTTCATATTCCTCCTCATTCAGAGATAAAATTTTTATATCTTGAGTTTCATTAATAGCCAATAACTTTATTAAAATATCATGTCCCATAGAAGCAAAAGACTCTAACCTAATTGGTGATGGTTCTCTTTTAGATATTTCCCCTAAAGGAACACGCTTATTATGCTTGGCACCCAAAGCAGCAGCAAAAGCGATCGCATCCGCAAAAGTCTGAAAAGGACCCATTGCACCATCAGCCGAAATTAAAGCCTTCACCAACTCAGCCTTATCTTTAGCAACCCTGATTCTGCCAGTTTCAGCCATAATATTGATATATACTACGTTGCAATTTTAACCACAAACCTAAACGCGATCGCACTCTCTAATCTTGGCGTACTTGGCGCCTCTGCGGTTCGTTTTCCTAAAAAATAAGCGCGATACTCCTGCGGAGTCACTTCGCGATCGCACATCACATCATAAACAAATTATCCACCGGCATTGACCATCCCGGTAATGCCGGTTCAGCTTGCGCTACTTCACCACGACCATAGACTTGCGGTTGTTCAGGATTACTTGCACAATATACCCTAATAACCTCTTCTTCGAGTACATCCACATCCCACACAACTAAAGTACCCGCAGCAAAATAATCAAGACGCTTTGCAGCCATATTTTTTTTGCTGTATCACCATAATCATTTTCACTTCTCACCTCAACCGCAAAAATAGGGGCACCATTGAGGAACTTACCACCTGTAGCTTTGCCAATGTAAAATGCTGCATCAGGACTTAAAGAACGACGATTAAGAAGATTCACAACAAAACCAACATTATCAGGTAAAGCATAACCACTCCTTGCCAGACGTTCATAATCCCGCAGACTAGCATAAATTTCACCTCCTGCACGTCCTGGTAAAAATCCGGTTGGAGACATTAGCAGCAGTTTTCCATTTACAATCTCCGCCTTACAATTGTCAGGTACGAGGTACAAATCTTCAATAGTTGCCTCAGCCTTTATACTCATAAAATACCTCAGATTAATTTGAGATAATTTCAATTTAACAAATGCACTTATCTTACTTCGTCTACTTCGCTACGAGTGCGGTTCGTTTTCCTAAAAAAATACAGCAAGCGATCGCATAGAATAATAATCTCACGCAGAGGCGCAAAGAATAACTATAGCGGGTTGCATGGCAATACAGAACCTCACACCGACCGTTCCGGACACCCCTCTCCTTTATAAGGAGAGGGGAAGGGGGTGAGGTTTTATCTACCACATTCAACCTCAACAATTTCCGTATACTCAAACTCATTCGGACTTTGCCTAATCAACGCATATCTTTCCCCATTCAACTCAATATAATCTTGTTCGCAATCAGGTTTAGAAGAATAATAAGTCAACACATATTCTCTCCCTATTCTCTTCGCAATTTCCTCCTCAACTTCACCTCTCCATTGCGTCTGAGTCACCAACACAATCAACTGATTTGCTAATTGCGGAATAGTCTTCGCAATTTGCCGGCGATAGTTATTATCCAAACTACCAAAAGGCGAATCCATCACTATGGGGAATGTGTTACTATCTGGCATCATTAACATTTTTCTTTCACTCCATTCCCGCACCTTGTCGATAATGCTGCCGATAAAAGATAAACTGAGAATTTGATTTTCACCTGTAGAAGCTGCAACTAGCGCTTCCATACCTGTTGTATTTTCTACTAGCGTCAATTCATATTTTTCGCTGATTTTAGGAATGTAAGGTGTAAAAGAAATTTGACTGAATATCTCTTGTACTCGCTTTTCTAATTGCAAACGAAAGTGATTTTCTTGACGAAACTTAACTTCCGTTAATCGATCAATTGCATCCTGGGTAGCAGCAATCCGTCGTTGTGCGAGTGTTTGCTTATCTTCATTCAGCTTCTGTTTAGCAACTTGCTTATTAAAACCTTCTATTTCCGTTTTCAGATTAGCAATTTGCTGTTGATTTGCACCTTGTTCTAACGTTAATTCTCTAATTTTATCTTCAATTTCATCTAACCGCTTTTGTAAACTGCGAATTTCTTCACTTGGATCTTTTCGCAAGCGTTCTTGAATAGTATCTAACTCACCTTCAACTTGAGATATAGTTTCCCTTAACTGATTAATTCTGACTTGTTCTTTATCAACTTCTTCCCAAAACGCGACTGCTTGCTTATCAATTTCATCTACTTGAGCGCTCATCCGAAAAGCTGTTTCTTCTATCGTTGAAGAACCAGCTTTATCGAGCAAATTTTTCACATTCTCGTGTCGATGAGTTCCGTCGTGTAATTCTGCACCACAAATACAGCGTTTAGAATTGAGTAAGTCGGTAACAAACTCCCGCGAAATTCCCGCAGTTAATTTACCACGCTGCTTCAAATCTTCAACAATAGTACGAAATTGGCTTGTAGTTGACCATAGTAACACCGTATAACCGCGTGTGGAAATAACTTTTTTTAACGCTTCTCTGGTTTGTTTGAGATTTTCTTGGTTTGCTTTTTTCTGGCTTTCTAACTCTTGTCGTCTTTCTTGAATTTCTTTGGCAGCGCTGAGTTCTCGCAAACGGTTACTTGTCTCTTTTTTAAAAGTATGTTGATATTCTAACTCTTGTTTTATTTCCGTTTGTCGCTTGATAATGCGCTCAATTTCCCGCTCTAGCTTTTCCTGCTGCCTTAAAAGCTGTTTCGTTTCGGAATTACCGATGAGTTTTAATTCATTGTCTAAAGTTTTCTTTGCTTCCCCCAAATGCTTGATAGAACGATTTATTACTTCTACCCCTAAAAGCATCTTTGTTGCTTCCGCGATTTCCGCTTTTTTATCAGAACGTACTATTTGCTCAATGCGTTCGCCATCAAAGAAAAAATATTGATGTAAATTACTTGGTAAAATCTGATTGATAATATCTTCTGGTTGTTGGAGTGGAAAATACCAGCGTCCATCATCTCCAGATACTTGCATTAGTAATTCTGTCTTACCAACATCAATATCAGTTGCATTTTTATAAACCCGACACTGACGTTTGACATTGTAGCGTTTGCTGTCATGTTCCCAAGCTACTTCTACCCAACATTCTACAGCTTGACCGATTTCAGCTTCTGCGATCGCTCGCTTATTAACTAACTGCTCAATTGATGCAAATGCTGCACTAAACTTCTCATACAATACCCATGTAAATGCATTTAGCAGACTGGTTTTTCCCGCACCATTATTACCGTGAATAATTGTTGTGTTATCAGCCTCACCAACTGCTAAGATGATTTCTGGTGTTTTGCCATAAAAAGAACGAAAGTTACATAGCTTGATTGAAGTCAGCTTCATTAGACATCTCCAGAAATTAATTATGCGTTGCCCTAAACCCTTGTAGAGACGTAGCACTGCTACGTCTCTGTAGCACTGCTACGTCTCTACCTATGACTCTGGAGATATCTATTGCACAACTTCCTTGACTATTTTTAATATATCATCATTAATATGGCTGAAACTTTTCTTATCAAGTCTGCTTTTTTCTAGATACCATACCTGCTCGATTATTTGCCGCACTTCCGCTGGAGCATTGATAATTGGCTCCTGAACATCATCGATATTCGGCTCTTTTGTCATTTCGATTTTAAAAGAAGTTTTTATTCTCTATTTTAACCGTCTCTACTCCTGTACGCGCAGCCTGAAAGCTACTTTTATCGTTATCTTTATTTTCAGGCAAAAAAATAGAAAATTTGCAATTTTTTGTCAAAAATAGCTTTCTTTTTAGGCTGTTTCCTGATATTATTAGATATAACTAAATAGCCTTGATCATAATGGAGTGGTGGCTCTTTTAAAAATTTCGCTAGTCCTCCATTATAATAAAATCAATCTCATACTTATTATTATCTCATATTTAGTCCTATTTTTATCGATTTTTTTCTTTTTTTCTAAAAATTTATTTCCACGAATTGGTGCAATCATATCATGCCCGTTTAATTAACATAATAAAAACCTACCTAACGTCGTAGAGACGTTCCGTCGGAACGTCTTTACTGGAACGTCATATCAAAGGTTATACCGTTTCACAAAAACCTTGATACAAATACAGACTTGTAGAGACGCGAAATTTCGCGTCTCTACAAGATTCATATGTATCGCTATTAACGTGAAATGGTATTAGATATCCAATAAATCGTATCTCTTTTGTAAAGCAAGTAATTTCATCCTTGCTTCACCGGCATTATCAGCTAAATCAGCAAACTCAACAAAGCGACGCAATTCTTTTCTTAACAAATTGCGCTCAACTTCTAAAGTGTTTCTGTCAAGTTCTGGTGGAAGCACAATCATATCAAATATAGTAGCGCGTTCTTTACCTGGGTGAGGGCGCAAAACTCGTCCTCTTCTCTGAATAAATTGGCGGGGATTTCCTGAACTTGCCAAAATAACAGCAGTTTGAATGGCGGGAATATCAACTCCTTCATCTAAGCAGCGAATTGCTACCAAACCTTGCAAATCACCGCTTTCAAATTGATGACGCAAACTTTCTCTTTCTTGTAAAGGCGTTTTTGCGGTGTATGTGCTGACTCGATACCCTAATTCTCCTCCTAATATTTTGGCGACTGCTTTAAGTTGGTGTAACGATGAATGTCCCTCTTCTTGTGCGGCATCACTACAATAGAAAAGGGTGTGAGTAGTTTCACGACGAGTTAGCATTAATCCACGCAAAGCGTTTAATTTATTTTCTGCTGCACCAATTAATCTTGCCCGTTGCATTAACAAAGGTTTTAAATCTTCGTTGCCTTCAAAGTCACCTAAATCTAAATTTTCTCGTTCTCGATACAGTAATGCTCGTCCTATTCTTTTAGTTAATTTTAAGTAAGCAATGCTTTCTGCTTCTGTTAACTCTACTAAAATTGGATGATAGAGATAATGTACTAACGCACCTTGAGAAATTGCATCCTTTAAAGTGAATTCTGGCTGAAGAACGGCACCAAAGTAATTAAATAAAGATTGAGTGCCACCATCATCAAAATATCTTTCTGGGGTAGCAGAAAGAGCGAGTCGTAAACCCACGCGGCGTGGTAAACTTTCTTCCAACTTAGGTGCGCCTAAGTTATGTGCTTCGTCACCAATAATCAAAGTCTTTTCGGGAAAGTACTTGAGTTGAGAACCAAAGCCATCACCAATTAATGTGGAATTGGTAGTCACAATCGTGAGAAAGGATTGGGAACCAGAACGCACATTATAAAGTTGGGTAGAAAGTTGACTTTGCCACGTTCGTAAATCTTCAAAAGCTAAAATGGGCTGCAAGTTGAATTTTTCACATTCTCGCGCCCATTGGGTGACAAGATGACGAAAGGGACACACCACCAACAAAACTTGCAAGTTAATTTGTTTGTATAACTCGCAAGCGATCGCTAATGCTGTAATCGTCTTACCACTACCAGTAGCCATCTTCAATGTACCTCTGCCGTTGTTGGCAAACCAAGACTCAATAGCTTGTCGTTGATATTGGCGTAATTGCAGATATTGGGGCATTTTGGGGCATCCTGGTAGTGGTTGAGTTTGATAATTGCCCTTACTTTCGCCGGCAAATGGTTTTTTCAGCTTGAAAGTGGGCAATTTCTCAACTCGTGATGTCAGGTACATATAAACAGCGATGACTAAAATGGTAATGAAACGAGAATTAGTAGTTAGTTGTTTATAAAACCACTAACTACTATCTACTAACTACTATCCACTATCCACTACCCATATATCAGTTGTAACCTCGCCAGACGCCGACGAGAGTACCTTGCACCTCTACTTGTACTGCGGATACTTCGATGGGGTTATATTTGGGATTTGCAGGTTTGAGGGTGACGCGATCGCCATTTCTGTAAAATCGCTTCAATGTCGTGCCGTGTCCTTCGACTCTGGCGGCGACAATGATACCATTTTTCAGATGATCTGGTTCTGGTACTGGACGCAGAAATACCACATCTCCATCGACGATTCCGACTTCAACCATACTATCGCCGGCTACCCGCAAAGCATATGTTTGCGGAGGCAACGACAAATTAGCCAAATCCAGATGTTCCACAACATCGGTGAACGGTTCGATTAAACCTCCGGCAGCGATTGTACCTAAAATTGGCACACCTGATTTTAGCGGACGCAAAACCCGAATTGTTCGCGCTTTACCTTCATTCCATTCAATATGTCCTTTGGCGCGTAAATGCTCCAAGCGGCTTTGAATCGGTGCAGGTGATTTCAGGTTCATTGCCTGCATCATTTGCCTAATTGAGGGCGAATGCTGGTGCGATCGGATGTATTCCGCCAGCCATTCGTAAAGTTCTTGTTGAGCTTCTGTTAGTCTTTCCATAAATTAGTAGGGAGACAAAGTACAAATGTCTCTAGAACATTAGTACTACAAAAAACCCTCCAATGGCTTATAAATTTTGAATTTTTGATTTGAGATTTTGAATAATAGCCCACTAATCCAAAATCTCAAATCTCAAACCTAAAATTGTTCTGCCCCTAAGATACTTGCAAGTAGAGCTTTTTGAGCGTGCATCCGATTTTCTGCCTGATCCCAAACTCGTGAATGAGAGCCTTCAATTACAGATTCAGTAATTTCTTCACCGCGATGAGCTGGTAAACAGTGTAAAACAATTGCGTCGCCATCGGCAAGACTTAATAGCGGCTCGTTGATTTGGTAGGATTGAAAAATTGGTAGCCTTGCGTCGGCTTCTGCTTCTTGCCCCATACTTGCCCAAACATCAGTATAAAGTACAGAAGCTCCCTTTACTGCTGCTTCTGGGTCATTAGTTAAGATAACTTCAGTTTTGTTGTCGGCTATTGCCCGTGCTTTTTCGGTGATGGCTGAAGAAGGCTCATAGCCAATTGGCGTGGCAATTCTTACATTCATCCCTACCAAAGCACAGCCTAACATCAGAGAATTGGCGACATTATTACCATCACCCACATAAGTCAAGGTTAAGCCGGCTAGGGTGCCAAAACATTCTTGAATCGTCATTAAATCTGCCAATACCTGACAAGGATGTCCTAAATCGGTAAGCGCATTAATTACGGGAATTTTGGCATAATGGGCAAAAATTTCCAAATCTTGGTGTGCAAAGGTGCGAATTGCCAAAATATCCAAATATCGATCCAACACCCGCGCTGTATCTTCTATGGGTTCCCCGCGACTCACTTGGGTGACATTGGGGTTAAGATCAATTACATTTCCACCCAGTTGATACATCGCCACTGTCAGACTGACTCGTGTCCGAGTTGAAGCTTTGGAAAATAACAACCCCAGCACTTTAGGACAATGCAACTTTAGCCGTTGTGATTTCAACTCAGTTGCCATTTGCAAAAGTTCTTGAACTTCGGTTGCACTGAAGTCTGCCAAACTTAATAAATCTCGTCCGATCAACGCTGCCATTGTTGTGATCTGTAAAGAACAATTATGTATTTATGTTTGTTTACCGTGCTGTATTCAAAAAATACCACTTTAAAACTTTACCAGATATTTTGGTGTTCAGCCCTGAGATTTAAGATCGCTTTTGCAGCCTTCAATAAATCATTTACAGGCGGAAAAATCACAAATATGTGACAAAGCAAGCATTTTTTTCTTTTTTTGCACTTGACGTTGTGCAATTAACTGGCTTATGCTAAAATGTGAAATTGGGATGATGGCTAAAACAGAAAAGTTTTGCGATCGCCCTAATTTAGCGTTCCGCCAGCATAGCACAGTGGTAGTGCATCCGACTTGTAATCGGAAGGTCGTCGGTTCAAATCCGACTGCTGGCCTTATGCTCTGCATGGTTTAGTGCTTAATTTGAGTATATGCGGCGAGACTGCACTGCGTACAATAATTATCAAGACAGTATGCAGGCAGAAGGTGATGGAAGAAACGAAATTGGACTGGTTAAGAATTGTGTTGGTAGAACCAGCAGGTCCAATGAATGTAGGATCTATAGCACGGGTGATGAAAAATTTCGGGCTACATCATCTAGTATTAGTTAATCCTCAATGTGACTTTTTGGGGTTGGAGGCAAAAAAAATGGCAGTTCATGCCGACGATGTTTTAGAATCTGCGGTATCGGTGCCGACTTTGCCAGAAGCATTGCAAGGATGTGTCAGAGCGATGGCTACAACTGCTCGTGTGCGTGATTGGGAAACGCCTTTAGAAAATCCCCGCGATGCATTACCCTGGTTATTGGAAGAAAAAGACAAATCAGCAGCGTTGATTTTCGGTCCAGAAGACCGGGGATTAAGTAATCAAGAGTTAAACTATGCTCAGAGATTTATTCGCATTCCCACCGATTCTATTTATCCAGTGCTAAATTTGGCTGCGGCTGTGGGAATATGCTGTTATGAACTGGCAGAAAATCTCAAGCAAAGTGATAATCAAAGCTTAAACAAAACTGAACTCGCACCTTTTGAGGTTGTGGAAATATACTATCAACAATTAGAATCGCTGTTATTGCAAATTGGTTATGTTTATCCACATACGGCAGCTAGTCGGATGGAAAAGTTTCGACAACTTTATAATCGCGCTGGACTGCAAACTAAGGAAGTAGCGATGTTGCAGGGAATTTTGCGGCAGGTAAAATGGGCTATGGGGGGAAAGAGCGATCGCGAAAATTTGTAACTCATCGCTTATTATATACTGGTCATCTCCCCAAAATCATAAACATAACTTCAACACAAAAATGCTACTTAATGACAGAAAATGATTTCAGTATTAAAGTGTTGCTATAAGTTTTGGGTCGGGATGCAATAAACAAGTAGAATGGGTCATAAGGAGTAGCAGTGTCAGAATCAAGTGATAAACTAATCGCTTTCTCACAGCGTCAACCCAGTAACCGACGCCAAAATAAGCGTAGAGTGCAACCAGTAGGACAAAATAAAGAGAAAAAGAGCAAACCGCGTTCGCAGAGCGTCGACCACAGGAGAAGAGAAGGACTCCCGCAACCCCAAAAAGTCAGCACTACACTTACTCCTCCAAGTGTCCCGAAGGCACGACCAGGGTTAATTATGCCATCTGCTGTCAAAGGAAGAATACCACCCTTTAAGCCCAGCGGTGCAACCTTAAAGCCGATGCAAAAGCAAAAGCAGGTTGTATCAAAAAGAATATCGCCATCGCCGTACAGCGCTTCGCGCATGAAAACCGCAAAGCGTGTCCGACAGGACAAGGTGGGTAAACGACCATCACGCAAAACTAGGTTAAAGCCAATGGCAAGATCCTTGTTATATGCAATGCGCTTGTTAATTGTCGGAGTTGGTATTGGTGCGATCGCTGGTACAATACTATCAGTTTTAGATCCTGCTACTCGAATTAACCCAGCTTCATTAGTGTCATCACCTAATGTAGAGCAAAAGGCACAATCTAACCAGAATTCCCAAAGTAGCGGTTTATATTTATCCCAGGAAATCACCTCCTTAAAAAGTGCTGTGCAGAATTTGGCACTAGCAAGTCCAAATTTGACTCCAGGAGTTTTCTTAGTAGATTTGAATAGTGGCGGTTATGTAGATATAAATGGTGGTGCAAGTTTCCCGGCAGCTAGTACAATTAAAGTGCCAATTTTGGTTGCCTTTTTTCGGGATGTGGATGCTGGCAAAATTCGCCTAGATGAAATCCTAACCATGCAACAGGATATGGTTGCAGGGGGTTCGGGAAATATGCAATATAAACCTGTGGGAACTCAGTTCACGGCGCTGGAAGTTGCCACGAAAATGATTACAATCAGCGATAACACTGCTACAAATATGCTGATTGCTAAATTAGGTGGTATTGAAGCCTTAAATCAACGTTTTCGCAGTTGGGGTTTGACAACCACCGCTATTCGTAACAAACTTCCAGATTTAGAAGGTACAAACACCACCAGTCCCAAAGAATTGGGGAATTTACTAGCGATGGTGAATCAAGGTAATTTAGTAAGTATGCAATCGCGCGATCGCTTGCTCGATATCATGCGTCATACTGAAAGAGATACATTATTACCCTCTGGTTTGGAAGCCGGCGCAACCGTTGCTCACAAAACCGGCGATATTGGTACAATGTTAGCGGATGCTGGTTTAGTTGATATGCCAAATGGCAAGCGCTACATCGCCACTGTCATGATACTACGTCCGAATAACGATCCTCGCGCCGAAAAACTCATCAGTGCAGTTTCTGGTATTGCTTACCAACAATTCAGCCAAAATGCTGCACCCAATGCCGTAGGTAACACTCCACCCCCAAGCGGTTATCAATCCCCAGTCATGACACCTCAAACCAACACTCCACCCCCAAGCGGTTATCAACCTCCAGTCATGACACCTCAAACCAACAATACAGGAAGTTACCCACCCCCATACACGAATTATTCACCCAATAACATGGGAACCAATTATCAATACCCCACAACCAATCCTCAATATTACCCTCCAAGATAAATACAAGGGTTAATTTTCATTCGTAGTAAGCACAAAGCGTGCTTCAAATACTAGTTAATTTTGAGATAATGTCCGTTTACAGTAATAAAAACTTACCTACCGTCATAGAGACGTAGCACTGCTACGTCTCTACAGTATATCTGATAAGCCTGTCATAATATGACTGGTTCAGGTAGGACGAGGAAGAAACTACTGAAAATTTTACGCCCTAATTTTAACACCGTTGATATCGCATTCCCGGTAACTGCGAAATCAAACCCATAAGTTCCAACTGCAACAAAGCACTAGAAACCGAACCAGCATTCATCCCCGTTTGTTGGATAATAAAATCAAAAGGTAAAGACTCCGAAGAAATAGCCTCCATAACTTGTTGCAGTTCTGGTGGTAAATTTAGCAAAGGCAACTCTTGCTGTATTGGTGAAGCTTCAATATCATTAAGTTGTGGTATTGCCCCCAACATTTTTAACAGTTCATCAAGTTCTCTGAGAATCGGCGTTGCTCCTTGATAAAGTAACTTTAAACACCCTTGGGATGGCTGGTCATCCAGTCTACCAGGTAGTGCATAAACATCTCGTCCAAATTCATTTGCGTATCGTGCTGTAATTAAAGCACCAGATGTTAACGGTGCTTCCATCACCAAAACAGCGCGAGTCAACCCGGCAATTATTCGATTGCGACGGGGAAAATGAGTGCGATCGGGTGGTGTTTTCGTGGTATATTCACTCAGCACTAATCCACATGTTAAAATCTGCTTGTATAAATCGCGATTTTTGTGTGGATAAATGACATCTACACCAGTACCCAAAACGGCTATTGTCCTTCCACCAGCTTTCATCGCAGCTAAATGACATTCAGTGTCAATTCCCTCTGCCATTCCAGAAACAACTGTAAAATTATTTTTCGCCAAAGCCGTGCTAATTTGACGAGTCCAACGTATACCATATTCTGTAGGTTTACGTGTACCGACAATGGAAACCAGGGGTTTTTGTCCGAGATTTTCTGATAAGTCCACTTCACCACGATAATACAAAATTGGCGGTGGACTTGGTGTTTCTAGCAGCAAGCGCGGATAATCTACATCAGCTGGTGTCCAAAAATGAGGATTTTCTTGCTGGTGTTTAATCAGTAGTTCTTCGGGATGCAAAGCAGAACGTTGTTTTATCACCTTTTCCAGCGTCTGCAAACCAAAACCCTCTACTTGACCCAATTCAACCTGATGTGCTTTCCAAGCGGCAGACAACGTGCCAAAATGCTGTTGTAAACGTTGTAACAACACTGGACCAATCCCCGAAATTTGTGACCAAGCTAACCAATATGCACGTTCTTCTACCACTTTCCCATCCTCACTCGTACTGCTTGATTATTCCCAAATTGAGTTTGTCTATTTATGTTGATGAATGGGAAAATAGTTAGTGGTTAGGGGTTATAGCGATTCCCAGATTCATGAGGTACAGAAAGAAAGAAAGAATTAACCGCTTCGGAAGATAGATAAACGCCGATGGACGCAGATAAATTTGTACCTCAGCAGACTAGGAAACGCTATAGCAGAAAACCCAACAACTATCAACTATCAACTATCAACCAACAACCAACAACCATCAATGATTAAATATTTATATCGTCCTCTATTATGCATATCTGGTTGCTTAATATTTTTAATTTTGCATAGTTTTCTCGGTTCATCTCCTAGTTTGGCAGCTGAGAAAATTGTTTTCAGATATGGAATATTCGCTCAATCGCTTCCAATAGCAGATATACGCAAGTATGCGGAAACCAAAAAAGTTTCGTCTGATTTGCAATCTTTTCTTGGGTATTTAAAACCGAAACAACAAGAAAAGTTACAATCAGCGCTTCAGGTGAAAAAATCTCTAAATATTGTGGCTTTAAATAAGCTGGTAGATTCACCAATTGGTAAACTATTTTTATCTGGTGCTTCTCGTGCGATCGCTCGAGAAGATAAAGCAGGTATTCCAGCACTACGAGCAGCTTTACTTCTTGGTGCAAAATCATCAGAAGGTTTAAGTATTATCAGCTTTCTCGAAGCTTATCCCAGTGATAGATTAGTTATTGATGTACCAGCGACTTTAGACTTACTCAGCAAATCAAAGTTGTTTTTTGCTTCTAATGATGCAACAGCAAAAGATAATTTAAGTTCTTCACCTTTATGGAAACTGGAACTTCAATATCAGATATTTGCTGCTGAAGGTAAGCAATTTACCGGCTGTTTGTTTGGTGATTCTATTTCCGTTCAAATTGGTGATACCCTTGGTGAGGGTAATTTTAATTTTGGAATTAATGGTTTGAGTTCAATTTCGTTAGTTCAACAACTACAACGTTTAATTCCTACCAAGGTTAAATGTGACAAAACCATCATTGCTATTGGGGGAAATGATGCTTTGTACAATCTTACTGATGAAGAGTTTACCAAAAATTTGAAACAAGCGATCGCACTTGTGAGAACATCCGGAACTAAACAGATTTTTCTCATTCCCGCTTTTTACTCAACTGTAACCGCTAGCAATGATCCAACTCTAGCCGCTCCACTCCCGAAAGTCGAACAAATCAACGCTGTAATCAATCAAGTGGCAGCTTCGGAAAATGTCCCCGTTGTGACTGAAAGTATAGCACCGTTGTATGAAAATAATGTTTTGAAGGATAATTTTACAACAGATGGCGATCATTTAAATGCAGAAGGACTCAAGATTTATCGACAAGCATTATTGAATATTTTAGGGAAATAAATATCCCATCGTAAAGACGTTCCGCCGTCAAGACGTTCCGCCGTCAAGACGTTCCGCCGTCAAGACGTTCCGCCGTCAAGACGTTCCGCCGTCAAGACGTTCCGCCGGAACGTCTCTACAATATGTGTCCCCCAGTCCCTTATTCAAACTTTGATAAACCAGCGTTGACGATACATAGAGTAAGCTACAGCTAACCAAAATAAGACGGTGACAATGGCAAATAATAGCGAACCATTGAAAGCACCAGCCCAAGGTACGAAAAGATTATTGTAAATCCAATCGAAGGTGTTTGGAGCTTTTTCGCCGCTGCCGATGTTGGTTTTCACCAAGACTTTAATTAGTAACACAGAAGCAACGAAAATAGCGATCGCATTTAAACCCATAACTTCAAAGGCTTTACTCCAACGTCGTATCCGTCGCACTTCAATCAGTTCATAACAACCTGCTAGCAATATTAATGCCCAACCACTCGTAAAAATTACATAAGAACTCGTCCACAATTTCTTATTAATCGGGAATGTTAAACCCCATACCCAACCGATAATTAAGCAACCAATACCAAATAATACTAAACCTATACTTGTGCGTGATTTAACTGGCTGATTGCGTATCCAATCACCTGTGAAATAGCCAGCAAAAACGCTAGCGATCGCGGGAATCGTACTAAAAAGCCCTTCAGGATCTCCCATGAATTTGAAACCATCACCTTTATATAGATGTGAAGAGGGAATAATCAATCGATCTACAAAAGCCCCAAAGTTACCTTCTCGTGTCAGCACTCCGGCACCAAAACCGGGAACTGGCACATACATCATCACCAACCAGTAACCGATAAGCAACACTCCTGCAAGTATCCATAATCCTTTACGCGGTATATTTAAGACTGCCAACGACGCAAATAAATAAGCAAGGCTAATGCGTTGTAATACTCCCATGATGCGGATACTACCGAAATCGAAAGTCCCAATCCCCTTATTCCAAAATACATTCAGCAGCAATCCCAAAGCAAAAAGAATGGCAGCGCGGCGCAAAATACGCCAATATACACTTGATGTAGGTTTGTTCTCTTCCGTATACTTAGATAAGGAAAAAGTCATCGCTACACCAACAATGAAGAGAAAGAAGGGAAATACTAAATCAGTTGGTGTGCAACCATGCCAATCAGCATGAAGTAAAGGTGGATAAACATTCGGTTCGGCGATGCTTGCCATATTCACAAGAATCATACCAGCGATGGTAATGCCGCGAAAAACATCGAGAGAGGTGAGACGCATAAGCACAATTATGTGGATAGAAAATTACATTACTCTCCTCAATGCAGACGAGCAAGAATAATTTTTAGACCTGCACACAAGTTAAAGTTTTGTCAAGTATACAACAGACATCGAGTTGAAAAACAATGTAGAGACGTAGCAGTGCTACGTCTAATCAAGGGTTGTGGACAACGCGTAGTTCATTTTCACTCCTATGTCTAATAGACATCAGGTTGAAAAACAATGTAGAGACGTTCCATCGGAACGTCTTTACTGATATTTTGCAGCAATCTCGATTAGCAGCATCACCCACCCAGAAATTTATTTCTGGGCTAATAGCGCGCATTCCATTGAAATGGACTGAAATTCTTTCTCAGTCGTCTTTAGACGAGTTTAGCTATCAGCCGGGGAATTTATTCCTCGGCGGGTTATTGAGAATGGTGCAAGATGTCAGTTTACGTCTTTTTTGGAGATGTCTATTAGACATCTCCAGAAATTAATTATGCGTTACCCGAAACCCTTGTAAAGACGTTCCGCCGGAACGTCTTTACGTATGAATCTGGAGATGTCTATTAGATGTGGGTTTGAAAAACAGACTATTCTGTGCTACGTCTCTACATTCTTTTCTGGAAAGATCCAGTATGCTTGCTTTAATTTAATTCGTCTGCGCCACATGAAGGAGAAGGAATTCTTGCCAAAATTCCTTTTTTCAGTGGCACCGGTCTTTCTGCCCAAGGCAACAATCCCTCAGCATGATTATAATACTTAGTGGCACACTCCAAAACATTTGCAATTTCTAAAGTTGATAAATCTGGGGAAATATCACCAAATAAATAAGTGCATTTGCCGTTTGCGACAAAACAAACAGTACATGCGCGATCGCAAGCACTCATGCACTCTACAGGCTGAATCGGAAATTCTTCATGCAATTCCCAGTCTTGATGCAGTTCTTGCAATTGCTTGAATAATTTATCACCACCACTTTCACCAACTCGCTTTCCATCTTTCCAGATACTTGAGCAAGTAGTACAAACAAACAAAGCATGTTGAGTTTTCATCTATTCGTGGCAGTTCCCAGAAGAACCGTCGATACACATATACTACTGTATTGCGAGACGCAAATTTTTGTTAACACTAGCTGCCGCTTTTGGTAATTAGCGGGACTTAAAGATTCTCTCTCCTGAATGCTGAGTTTTCAAACTTCTTAAAATTGTCTATAATTATTGTATGTCAAATATGACATATTAATACTTTAATTGATAAATTAACGACTATGTACTGTATAAAAAATGAACTCTCAATACATAAGCAAACCTCTTGTTTGGTTCAGTGGTGAGGTAAAGACTCCGCCCTTTTCAACAGGTGCGCGGATTGAGGCAGGGGTGTTGTTACGTAGGTTACAAGAGGGTGAAATTCTATCGTTGCCTGTTTCTCGACCGATGCCTAGCATTAGCGCTCACTGTCATGAGCTGCGAATTAATGATAACGAAACTGATAAACAGTGGCGAATTATTTACCGGATTGACCCGGATGCAATTGTTATAGTAGATGTTTTTCAAAAAAGCACTCAGAAAACTCCCAAGCGCGTGATTAATAATTGTCACAAACGACTGAGATTGTATGACGAAATCTCAAAGGAAACTTAATTTATTTCTTGATTGAGGCTTGACTATGGATACAGAGAAGCGTAAACGACTAGAAGCAGCGGGTTTTTGTGTTGGAGATGCAACGGACTTTCTGGAACTTTTGCCTGAAGAAGTAGCTTTTGTGGAAATGAAGCTGTCTTTGAGTAGATATTTGAAGGAACTTCGCATCAAAAATAAGCTTTCTCAGGAACATTTGGCTAAGAAAATCAACTCCAGTCAGTCGCGGGTTGCAAAGATGGAAGCGGGGGATGCGTCGGTTTCTGTAGATTTGATACTTCGGACAATGTTCGCAGTTGGTGCCACTCGCGAAGATGTGGCAAATGCGATCGCTTCTTCAGTAGATAGATAATACCCACATTCCGCACCCTAACTGTCACAAAGGGGTTTTTACTGAATATTTTCTCTACAACGGGAGTAAAAAAATACTTCACTTACTCGTATAGTTATATTATTTACCGACCCAAAATAATATTTGATTCTCAATAAGAAGCAATAACTATTTACTTTTAATCAATAGATAAAAAATTATGGCTGTTAAACTAATAGCGGTAGAGTCATAATAGATAATCGATAATGGGAAATTCCTGTATTTGCTGGAGATGAAATACAGGAAATCTTATTAGGTTCTCGATGGCTGAAATTATTTATTTTAGTCGCTGATTATAGTCAAAATAGAGTCACTTTAGAGTACATATAAATCAGGAGAACGGCAATAGGACTCATCCTCTATCCGGTAATCGACATTCTTGCAAGAGACGTTCCGCCGGAACGTCTCTACAAAGGCGGGTTTTAATGCTACAATCATACGTCAAAATTTAAAATTCATATTTCAAATCAGCAACGCCCTAAATTTTATTAGTCTATCGTTGATTTAGCGATCGCTCCCAACTGCAATCCTGGTGGAAAACTTCCTTCTTCTTTCACTCGCTTAATATCAGCATCGCTAAATCGCAAGTTCAACTTGTTTGCTATTGCTCGCAAAATATCACCTCTGTCAATTACACCAGCAACAGCATCTGCCGGAGAAAGCACGGTAATATAAGATAGCTTTTCGTTTTCCAGCTTGTTGATTACTTGCGCTAAATTTGTTCTTTCAGCAACAGTTGGTATTTCTGTCAAGGGATGCACAATACTTTGCACTAGTTTAGTTTCCCATTCGCTTCTTTCACAAGAGCGCAAATCGTCAATTGAAATCATCCCTTGATAACGTCCATCAGCCGCAGCAAAATAAATCTGTGGTGCGGTGCTTTCTAATAAGTATAAGTCGGCAAAAGAACGCAAAGTTTGATTCCCATCAACTACGCGAAACTCGCTAGTCATTGCTTCACTCGCAAGCAATTTCAGCAAGCTTTCTTGCAATGTAGTCACGCTATCATAGTTTTTGGCATTGCGAACCCCAAACCAACCGAGCAGTGCAATCCACAATCCTGTTGCTAATTCCCTGGTAAAGAAATCTACAGCAAATCCCAAAGCGATCGCACTATAACCCAAAATTTGCCCCGATCTTGCTGCCCAATGTACAGCTTGATAGCGGTTTCCTGTGACTTTCCACAGTGCTGCTTTTAATACCTGTCCTCCATCTAGAGGTAAGCCAGGAATTAAGTTAAATAGCCCCAGAACTAAGTTAATTCGCGCCAAATCTCCCACCATTACAGCCGCTGGGCTGGTGTTAGGCAACACATAACCGATCAAATACAGTAGAAAAAACAGCGTTACACTCACCAATGGACCAGCGATCGCTACTTGAAATGCTTTTCCTGGAGTTTTCGATTCTTCCTCTATAGCAGCAATGCCACCAAAAAGAAACAGAGTAATTGAGTTAACTTTAATACCTTGAGATATAGCAACCAAGCTATGACCAAGTTCGTGCAACAAGACAGAACCAAATAGCAACAGTGCCATCAAAGCTCCAGAACTCCAAGCTAGCACAGGTCCCCATTCTAGGTAAGCTACCCCAAAATTGAGAGTTGCCAGCCCGACAATCAAAAACCATAAAGGATCTAAAAATAGCGGAATTCCAAACAAAGACCCGATTTTCCAAGTTTTTTCCATGACATCACCTTAAAATTTAAATATTTCCACCAGTTGCGACATTTGAGTTTTAAGTTATTTTTTCTACAAAATAATAATTTTTGCCGCTTCAGCAAAGCCGAAGAAACCATAGGCTTCAACTTCTAGAATAGACAATAATCAGGTTTATAAAGAAAAATGAAAATCTGTCTTTGTGATGCGAGGGTGCCTTATTATCAAGTCAAAATACAAAAAGGTATTATTGCGATCGCCATTCTGTAATTATAGAAGGTTAAAAGACCTGCCAACTTTTCACGGATAGCGTGAGAATTTTCTTTATGTAGAGACGTTACGAATAACGTCTCTACCTATGATAAAACTTACAAACTACCGATATTGGTCAAACCTAAAACGATGGCAATGCCGACAATATGACCGAAACACATGGCACCGATGAATGCACCAAGGCTGATAGGCAGTATAGGCAGTTTGGGACCAACCAAAGGCTTTTCAATTTTGAAAGTCAGTAAAAGTGCCACTAAGCAGCTGACGCTGATGATGATCGCTACCGTGGTATTCCACTCAGGTGTAGCGGGAACAGTCATAGCAGTAAGTAAGATTGATGAAATCAAGGTTGTGTCTCCGTAAATTTTTCTAAATCATTATAAAGTTAGAAAGACAAAAAAAGAGGAAAACTGGAAATTGTTTCTATAAGTTAAACTTAATGTAAGTTTTAGATAAATATTTATATTTTTCATGCGGGTTAAGATTTGCGGAATTACCCAACCAGAACAGGGGAGAGCGATCGCATCTTCAGGTGCAACAGCGCTAGGATTTATTTGTGTCCCATCTTCACCACGCTACGTCAGTACAGCGCAAATTCGGGCAGTAATTACACAACTACCCGAAAATATTGACAATATTGGTGTTTTTGCTAACTCTACAGTTGACAAAATTACCCAAACTGTTACCGATTCTGGCTTAACTGGGGTGCAACTCCACGGAGACGAATCAACAGAATTTTGCTATGAGTTGCGTCAATCTCTACCCCACGTAGAAATTATTAAGGCTTTCAGAATACGCAGTTTAGAAGATTTGGACAAAGCTGCTACTTACACAACGATAGTGAATACTTTGCTACTTGATGCCTATCATCCCCAACAGTTGGGCGGTACTGGTAAAACCTTAGATTGGAACATGCTACAGCAATTTAGCCCTACTTGCCCTTGGTTTTTAGCAGGGGGACTAACCCCAGATAATATTCTTGAGGCTCTAAATCAAGTTAAGCCCAGTGGTATAGATTTATCCAGCGGTGTAGAACGCGCTCCTGGTGATAAAGATTTAGATAAGGTAGCGCAGTTGTTTGCCCGACTGCAAGAGCAAGCACAATCGGATGGGAACTTTATTTCGTAGTAGGCAGTTCACTGCCTTCCTCAGCACTTCAGGAAGGTTAGTGGTTAGTGAATTAGTAGTTAGTGAATGATAAATCAACTAACTACCATCAACTATCCACCATCAACTAACCTTAAAAGAATCCTGGTTGATGGCGAATTAAATTAAAGAATTCTTCGCGAGTTTTTTGCTCATCTTGAAAGACACCTAACATGGCACTGGTAACAGTCCAAGAACCGGGTTTCTGCACACCCCTCATTACCATGCACATATGGCTAGCTTCCATGACAACAGCAACGCCTTGAGGTTCTAAAATAGTTTGAACGGCTTCGGCAATTTGGCGAGTAAGTCTTTCTTGTACTTGCAAGCGTCGGGAATACATCTCTACAATGCGGGCAAGCTTACTCAATCCTACTACTTTTTGGTTGGGGATATAAGCAACATGGGCTTTACCCATAAACGGTAGCATGTGGTGTTCGCACAAGCTGAAGAAATTAATATCGCGGACTAACACCATCTCATTATGCCCTTCATCAAAGATGGCATCATTCACAAGGTCTTCTAGAGATTGGTTGTAACCGCTGGTAAGAAACCGCATTGCTTCTGCTACGCGCTTGGGTGTTTTCAAAAGTCCCTCGCGTTCAGGATCTTCTCCCACACCCACTATAATAGAGCGCACGGCATCCTTCATTTGCTCCATGTGTTCCTCTGAGGGTTCATGCAAATTAGGTTTTCGTCCGTCGTGGGTATTGCGATCTGGTCTGGGATTGATGGCTTCTGACAAATCGGTAATTAAAGGAGATTGAGAGGTATTGGAACCGTTGGAACGAGCAATAGTCATAGAGGTAAGTCTTTGTTAGAGTTTGAATTACTTTTGGGTTATGAGTTATGAGTTATAGCTTATAAGTTATCAGTTATGAGTATTTAACTAACTCATAATTCCTAACTTTTAATCCTAATTCCTAACTCAAGAGATGCATTTACAAAATGCCTTTGCTAGGCATAAGAATCAATTCTTCAATAACAGCCTCTTGTGGTAACAGTGCGGTGTGAAGAATCGATTGAGCAACAATTTCTGGGGTTAACATATTTGTGCGGTCAAGTTTGACGCGGACAGTTTCTGTATCCCAGAGTTCGGTGTTGACAGAACCTGGACAAATAGCAGTGACGCGAATGCCGTGAGCGCGTTCTTCTTGTGCCAAAACTTGAGAAAGGGATATCAAACCAGCTTTGCTAACGCTGTATGCTCCCCAACTGGCAAAAGCTTGCTTGCCGGCAATAGAAGCGACATTGATGATTGTGCCGTGTCCGCGATCGCGCATTGAAGGTAAAATCCCCAGAATGCACTGAAACACGCTGGTAAGATTTAAATCCATTACCTGCTGCCAGTCAGCTAACGGGGTTTCACTCAACGTCGCTGTGTATGCCATTCCAGCATTGTTGACTAAAATATCTATGTCCCCAAAGTCACGCGCGATCGCACTCATCGACTCTTGCACTTGGGCAACATTTGCTAGATCAACAGTATAAGCTTTCGCTGTCACATCTGCGTGTCTAGCTGCTACTGCTACTGCTTCCAATTTCTCAACAGAACGGCTCACCAAAGCGACATCTATCCCCGCTTTCGCAAATGCCAATGCTGTTGCTTTGCCAATTCCACTGCTAGCTCCAGTAATCAGAGCGCGTCGTTTTTGCGTAAAATTCATGCTATCTCCAAATTTTTTGGTGCTTCGCAAACTGCACAACCACCTAATTACTCAAAACTTTCGCTTGACATAGATTAAAGAATTCGGAAAAATATGAGAAATTTCCCTTGTAAACTGCTATAGTAACTTGCCAAGGATTTATGTATATTCTCATTTTTAAGTTTTCCAAAGGAATACTATACAGATTTCGGCACCGAAATTCTTTGTCCGGAGTGAAAATTGATTAGTTAGTCATTGAAACACCAAAAATGTGAATACCTATGGCTGTTGAAGATTGTTAAAAATCTTTACATACCACAGGCAATTATAGCATTGCTGCAAAACGAATTAATTAGCCTATAGTCTTAAGAATGGGGAACTTCCGTGAAAACACCAATTTTGCGGAATTTTTCATAACGCAATTGACGGCGTTCGGCAGGAGTTAAGCGGTAAAGTTCTTCCAAATTTTCCAGCAGAGCTTGTTTAAGAGTATTAACGGCTTTGAGAGGGTCAGAATGGGCACCACCAATGGGTTCAGGTAATATCTGGTCGATAATTCCCAAACCCTTGAGGTCATGTGATGTCATTTTTAAGACAGCGGCAGCTTGAGGAGCTTTGCTGGCATCTTTCCATAAAATGGCGGCACAGGCTTCGGGAGTAATTACGGTATAGACAGAATGTTCAAACATCATCAGGCGATCGCCTATGCCAATACCCAAGGCACCACCGGAACCACCTTCACCGATGACTGTGCAGATAATTGGCACATCTAGACAGAACATTTCTCGTAAATTGTAGGCGATCGCTTCTCCTGCACCTTGTCGTTCGGCGATTACCGTCGGCAAAGCGCCTGGAGTATCAATAAAGCATAAAATTGGCATCCCAAACCTGTTAGCATGTTCCATTAAGCGCATCGCTTTGCGATAACCGCCAGGGGTTGCCATGCCAAAGTTACGGGCAATATTATCTTTAGTGTCGCGTCCTTTTTGATGACCTAACATGACAATGGGCATTCCACTCAAACGACCTACACCACCCACTAAAGCCGGATCGTCAGATCCACAGCGATCGCCATGTAACTCCATCCATTCATCACTGATTGCCTGAATATAATCAAGTGTACTAGGACGCCGGGGATGACGAGCCACTTGCAGCCGCTGAGACGGTGATAAACTAGTAAATATTTCCTCACGCAGTTCCATCGAACGAGCTTCTAATTTCCGAATTTCATTAGAGACATCAACGCCATTTTCTTCAGCAAGTAGACGAATCTGCTCAATTCGGCTAGCAAGTTCTGCCAGAGGCTTTTCAAAATCCAACAACAGCGGTTTGCGCTCAATAGTAGCCATAACTTAGGAAATAGAAAGTGGTTAGTGGTTAGTGGATAGTGGATAGTGGTTAGTGGGAGCGTTGTTCTACTAACCACTAACAAGCTTACTAAACCAGCAGTGGTCTAAATCCGTGTTTGACTGACACTTGACCGATCTGCTCCATTTTTTCTACCGTAATCTGATTTCGCCCCCAAGAAAAGTTCGTATATAACTTCTCAAATTCGAGCAGCATTGATTCGGCGAAGCAAGCAAATAACTGCCTTGCGGGAACATCCATATTGACTATGTTCATAATTTTCCAGTCAATATCTAGAGAATGTTCGACAATGCCACCATTTAATACATGGACACCGGGATACTGAATTTTCATGGCGAGGTTTTTCGGATAGCCTCCATCAATCAGCAAACACGGTTGCTTCAAGACAGTGGGGTCAATTTCCATACCTTTGGGCATACTCGCAACCCAAACCACAATATCAGCTTGTGGCAGTGCTTCATCCAAAGACATGATTTTACCCCGCCCTAGTTCATCTTGCAAATTTTGCAGGCGTTCGGAATTACGCGCTATCAGCAATAGTTCTTTAACATCACTTCTCGCATCTAGCCAGCGACAGATAGCACTACCAATATCTCCAGTAGCACCGCACACAGCAACAGTCGCGTTGTTCAGTTCAATTCCCAATTGCTTTGAGGCTTGCTCTACCTGCCGACAAATAATATAAGCTGTGTGAGTATTCCCAGTAGTGAAGCGTTCAAACTCTAGTTTAATATTGCGGACTTGCCGAAACTGCTCCAAGTTAAAAGTTTCAAAAATAATTGAAGAAAACCCACCCAAAGCCGTGATATTTATGCCATTCTTTTGGGCATGAGACATGGCATTAAGAATTTTACGGGTTGCTGCCTTGATGCGTCGAGTCGCTAGCATCTCCGGCAAAAAGCAAGATTCTACATAGCGTCCTTCAATTTTCTGCCCAGTAATGCTGGTAACAGTAATAGTATCAACAATTTGCGGCGGGGCGCTGCACCAAAAATCTAAACCTTGATCGGCATATTCTGGGTAGCCCAATTCTTTAGCTACCGCTTGTGCGTGTTCCAAACTAGTGAGATGTCCGATTAGACCAAACATGTAGTGTTATTAACGTGTGCTTCAAAATAAAGCGTGGAATGAGTGTTATTAGTGGGGGGATGGGGGAAAGGGGAAGCACTTTGTGCAGGGTAAAGGGGAAAGGGTAAGAAAGATGTAGAATTCGTTTTTAAATAACTCTTTATTTCCATACCTTTCCCCTTTCCCCTTTACCCTTTTCCCCTCTGAAAATCCCCTGCTCCCCCACTCTGGGCAATAATTAAGCGGCTGTAAGTCCGTAGGCTGACATACGCATAATGTCGCGGGTGGTGAAACCGATATTACTTAAAGCTTCCCCGTATTGAATCATGAAGTCTTCTACCAAAGCTTCTTTTTCCATTGCCAAGGTGTGGGCATCTTTCTCAACTTTATTGAGCATTCTCCAGACGATGGGCAGGTTTTGACGATTTGCCTGTTCTAATTCAGCTTTGGATTCGGTAAAGTTTTCTTTCAACCAAACTTCACCAAACTTGAGATGACTGTATTCTTCTTTTACCACACCTTCAGTGATTTTACGAGCAAAATCATCGGCAACGGGGATGTAGATATTGTATGCAGCGATCGCAAAACATTCAATAATCAAAGATTGAATCAGCAGGCAAGTAACAACCTTACCCCCGGCTGCTGCATCTTGGAAATTTTGGTGCAAGGGAGAGAAAAACTCGCGGGCAAATTCCAGATCCGGTGTCACCTTGAGATTGCGTCCACAAGCTTCAAATCCCTTCTTGTGACGGCTTTCCATCTTAGATAGGCTAATTAGTTCATCCTTGCTTTCTGGCAGCATTTGAGCCAGTTTAATGTAATTTTCGTATGCTTCCTGTTCCCCTTCAATCACAATTGCATTAATCCGGCTGTAAGCATCTTTGTAAATTTCGCTTTGAAAATCAATTTCCGATTCGGCTGCAAGCTGCATGGAATGAACACTCCTGTAAATGTGAATCTAATTGATACCAGACTTGAGTAGACCCTATCTTTTAGGGTAATAGTTGCTGTGATTTAATTTAACTTAACAACTTACTATGTTATAGATTAGCGGTTCTGTGGTGTCATGCTCTAGTGGTAGAGAAACAAATGCTTTAAGTAAGGAAAATTTATGTCAAAACAAAGTTTGAATTTGAAATATACTGATTTTTTCAGCCTGGGAGTGCTTATTTTCGGAGCGTTTATCGTCCTTTTGCCACTGTTGCTTGTGTTTTTTATCTCCTTTGCTCCTTCTGGAGCATCTGTGGAAATTTTACCGAATAAGTTATCTTTCGCCAATTACCGCGATGCTTGGCAACAAGGTAATTTTTTGCTGGCATTTGCTAATTCTACCTTGGTGGCAGTCGCTGTGACGGCGTTTCAAATTGTGACTTCGGCATTAGCGGGTTACGCTTTAGCCCGGTTAAAATTTCGGGGTAAGCAAGCATTGCTGCTAATTATTTTGGCAACTTTGGTGATACCCTTTCAGTTATTGGTGATTCCGATTTTTTTGGTGTTGAAGTGGGGACACCTGATAAACACTTACGGAGCCTTGATTTTACCGACTGCGGTTAATGGCTTTGGCATTTTTTTATTACGTCAATATTTCCAAACAATTCCGGTAGAATTGGAAGAAGCAGCAGCGATAGATGGGGCAAACCGATTAGAAATTTTGTGGCGGGTGATGTTACCTTTAGCGCGTCCGGCTCTGGTAACATTGTTTTTGTTCACGTTTATCGGTGAATGGAACGATTTATTTAAGCCTTTAGTGTTTACGACGCGTCCAGAATTAAGAACAGTGCAACTTGCTTTGGCAGAGTTTCAAGAGCAATTTACGAATAATTGGTCTTTGATGATGGCGGCGGTAGCGATCGCTACTATCCCTGTGATGGTATTATTCTTGATTGGGCAGCGTCAGTTTATTCAGGGTATTGCAACAACAGGGATAAAGAATTAAAAACGCTAAAATTAGAATCTCTGACAATCAGGAAATATGCAAAAACTGGGTTTCATTTTAATTGTCCTGTCGTTTTTGCCGTGGCTCGCAATTCCTTTGGTTGTCCCATTTTTACCGCTTTCAGTTGCCCAAAAAGCGGCTTCTGTTCCTGTGTTGCTGGTTGTTGCGGAAATTTTGTTTTGGTTGGGTGTTCTGCTGGTGGGTAAAGAAGTCGCACAACGCTATCGGCAATACTTCACTTTGGGTTTTTTGAAGAAGCAGGTCAGAAAATTTATGCGTAAAAGGTAATTGCACATCTTGCATCAACCGATGAAAATCATGTCCGTTTAATTAGTAATAATAAAAACACCGCAACC
>JAESGE010000143.1_pt1 | contig 48125 bp, 49 predicted proteins | sample 9269601 | NCBI WGS metagenome assembly JAESGE01 (sample SAMN14515569, study PRJNA621662) | algae metagenome | isolation source: Tolypothrix brevis GSE-NOS-MK-07-07A and co-occurring heterotrophs from wet... | place: USA: Grand Staircase Escalante National Monument, Utah | collected 2006-04-16
TAAAATCCGTACAAAACTGGCAAGAACGGCTAAGAGAAGCTGTTGATAATCTGATTGAAAGTATAGGAGAATAGTTGTCAACAATAGTCTAGACTTGTCTATGTTATTGATGGCTTAGGACTAACTCTTGTTTTTACTTTGCGTTTCATAGTCTCGACTGATCGGGGATGCCAGCTTTCTTTCGAGATCGAATAAAAAGCCGTGGATATATTCTTCTGTCCATTCAGCACCGTAAAAACGGGTGAACATTCCTCGTGCTGGGTCTTTTTCAGCCCGGTAGTGGAGATAGCGCAGTTGAGCTTGCTCAATATCCGCTTTTTGCCGGGAGTCCGTTATCGGTTCTGCCTGGTCAACAAAATCCAGGTATGCCTGAAGATATTCCTTGAAGGCAGCAAAAACATGGGTTTCCACAACCTCAGTTTGCTGTGGTCGCGTCCAGAGAAACGCGGGGGAGAAAAAGGGTCGGGCTTCTTCGGGAAAGTCACCTCCCCAGGGCAGATGCTGCTGATATGCCTCAAAAATTGGCAAGATGGGCTGGGTATACTTCGCCTGATAGACTGGATCATCCCGAAATAGGGGTTGCATATCCAGGGCAATCAAGTGTCCTCCCGGCAAAGTGACTAAATCTGCTCCAAAGAAAGGCAGGTCGTAGTTCAGGTGTGGGAAAATCACAAAATTTAACACCTGAAGTGAGTTACCCCCCTGGACATGAGCGGCTCGAATTTGTCGTAGCTTGGGAGCTTGATAGCCATAGCTGGTTGTTAAAACTTCGTCCTGATGTTTGCCTTTGCCCACCGTTGCTTGCTTCGACTCAAACCCTGCGGGAATCGGATAAGGTTGCAAATTCAAGCGTTTCTGCAAACAGGCGATCGCGTAATCTAAAAATGGCTGATAGAGAGTCATGGTAAATTCAAATCACTTTTTGGCTACTCTAGTCGCTAACGGCACAGCGTCCTCAAACAAAAATTCATGCAAAAACCGCTCTGACCATTCATGTCCAAAATAGCTACTGAATAAACCAGACGCTGGGTCACGGTCGGCACTGTATTGATCGTAATCCTTTTGGGCTTTGACAATCCGTTGAATGTCTGACGGATCACTCAGGGGTTTGGCTTCCTTGAGCATCTGCCAGTACAGATTCAAATAATCTTTGAATGCCTCAAACACCTGGGTTTTCACAGTTTCTGCATCGGTTTTCGCGAACAACAGATATTTTGAGAAGTACTGATTAGCGTCGTAAAATTTCATTTCCAGGTCTTGCACTAGGTCTGGATACTTCTTATGCAATGCCTGTAAAGGGTGGATGTACTTATTCAGGTAAGCTTCATCCTGAAATAAAGGCTGGAAATCCATGACAATCAGGTTTTTGACCTGACCGAAAGACAGAAAGTCAATGCCGAGTAAGGGCAACTCGTAGTAGTGACTGGGATAAATCACACTATTAAGAATCTGGGCACTTGCGCCTGCATCAATGTAAGTATAGCGAATTTTCCGATACTCAGGACATTGATAGCACCAACTCTGAATTGTGGCAGGATTTCTACCGCGATCGCTCACCTGATACTCTAGTCCTGGTGGAATTGGGCGACTTTGCAATGTAAACCGTTGAAACAGCGATTGTTCCAGATACTCAAGGAAGCACTTATACATAAAAATTTATAGACTCATCTGCCTTAATTTCTGAGAGTACGGGATTCCTCCACCCGCCGTCTCAAATATGTTAAACAAAGTAACGATCCTTAACGTGATTAATGGATTTGAGATTTTAGTTTGCGATCGCCCTGTGGTCGATTACCCTTCTTGTTCCAGCCAAGCTGCGAGTGAAGCTAGCGATGAAAAATCCAGCAGAGCCAATGCTAACGCTTCCAGTCGTTCCAAACTCAAGGCAGAAATGCGATCGCGCATCTGTGGGGATAATTGTCCCACCTGTTGCTCTAAGAGGAGAAGGACGAGCGATCGCCCTTGTTCTTGACGCCCTAGCCGTTCTCCTTCTTGCCGTCCTAGCCGTTCTCCTTCTTGACGTCCTTCTTCTAAAATTTCTTGGTAAATTACCGACTCGCGCATCATACCCTCCCGAAATATCCGACGAATCAAATCCTTCTTAAATTTTAACCGCTCGTTAAAATCTGTACAAAGCTACCCAGAGATAGCCAATACTAGACAATAACGTTTGTAATCTTAGTCCAAATTGCTAAGACTGCTGGGATAAACGGCAATCCCACTATCCCCTCAAATGCTTCGGGGATTACTTTACGAACTATATTTATACTTCCATTAGTATCGGCGTTAATTATCCTACCATTGGAAGTTTTATATAAACCGCGTTCAATTCGCTTCCCGCTAAATGCTGGCTTGTGTTCTTTTTTATCACCATATTTCGGTAACTCATCACTATCCAATGCACTAGCTTTCGACGTATAACTTTCTTCGGTAAGAGTTACTTTGATGCCTGCTAATTGTGCTTTATAGATTAACTTGTTAATTAATTTGGCGTGTGGAATCTTAGTAAACTCTTGGTTATTCTTTTTTCCAATGTTTATGTTTTGTTTCCACAAAGAATTATTACCAATTATTAGATGCCCGATATTGTTTATCTGACACCAATCAATAACTCTGCGGGTACTAGTATGCAGATAATTATCTATACGTCTGTCACGTTTACCGTTTAATATTTTAATTTGGCAGTAAGCTTTGATTGACTGTGAATAAGCTACTCGTTTATTAAAAAATTGGTTAATACTTTTCAATGGTCTACCGTTAATCAGCAACGGTCTTACACCGGACTGATTGGAGGTTATAGCCATTAAATTGTTTAAACCAAGGTCAACACCTGCAACGTATTCACCATTATTTTTAACGGCATCGTCAACGGTGTAAACTACTTCAATAACGTAGTGGTCAAGCTTTGGTACAATACGTACCTGATCGACATTTGCAGCATGAGTGGGAAATTCAATATTAGTCTGAGACAGCTTAACAATACCTTTGAGTAAAGCAGGTTTTGATATCGCATCTATCGGATAAATTACAACATTTCTACCACGCTCCTTATGTTTGTACCCAGGTATTTTTGGTTTCCCTAAATACTTGTCAGGATGCTTTGACCAATCTTTAAGTGTAGCTAACCAACATGACCAAGCTTCTGAAACTTTACGAACTATCTGTTTACTAACTTTAGTTGGCAGATAACGATAAGCTTCTAATGTTTTAGTCTGGTGGTAGATATCGATTGAGTTGTAATATTTGCGTGTCTCAAAGTAGTATTGACGTTGCACATAATTTGCAGAGTTATACAAATGTTTTGACTGTAACGCCAAGTTATCGCAATATGACCAGAACTTATGCTGACGACTAATAACGTGTTTCTCTACTAGCTGCATTGTTTCGACCTCACAACGTGGTTATGATATCTATCGAAGGACATAGTTTGACAGTTTGTTTTTCCCCATTCTCAAACTAGGTCATGAGGATGCCCTAGACAAGTTGTGTTGCACCATTTGTGCTAAAGCCGCTTCAGTTAAACAGCGGCGTTCAGAGCAATAAGTCATCAAATACACACCATTCATCATCCGCACTGTACTGACGCGCACCCGGAAATCATCCGTCATGAACCAGCAGCGCTCCTGCCCCTGGTTGCTGTCATATTCGGTATCAATGGTTAAAATGCCGTCTTTGCCGAACCAATAGCGGCTAACCACGGGAATCTTTTCCACATAGCCCTGGTTGCGTAACAATTTGCCCGATCGCCCCGTCTCATCATCCGGTACATCAATCAGCACAGCAGCTTGCTCCGGATTGGGTTCTTGGTCATCATCGTGTGCTTGCCACATAAAGCTGGCTCCTCCCTTGGCACTGACTGGATCGATGCCTTGCATCTCACAGATTGCTTTGATTCGTGGGTCATCCAGTGTAATCACACCCACATAGAGCTTTGATTCTCCAGACTCATCCGCCACCGTATCAAAGTGATGCACCGTGCGCTGGGTAAGCCAGACCCCTTCACTTTTACAGAAAAAGTCCATCATCGTCATCGGCGTGAGAAACGGCATAGGTTATCCTCAAACAAAATAAGAGTTTAAAAACGCCCAACCCTAATGATTGTAGATAGGTCGCGGTACAATACCCCTAAATAATCTCACGATTTCAACCCATGATCACCAGGGAGACTCAGAAAACACCCCAAGACGTTTTGGCTGTCCTCAAAGGGGGACTTCCTCTCAGTCAGGAAGATTTATACCAATTCAACCTCAGCGGTTTTGATCTGCAAACAGCTAATTTAAATAAAGCTACTTTGATTCGAGCCGATCTCAGCAAAGCCAATCTCAGTGCAGCGGATCTCAGTGGTGCCGATTTACGGGGAGCCGATCTCAGCCAAGCCATTTTTAGGGATGCTAATTTACGGGCAGCTTGTTTGTACCGAGTCGATCTGAGTGGCGCAGATTTACGGGGAGCTATTTTGACGGACGCCAAGCTGCTAGGGGCAAGATATGATAGCCAGACCCTTTTTCCAGAAGGCTTTGCCTACAAATCCTCTGGAGCGATCGGTCCCAATGCAAATTTGAACGGTGCCCAGCTAAATACAGCCAATTTGCGAAATGCCGATTTGCAGGGTGCAAGCTTGTTAGGGGCATATTTGGGGGGTGCTGATTTGACTCTTGCTAATCTTCAAGGTGCGCGGCTAAGTCAGGCAGACTTGCGGACAGCCTGGTTGCCGGGGGCTTATTTGCGTAATGCTCGGTTGAATGGAGCTAACTTAGCAGGGACAGATTTGCGGGCAGCAGACATGACTGACGTTGAGTTCGAGCATCTTGAAAGCATTGCCGGAGCAGATTTCACCCACGTTCAGGGGTTGAGTGAAGAAATGCGATCGCGCCTCCTCAGCCAGCCCCCTCAAGAGCTAGATACACCTCATGCTTTAACCCGTCGCACCACACGCGCTAGCCTAGAAATCAAAGCAATCAGGATTTAGTTGCTGTCCAATCTTTCTTCAACAATGCCAGAAAGGTGGCAATCCCTTTAGAAAATCCTTGGGGATCGGGCAGAAAATACTGCGGAAACTCTTCATAGGGAAGCCACGGCTCCGACGAATTATGCCGCAAATACAAGACCCGTTCCTCCCCTTCCAATTTCCAGAGCATTTGACCGCCGGTTGGTATCTCAGTCATGACTTTCTCCTATTGTCCAAACAAAAATGCTAAATTAACTGATTAAATCTTCCATTGCCGCCCCCACTACACGGTGATCGTTATCCTGTCTCAATTGTGCTAGCACTTCCTTGGCTTCGGGGGCATCAAAATGTTTCAGGGCATAGGCAACCCGTACCCGGATATATTCAGCCTCCGAATTTTTTAGGGTCAGGAGTTGAGACAGAGCCGCTCCAGAGTGACGGGAACTCGCCAAGGCTCCCAGGGCATCGACGGAGGCTTCCTGCACAGCTGCATCGTCTCCTTCTAACCCCAGACCACACACCTCCAGAACTTCTTCCGGGCACTCCAGTTCTACCAGAGCCGCCAGGATGCTGCGACGTACCAACCAATGGTCATCTTGAAAAAATGTCTGTACCAAGTGCGAAGCGGAGACTCTACCGAACAAAGAGAGGGAATTTGCAGCTTCTGCCCTGACATTGGGGGTATTGTCTAATTTCATGATCTGGAGCAAAGCGGCAAAGGATTCGGAGGTTTTTTGCCTGCCTAATTCTCTGGCAACAAAAGTTCGCACCAGAAACTCTGGGTCTTGGATGTGTTGAGTCAGGATAGGAACTGCAACATCGGACGGATAATCTTTGAGGGTAGCGATCGCTTTCAAGCGATATTGAAAATCAGAGTTTTGCAGATTGGTTCTGATTTGATTGAGATCCATAGAAATAAACAGTAGAGGTTTCTCCACTTTAGTTCTCAATAGATTCTAACGAAAGCAGAAGTGCAACTTTTAAGCTAATCAAAGCGATTAAACCTGACTAACTATGACATCCGTCAATTCCGACGAATCGGAAAGCACAATAGAATCGTGCGTCGCGGTAAAGGCAGTTGCTTGCAAAGCACGTAACATAATGTTCCGTGCGCCATTTACATCACGAGAGATTTTAAGGGAGCAATGTGGGCATTTAAAAACTTTAGAACCACCAAGTCTATGGTGAATATGACCGCAATTGCCACAAGTTTTAGAAGTGTAAGACTCGTTACAAAGAACGACTATTACGTTTCTTTTTAATGCAGCTTGTTTAAGATGTTGCTCGAATCTATAGTGAGAAAGAGTTAACATTTGACGTACTGATTTATTATTAATTCTACGTTTCTTGCTCTTCCTAGTTTTGATAACCATTTGACTGGTATCAAAACTAGGAATAAAAATTACTTTGTAAGAATTAACTAACAATTTGACGGCTTTGTTATGCAACTCTTTAATCAGATTTTGAATCCTTTCTCTGATTCTATTTGCAGCAATTCGCATCTTTCTACGTTGACGGCACTTAACTCTGGTGGATTGGCTTATTAGCTTGTCAAGGTGCTGACACAATCTTTGTATGCGTCCGATGTCTCCCTTTCCAATCTCTAAGATGTTCTCTCCATCAAAACCGGTTAAAAAAGTGCGATTACCAGGGTCGAGCGCAATTACTCTATCGCTTCTTTGCGGTGATATTTCTCGATATTGCGGGAAACAACCAAACCATTTACCACGACGGTATACAAGCTCTGTTCCATACTCGCATTGCTGCGGAACGTCACAACCAAAAGTATTAAACTTTAAACCTTTGGTTGTATTGCAATACCATGTGCCATTCTTATAATTGCCTACCTTAAATTGTATTGCTTGACTAGTAGCTTTTACAGATTTAAATTTAGCTGCACCACCATCTTTTTTAGCTCGATTAAACGCATCGTATGCTTCAAAACAAGCTTCTTGACGTTGATGACCAGGTATTGATGTTACCCAATCAGGAGTATTTTCTAGTCGTTGCAAGTACTTGTCTAAGGACTCGGCGCTTAATTTTTCTACACCATCATAACAACGTAGTAAACTAATAGTTTCGTTGTAATAATAGCGATATTGAGCTAGCCAGCGCTTCCAAACTGAGTACAGTTCCTTGCTAGGATATAGCCTGATTTTGAGTACACTGTTCGGTCGAGGCTTTATCGATTTCGTGTGTCTCACCTTCTTTTTGTAGGTCTTCTTTGAACTTGGATTTATATTTTCTAAGCCCGTATAACCTGCTAGAGAAGCAGTGGACGATGGACAGCATATCTTGAATGAGTTCGGTTTCTGGACTGAGCTTGCGGTCATTGAGAACCACGAGTTCACACTCAAATTTTTCGCATAACCACTTAACCAATTCATATCCAAATCTAACGAGTCGGTCAGGGTGGGCAACGACAAGACGTTGGATATCGCCGTCAATGATTCGTTCCAAAATAGAGAGGAATTTTTTCCGTTTAAAATTGAGTCCGCTTCCAGTTTCTGAAATGACTTCGCAATAGGGGTATTGTTCGCGTAAAAACGCAAGTTGTCGCTGCAAATCGTCTTGTTGGGAATGAGTTGAAACCCTAGAGTAGCAAACAGTTCTAACTGTCCCGGCGATACCTGCGGTTTTTTCAACCTCTTCGAGGATGAACCTTCTTTGCCCTCCTGGTGTCCTGATTGCTTTGAGCTTTCCTTCGTTTTCCCATCTCCTGAGACTGGAAACGTGGACACCAAGGATTTTAGCAGCTTCCTTGGGGGTGACATGTTGCATCAATACCTACTTAACTCAACTATAAATAGTTTAGCATGATTTAAGCAAGTTTAAGCGTTTTAATCATAAATATCTTGACTATTTACACGTCTCACAATGGGAGTTTCACCAAGCAAGTCGTACCAATTCCCACTTCACTGATGATGCGAATAGTGCCTTGATGTAAGTCCACACATTTTTTAACCACGACTAATCCCAATCCTGTACCGGGAATAGTTCGGACATTTTTGCCCCGATGAAACGGTTCAAACAACTGTTTTTGATCCTCCAGTCGCATCCCAATTCCATGATCTTGAACTGTAAGGATCATACTATCCGCCTGAAACTCCAAGCTGAGATGAACAATTCCGCCTCCTGGGGAATACTTAATAGCATTCGATAGCAAATTAGATAACATGGAGCGCAATAACTTTTCATCCATACAGACAAGAATGGATCTTCCCTGACAAGTAAAGGTGAGGGTGTGCTGACTACTTACGCTTTCGCGTATTTCCTCGATAAAATCACGACAATACAGTTCCAAATCCAGGGATTTAGGATTAAATGCCAGTTTTCCAGTTTCGGCTCGATTTATGGTTAAAATATCGTCAAGCAACTGCACCATATGTTTCACCGAGTCTTGAATCCGGTGCAGGTTTCTCAGTCTTTTTTCGGAAGCATCCCATTCATCTTGACAATTTTCCAGGACTTGTGCTGCTGCTAAGGCAGTGCTAAGGGGAGTGCGAAACTCATGGGATGCCATTGAGAAGAAACGGGTCTTTAGGGCACTGAGTTCTTTCTCTCTTTCCAGTGCCAAGCGAATTTCGTCGAGTCGCTTCCGTTCTGTGATGTCGCGAGCGTTAACCATAATCCGGAGGGTGGCGGCGCTGTCCACAAATGGCTGACTGATTGCTTCTAAGATTCGCCAGGAACCATCGTGATGGCGATAGCGGAACTCGATGGGACACGTCAATTCTGGACTTTGGGTTGTATTGGTGAGGCGATCGCAACTCATGATCAAATCATCCTGGTGAACTAGTTCCATCACGTTCTTACCCACCAAATCTACGATGGAATAACCTAAGATTTTTGCCGCCGAAGGACTAACATAGCCAATGCTACCATCCGGATCGAGAATCATAATGATATCTAAGGCATTTTCGATTAGCGATCGCCACCGTTCTTCGCTTTGACGAAGTGCCTGTTCGACTTGTTTACGTCCGGTTGTCTCTCGTTGCACAGCGATCCAGTGCGTATACCAACCCTGACCATCGGCTACGGGGACAATGCTAAATTCATTCCAAAATTCTGTGCCATCTTTGCGATAGTTGATCACCTCAACCGTAACAGGTTCCCAGCGTTCAAGAGCCAAGCGAATTTTCTGCAATTCTGCCCGATCAGTCTTGTCCCCGTGCAAAATCCGGGGGGTTTTGCCCAACACTTCATGGGGTTGATAGCCGGTGATGCGGGTAAAAGCTTCATTCACATAAAGAATGCGCGGACCTGGTTCATCAATGGTTTCGGCTTCTGTAATCAAGATTGCATCGTTGGTGTTAACCACGACAGATTGCAGCAGACGTACCTGCTCCGCTTGTTGCTTTTGTTCTGTAATGTCGGCAATCACCGCCACAATACCGCTGATCTGTCCATCAGTATCCAGCAAGGGAGCCGCAGAGAAAATGATGTCAATGGGAGTGCCATCTTTTTTCTGTTGCCGAAATTCTAAACGGGAATAGGTTGTGCCTTGCAAGATGCTGGTTTGCAACGTGGGATAATCTTGTAAACTAATAGGATTTGGGCGATTCAGCACCTCGGCTTCAGTCCAGCCAAACATTTGCTCTGCCGCTGGATTCCAGATTTTGACCTTTTCTTCTCGATCCAGCATGATAATAGCACGGGGGGAAGCCTTGACCAAAGCTTGCAGGGTGTCATTGGTGTGACGCAAGGCTGCTTCCGTCCGCTGACGTTCGGCAATTTCTGCCCTCAGAGAAGTGTTGGCGATCGCTAATTCACCGGTGCGTTGTTGCACCCGCAGTTCTAGTTGGGTGTTAAGTTGTTGGAGTTGATTGTACAGTTGGGATTGTTGAATGGCGATCGCTACTTGGGTTGCTAGTTGCTTCATCAACTCAACTTCCCAGGTTTCCCACTGACGAGGATGACTGCACTGATGAGCAATCAATAATCCCCAAAGATAGCTAACAGAAGGCAGATCACTATGCCGATTTTCTTGGATAATCGGTACCACCAATTTCGCCTGCACGCCAAACTGCTTTACAAAGTCTACCAGACAAGGCTGGATATCTGCCTGTTCAACGTTGTTAATTGTCAGGGTTTTCCCTAAGGAGTAGGCTTGATGATACTCTTTAGGGAACACCTCTTCTGGAAACGTTTGCCCTAAAACCCTGGGATAAGGCGGTAAAACCGTTTCGTGAATGGCGCTGCCTGTTCCATTATTCCAAAGACGATAGATGAGGACGCGATCTGCTTGTAAAAAGCGTTGGACTTCCTCCACCGTTGCCCTGAGCACTTCATCAAGATCCAGAGATTGCCGAATCTGCTGGGCGATTTGAGTCACCAACCGTTCGCGATCGCTTTGCTGTCGCAACAAAATCTCTGCCCGACGACGCTGCACAATTTGTTGTTGCAACACATAGTAGATGCCCAAGAGCAACAAAATAGTCAGTCCAATTCCTATGCCATAACGGCTCAGAACGCTGGAAATACGGCTAACATCAAACTGCTTCAGGGATAGCATTGTGGCGCAAGACTCATAGTGGCTGCCTTTATATTATTTCAGTAGTTCTGAGTCCTGAGTGTAACCAGCAAACAACCCCAAAACCGTAAGGGTTTAGCATTGCTAAACCCTTACGGGGACTGAACTCTCCAAATTAACCGCCTATCAAGTTGTTGGCTTGTGAAAACAAGATGAGGAGGAGAGCTAGTCCCATGAGAAAACCTATCAGACTGAAGCTGGTAGTCCAGTCAGCACGGTTGATGAAAGTTTGGAAACTAAACCACTCAAATTCGTCAAAAATCCCAGTGGGAATCCGACGGGAGGGACGAGGGAGTTTGTCTCGATAATCTTCACCATAACGCGCCATGCGGGCAAAGGGTAGTTCACCTTGAGCGCGTTGAGGTAAGATCCGGCGGCGTTGATAAGGAACGGTATCATACCCAAAGTTACTCAGATATTCTTCAGTGTTGAGTAGATCATTGATAAAGCCTTGTAATCCTTTAGTCGCCAGCACAATCGACCAAGAAAATTTTTCGCGATCGCTATAAACATTACGACCCAGAAGCCGCTGAATGCAAATTTCTACAAACCGATAGTTATTATTACTATCGTAGGTGAGTCGCCGAAACGAATCGGATATTGCCAGTCCCCCCATGAAGTCTTTAACTGTGATTTGACCTGCCCGTAACTGAGACTCCAAAAATCGCTGACGATGGCTATCTAGCATCTGTTGCTCGTTATAAACCTGGCGATAGGCTGCCATGATCAACATATCCATTTGGGAGCCGGCAAGGAGGTTGTCGGTTGTGTAAATTCTGGGCTGCTCATCGCCCGGAACCTCAAATCCCTTGACTCGATGATTTTGAGATAAGGGTGAGTATTCTAACAGAGGAATTGACATCAGGGTTCTCCAATCAAATTTGTTGATTAAATGTCGTCCGATTCCGTATTTAATCCAATTCAGACAAATAATAAAGCCGATGGGAGGCATCTTAATTCCAAATGCCTCTGACACTTGATGATCACATACCAGCAGTAAGGAAACTGGTCAGAAAACGGTAAAGAAATCGGAAAGAATCAGCAAAATCAATAAATCTTGAGATTTTGTCATATTTATTTGAAAAAATTAGGCTCAAAATGTGATATTTAAAATGTTTTTGAATCAAAAATGAACGGAATTTGCTAAGGATTTGAGGGACAATCTCTGGTAAAATTTTGAAGGGAATCTAAGGTCGAGAGACACAGAGTTGTCAAACATATTCCAATTTTTATGTCAGGAACCCTAGCCTAAAGGCATAGGGCTTGAAAGAGAAATCTAACAAGCCATTCTGACCCGACCACCTAGTAATAGGTAAACGTTATTTGAGTCACGACACCTTGGGATACGCAGCCAGTCCCCCGCTCTGTCGCTTGTGATTAAACAGTTCTAAGGTCACTGGAACAGTGTTGCAAGCTCAACAAGCTCTTATAACAGGTCAAGGCTAACTTTACCCCGCACGGGAGGGACGTAAGTCCAAACATTATGCGTACAGGATTGGGAGACTTGAAACGGTAATTGTCCCGTTGAAAGTGCATCACAAAAGCACACCGAACTAACCAATCCCCGTGTAATGGAGCAAATATAAAGCCGTCCTTACAGGACGGGGTTTCAGACCCAAGGAGTTTGATGAGGATTCTCCTGGTTGAAGATGATGTGCGCCTTGCAGAAACCTTGGCAGAAGCCCTGACCGACCAGCTTTATGTAGTTGATGTTGTCCATGACGGAGAAGCTGGGTGGTATCAAGCCAAAACCCTAAGTTATGATTTGCTGTTGTTGGATGTGATGTTACCAGAATTGGATGGAATAAGTCTTTGCCATCGCTTGCGATCGCACCGTTATAATTTACCTATCCTCATCCTCACCGCCTGTGACACAATCAACGATGAAATTAACGGGCTGGATGTAGGAGCAGATGACTATGTAGTTAAACCAGTTGATTTACAAAAACTATTTGCGCGGATTCGCGCCTTGCTACGTCGGGGATGTGCGACATCACCGCCGATCCTAGAATGGGGCGACTTGCGTTTCAATCCCAGCACCTATGAAGTTAGCTATGGGCAAACCCCCATCCATCTGACACCAAAAGAGTACGCAATCTTAGAACTCTTGTTGCGGAATGGTCGCCGGGTTCTCAGTCGCCGTGTCATGATTGAACATGTCTGGGAGCTAGAATCGCCTCCGGAGGAACATGTAGTCAAGGTTCATATCCGGGGTCTGCGCCAAAAACTCAAAGCTGCGGGAGCTACTGAAGACCTGATTGAGACAGTTCACAGCATGGGATATCGTCTCAATCAACATAATTACTAAATTGAGTTCAGCTTCATCCCCCGCCATCTGCCTAATTTAACGCTATCCTGGAAAACCCTGTTCCACAGGTATTTTTACATAGGAATTACTTTACGCCTGTGGATAAAATCGGGTGCGAAAGCCACCGTATTTCACCCAATATTGTTTCAAATTGTGGCAGGGTGTATGCAAACTGGCTTTTGCCTGATATAGAATCACTTGACGATGATCGCCCATCCAAATTTTGTCAATTGGATCAACGGAAATAACAGTTCCTCCTAACGCTGCAACACACTGGGAAAAACGCTCAACCGCACTATAATCTACAGTTTCAAAAACAAAGAAATTACCTGAACAAATTAAATGCCGGCTACGAATCCAGCACTGCATTTTTTTCTGCGCTTCTGGTGGTAGCATATTCGCCTTAATGGATTCCAGATTAGGCAGAGAAATATCATAGGACATTTGGGACTTCATGGGCGAAACTCTCCCGCTTTTCAAACCGCAATGGTCCAAAGGTAGATCCCCAAACCTGCTCGTGTGTATTTACATCCATGCCCTTATCGAGACTAACCCAGGTCGTTTCTGTGATTTCCACATAACTATCTAGGTAAGTTTGGCAGCCTTGCTTTTCAATTAAGCACAGGTTTCCGGGTTCAACACCGCCTTGAAATCGATCCCCGTCTCGTTGAAAAATCATCGAGCAGTGATATCTACGCTCGATGCAGTCTGGGGTAATAGTTTTGAGGATATTTAAGTCACGCGCCGATCCGGCGTAGAACAGGGCATTTTTTAAACTGTAGTTTTCGATGTAAATTTGATCGCCCTGATTGATTAAACGATGCACTCCCTGTCGATAAGGTCTCCACAAATCATAGTCATAAACCTGTTCTGAATAAAGCCCAATTCCAGAGAAGAACTCAAACGGTAATGGACGAAAAAAAACATGGATATGGGCATAATCTTTAGAATTTTCAAATGCCTGTTGATAATTGCTGAAATCCCCTGCCATCCAACGAGCCAAGGTGACTAAATTATTCAATTTTTTTGCTTCGATATCCGGTGATGAAGAAGTCATAATTAGATGATCATAAATAAAGTTTGTAATAAGCAGGCTTTGCGCTTAAAATCCTTATGGTAAGTAATAATGCATCAGTTGAAATTGTTTATTAACCAATGCACAAAGGAATATTAAGCGCGCATCATTCAAGTCGATAAAACTGAATCAATGGGCAAGTGAACTAAGGCAATTGCCTTTTAAAGCTGAACATTCTGACGAATTTCTGAAGAAAACGAAGCAGTTACAACTCCCGTACCGGCACTCGTTTTGATTAGGGAAACCCGACAACGGACATTGGGGTTGACAAACCAGATTTTTTCTTCGGCGGCAGCGCGATCGTAGGCGGTAATTAGCACAAATGTGCCATCTTCGGTCAAGTAATAGTCGCCAGCTGCCGCGATGGTTTCGGCATAGCCTTGATCTCGTAGGAGTTTGCCGCGATTGGGATGGGTTGGATCGGGGATGGGAACTAGGACGCAACTGCCTTTGATTTCACTCTCATCCCAGTCTGATTGACCTTGCCAACTCATCCGAAAGGGGGAAGCCACTGCATGAGGATCAATGTTGTAGCTTTTACAAAGGTCAATTACTGTCTGGTCATCATCTGGGAGAGAAATGATATCTATCTCAGACTGTACAGCTTCAAAGTGACTGAACGCTAAATGATGGGCGCTGCGTTGCGATCGCCAACGCCCAATAGAATTTGCAAAAAACTCCGTAATATCCATCAATTCTTTGGTTTCCGTTTATAGCTATTTGCCTTTGGATAAAATATAAAAATTTTGATTTTTGGGATTGGAAATTCCGAATTTATTAATGAGAAAAAATCATTCCAGCCCTAACTTATTAATCACCACTCCTCTGTAAAGGTGTACTCTCCTGGGTTGAAAACTGTGATAGGTTGTTGTTCTTGCTTCGCTTTAGTTGGTTTTGTCTCCTGACGGATGTCCTCAGAGTTGTCCTGTTTCTGAGGCAGGGGCGATGAGGTGATAGATTCAGCTTGATTTGCTGAGGGTAAAACATCGCTTTCAGCTATTTTGGATAGTGGCTCAACGAACTCAATCTTTGATACTTCAGTATGGGAAGGTGATAGGGTGATGTGGGTAATCTTACCACCGAGGCGATGAATACTCTGAATCGTTTGAGACAGAGAACTATAAGGAATTGTCTTTGTGTACTTTGCCACCCGCATCATCTTTGAATGACAGCCCCCGATCACTTCAATCGTGACTCGACGACTACTGTAGTCACTAAAATCGCCAGTAGCAATTATTCTCGTTGCCATACAAATCACCTTAATTTCGATGCTTTAAGCAACTTATCATCAACCTGAATCGATGGACAACCGAAGCGTTTACTAAATGAATCCCAGGCTGAGAACAAGTGGGCAGTAAAAGTTTTTACAAAAATCAATAATGAGTGCTGAGTTAAGAAAAATTACTCAATACTGATGTACTTGGTAAAAGCCCCGCCCACAAGCAGGGCTGTTTCATTCCCTAAAAGGCGCTGATTTACAAGGGTTTCAAGCAAAAAATCAGATGCCTAAAAAATTGGATTGGACAAAAAAATGGCGATCGCACTTAAATTTATCCCTCTACAAAATGTTGGAGGTTGTAAAATTCTCACTCAGAACTGTTAAGCTACTTCAGTAATGCTGAGAATCTTACCGCCAGTTTTCTGGATGTTCTGAATTTTCTGGGAAAGCTGATTGTATCCCACTTCAAAGGTTGCCAAGCTTTTAGTCACCCGCAGACCAAAACTGGCTTTGGAGACAGCGAGACGGAACCGCTTACCCGTATTGCTGGAGGCGCCAGAACCGCCAGATGGGGAAACAATCTTGGTCGGTAAGTTACCGCCAATGTCACTAATCAATCTTGCCGATTTACCCACATCATTAGCAGCAAACCCTCGCATTAAGGCAAAGGTGCGGTTGAAACCGACATTCTTGACCCCCATTTGGGTACGATTTCCACGGGCAGAGGGCACAACATTCTCGCCAAAACTCGTGACATATTCATCACTAGCAATGTAGGAGTTGATTTCAGCTTCGTAGCCGTGTGTGTTGTAAATTTGCACATGTTCTGAAATTTCAGTCTGATCCTGCGGAGCGCGACCGAGCAAATGTTTAAAATTCAATTCCACAAAGCGGTAGGGAGAGGAATTTTCAAAAAACAGAGAACGGTATAGTTCAGATTGAGCCACGGCTCTGACGAAGCCAGCAACGGAGATGTCACCGTTGCGGAATTGAGACTCTGCACTGGTGAGCCGTTGGCTGTCAAATACATGAGCATTGCCTAGAACCTGCCGATACACTGCTCGGATTACGGCTTGTAAATCATCTTCGGTTGCGTTGGGGCGCAATTCAACGGATTCTGCTTCTATCCAAAGTGCCATATCAATGCCTCCTAAATCAAAATTTTTGTCCGATTTATTGAAAAATTGAAAATTAAAAAGATGATCGTGTTAGGTGGGCAACAATGCCCACCCTGTTAAACATTACCCAATTTCGGTAATGCTAACGATTTTGCCAGAAGTGCGATTGATCCGCTGAATTTGCGGGGTCATTTTACTAGCTGGGACAATGTACTCAGTGCTACTGATGCGTCGGGGACCGTCAAATTTTGAACCTGTAACCACGATTTTGAACCGTTTTTCGGTGCCAGAACCAATAACAGTTGCCGAAGAGGCTTTAATCGCATTGGTACTGTTGGTGGCAACTGCATAGACCAATTGGGCAGATTTAACTGAGCTGTCAATCTGGGCTGGACCGCGATCGATGGCAAACATCCGGTTGTAGCCCACCTGCTTCATATTTGCCTCGCTGTTTCTACCGCGATAGTAGGGTACTACGTTTTCGCCAAAGGCTGCTTGATATTCACTGCTATCGATGTAGGAGTCAATTTCAGCATCGTAGCCTTCGGCTACACAACGAACAATATGCTCGGAAACTTCTCTTTGATCTTGAGGTGCGCGACCAAGTATATGTAGGTAGTTGAGTTCTACAAAACGGTAGGGAGCGCAGGACTCGAAGTAGCGGGTACGATAAAACTCAGACTTGGCAACGACGCGGACAAATTCTCGCACGCTGATGGAGCGATCGCACAATTGTGACTCTGCTGTCACCAACCGCTCACTCTCCATTACATGAGGGTTGCCTAATACTTGTTTGTAAACTGCCCGAATGATAGTTTGAACTTCCTCTAAGCTACCATTAGGCCACATTTCAAGAATTGTTTCGGATGCCATTGAAATCTATCTCCTTAATTTTTGTAAGTTTTCAGATGATTTATACAGCAGTGATACTGGCAATGACACCGCCCTGCTGGTGAATCCGCTGATACTCTTGAGAGAGTTTCTCGTATGGCACCAGAAATACTTGGTTGGAACGACGGAACTTGGAAATGTTATTGAAGCTTTTTGCTCGATAACCTGTGACTTCAATGCGGTAAACTTTACCACTTGCACTGGCATCCACTCCATGACGAGTGCGGGAACCAGTGGGAGGTGTGGAGAATGTCGCCCCACCACTAGCGGGTGAAATCACTGCCACAGGTGTGCCTTGAATTACCAGGGCATTGAGTTTAGGAGTCTTGCCCGACAAGTCACCCTTCAAGCTGCTGCTAGAAGCACCCCGCACCAACTGGAAGGTGTGGGTAAATTGCACCATGCTGGTGCAGGCTTCTGTCTTGTAGCCCCGGATATAGGGAACGAAGTTTTCCCCGAAAGCATTTTGATACTCATCACTGTCGAGATAATAATCGATCTCGGCTTCAAAACCCTTGGTGTCAAGGATGGTGCTGTGTGTCCGCATTTCTTCCAAATCCAGTGGTGGGCGCCCCAACAGATGACGGAAGTTGAGTTCGATCGCTCGGTAGCGGGCACAACTGGTAAAAAAGCGAGAACAATAAAGGTCAGACTTTGCCACTGCTCGGACAAACTCGCGGACGCTCAATTGACCCCGTTTAAACTGAGATTCGGGAACAACGAGCCGCTCACTTTCCATCACATAAGCATTGCCTAATACTTGCCGATAAACTGCAAGAATAATTGTTTCTGCTTCTTCTTGTGAGCGACCGGGAACCCACTCAACGGGAGGGGTTTCATCAAACAGGCTAACTCCCAGGCGTGAAGCTGGTCCAAATGGCATTAATTGTATCTCCTGGTCAACGAAAGAATTTAAGAAAATTGTTTCAAGATGTAAATAAATCTCAGACTGCTCACCCAGGCAAATCAGATCGCCGGATTGATTTGCTTGAACCCCAAGCAGAGATTCCATCAGAATGGAAGTTCTGATTTGCTGGATGCTCAAGCTTTTTAGGCGTTTATACGCTTTGTTATGATCAATTTTCTTATGAGCGTGTAACGGTGAACGTCAAGATTTATAAATCTTGATATAGTTAGAACATTTTGCACTAGTTCTGCACAAACGATTCCAAACTCACAAATTTTCGCTTCTGGTTCTTGCTTCTTCTTGCTTCTGTCAATCTCCCCTGACTTCAACTTTAAATACACTGTCTGCGGGTTTTTGGGCAACGGTAGAATCCCAGGCGATCGCCTGCAAAAATGCCTCTCCAGAGCGAGTTTCTACCACATCCACACCCCAGTCTCCTGGTTGTAGGGCATAGGGAGAATCACTAGTGGGGGGAGTCGTTTTGATACCCCCTAAAACCAGAATTTCTGGGATAGTATCTTTGCTCAATTGCTGTGTCCGCCGCTTGTCTGCTAGGGTGTGAAGACACAGTTCTCCGACTTGCTGGGCTGAAAATTCCTGGACGGAAAACAGAATTTCCACAGTCCAATGGGGATGATTCACCAGTCTGCATTGCAGGTGTTCATAGGCACTCAACCCCGACTGAAACACTTCAGCAAATTCTTCTCGACTGAGGACTGGCACGACGTCACTAGAGACATCAAAATTGTGGGCAAGCAACATCCGCCCTTGAATAACATTACTCAAAATCGTCAATTGTTTTAATAAAAGTTTGTAGTTTTAATCCTAGATTACCATTCGCGACGCACAAATACGGGTTCTGCTTCATATAGGAATGGGCTTACAAACTAAATTCTGCTGCATCATCATCAACATCTGTATTTTTACCCACAACAGTTAACTTAAAATCTGAACCATGAATCAATTTACTAAAAGAAATTTCTGGATTTTGATACAGAATATTCAATACACTAATAAAATCCCGGACAATTTCGCCCGGAGTCAACAATGCTTCTGCACCCAAACGATTGATAATTTCGTTTATAAAGTCCTTCAATTCGCGATTTGTTAAAGCCTTATCATAAGCAAAATTAAGAGCATGAATCTCAACCAAACCTTGCAAAAGCGTTAATATCTCATCTTCAGTCAACGGATTTAGCCGCATCACTGGTCCGGAATATTCTTGAATTCCCCCTTGAACAAAACGGCTTTCTTTAGTGCGTCTTCGCCAAGCTGGGTCAGCAAAAAGTCCGCGATTTGGGTCTTCTAAAAATTTTGTAGTTCCACCGATAACAATACCAAGATGTTCTGCTTTGCATTGCATGGTATCGTTAAACATTGCTAATAGTCTGTTATAGTTCTTTTCGCGAGTAACTGTAGTGGATATTTGGTATATATGCACAACTTCATCAAGCAAAACTAAAAGTCCTTTATAGCCAATCTCTGCCACAAATTTAGCGATTAACTTGATATAGTCATACCAACTATCATCATCAATAATTACGCGCACTCCTAAAGCAGCTTTTGCCTCAGTTTTGGTGTTAAATTCGCCTCGTAACCACCGCAATGCAGCATTTTTTAGTTCATCATCATCAAGCCTGTAACCGCGCCAATAAGCAATAATGACGGTACCAAAATCAAAGCCATGAACTAAGTCTTCAATATATTGAACTACTTCTCTAATTTTCGTTTCTACTTTATCATCAAAACCTTCATCATTAGGACGCATTCCGCTATCTTTAGCTACTTCTTGTTGAATTTTATTAATCCAACCTTCTAAAATTGAGACTAAAGCACCACCATCAGGACGAGTTTTTGTTGCCAGCCGGCTCATTAATTCTCGATAAGTTGCCAAACCTTCGTTGTTTGTTCCTGCAAGTCGGCGTTCTGAAGATAAATCAGCATCAGCTACTACAAAATTTTGCTCCATAGCACGGTTGCGAGTGATTTGTAGGATGAAACTTTTACCTGAACCGTAGTTACCAATTATGAAGCGAAATGCGGCTACACCTTCTCCAATATCGTCGAGATTTTGTAATAGGCTTTTTAATTCTTTTTCTCGACCTACTGCTATATGTTCCAGTCCAAATCTCGGTACTACTCCCGCACTCAAGGAGTTGATTAAAGCAGTAGATATTTTTTTCGATATTTTAAGCTTTGCCATGCACTTCACCTCACTTTATTTTCTAGCGGTTCTCAGCCGATTCGAGTACATATAGCAGATTCCATTATTATTAAATATACGTAGAGACGTTCCGCCGGAATGTCTTTACAGGGTTTTTTATGTACCTCATTTATCTGAAATCTGCTGTATATTTTTATCTGTAGTTCATTATTTTTGTGATGTATTGCACCCAATTTAAAACCGCTATAAACGTCAAAAATAAAATTGTGCGATGGCAAGAATAACTTAATTTGATGAGGCTTGTCTAGTCGTCAATTCATAGGTTGCGATGATTTTTTTTACGTTTTTTATATGCTCTTGATAAATTTTTGGAGTTTCCAAGTTTGGGTCAATTATTAATTCCTCAATTGTATCATTAGCGTGTTCATTTATAGAATCAATTAACAAATTTGGCATAGTAATATGTGTTTCGGCGATGTGTTTAATAGCAGCTTTGGGATTTTCTTGTTCTACTATTGCTTTTAACACTTGTATTTCATAAGCTGGTAGCTGTTCTAATAATTTAGCCCATTCTTTGGGTAAATCAGATGTATTTTCCGATATTGAATCTAAATCTATTAAGTCAGAAAAAGGAAATAAATCTACATCTTCTTCTCCTTCGTTTTCTGGAAAATCTTGCTGATTGTATGTTTCCGTTTGTTGGAGTAATTCCCAAACTTGATTTTGTAACAAATCGCGTTCTTGCTGCAATAATAAAACTTGCTCTTGTAAATGATTAAGTTCAGTTTTTTGTTCTGTTGTTTGGGTTTGTAATAAATTTAGACTAGCTTGTGTATTTTCTCTTTCAGATTTTTTATTTAAAATTAATTCATTGTGCTGAATTACCTGATTTTCTAGCTCTTGCAGTTCAACGCGCAATTCGTAAAGTCTTTCTTCTAATTGAGGTTTGAGCCTGTCTAGCAAAGTTAGATTGCTTTCAGCATCTTGTTTTTCTTGTTGGAGTTCACTAATTTGAGTTTGCAGTTTAGTTATTTCTGCTCGCGATACGTTGGAATTTAATTCTAGACGGCGTTTTTCTGCTGTCAGAGCCGAAAATGAATTATTTAGCTCGACTTTACTTTTATCCAGCTGATAAAGCTCTGTTTGAAGTAAGCTTATTTCTACTTCTAACTGTTTCTTTTGTCCGACAAAACTGCTTAATTCTCGATTTAAACTATCTCTTTGATTGCGACGTTCTGATACTTGATTTTGCAGCTGATTTGACTCTGTATATAATAAAACACGATGCTCTTCAATTTGGTTTATTTCTCTGACAAGACGAGACTTCAAACCCTCAAGCTCTTTTATTCGCTTGTAGAGGGAACCCAAAACGAGCATTTCGTGATTTCTGCGAATGTTATCGACAAATAATGCTGCGGAATAACTAGCTATTACAGTAATTGCAGCTGTGAGAAAGGCTTTACTAAAATCCCAAGTTGGGACGAGACTAAGACCAAAACTCACACTAAAGGCAACTATACCTAAAAGTACAAATCGATTACTTACCATTGCGGATTGCATATTGCTTGTTTTTAGTTTAGTCAATTTTTAATTTATAGACTTCAGGCAAAAGGGGAAATTTTAATGCGTCCTACTTTACGCGGTTTATGTTTGGTTATTTAAAGCCGAAAGTGTTAAATCTGCTTTCAAAAAATCAACAAACTGTCGTGCTGTTCTTCCAGATCGTCCGTTGTGACGAGTTGCCCATTGCAAAGCTTGATATTCTAAATTTTCTGAGTCAATGTTAATTCCCGCTTGTGTGGCTAAATGTCGGACAATGTTTAAATAAGTTTTTTGATCGGCAGGCTCGAAGGTTAAAGTTAGACCAAAGCGATCGCTAAAGGAAAGCTTCTCCTGCATCGTATCCCAAGCATGGATTTCATCATTATCCTTGGGAGCAGGTCTATCGGCGAAAAACTCGCGAACTAAGTGCCGACGATTAGAAGTAGCATACACAACTACGTTTTGCGATCGCGCAGTTAAATTCCCCTCTAATACTACTTTCAGCGCTTTAAAAGCGTCGTCATCTTCCTCAAAAGAAAGGTCATCGACAAAAATAATAAATTTCTGTGGCACAGAGCGCAACTGTTCCACAATTTGTGGTAAGTGTTTCAAATCTGATTTTGCTACTTCTAACAAGCGCAGATGACGCTTGCCGTACTCATTCAACAAAGCTTTTACCAAAGAAGATTTTCCCGAACCGCGACTACCATAAAGCAATACGTGCAGCGCTACCTCTCCTGCTAACAAAAATTCTGTATTTTTTAATAAAGCTTCTCGCTGAGATTCATAACCCACTAATTCGCTTAACTTTACCGGATCGGCATGTGCAATGCCAATAAATTGTCCGTCACAATAACGCAAAGCACTATATTCTGCAAATAAACCCGTACCAAATTGCCGATAATAAGCAGCTACATCTTCTACTGCATCAGCCCAATCTTCCAAATGGTGGAGTTTCGCTATTAGCAGGGATTCGTTCGTTTCTTCTAAAAGAGCAACTTGCTCGTCATACCACACTACTGGTGAAACAGCTAGATAAGCCACAGCTTGTACCCATTCGCTCAAAAATGCGCTACTACATTCATAAAGACTTTGCAACGCTTGTAAATCATGCTGAGTCGCGGCAATTAAAGCTGGAGGCAAATCCTCAAATTCTCGCTGTTGAGCAAGTCGAGAAAATGGATTCTCATCTCTCAGAATTTCCGTAATTAAATAGTCCTCCCAGTTTTCATTTCTGGCAGCCAAGCACTTAAAGTAGTTGCCGTAAGCTTGGAGACAACTGCGTGCATCCGCTTCTGGATATCGTATGGTTTGCAACAAATTCATAAATGCTATACTGACTTCGCCTTGGAGGACGGATTGGTAGATTAATAGAGACGCTGCTTGACGTTGGAGGAACTGAACCTTTATCTGTAATGAATTACTTGCCGTGGACATTGCTTAATTATCCATCAATTAACACGATGATATAGCTCTTGAGCTATGGTAAATTGTCTGCTGAGGTTTGCAGCACGCATCAAAATCTACATAGGTTTTAACAATGAATTTAGGTATTATTGCTTCTCTTGGCTACGGGATTTTAGCAATGGTTGGTGGCATCACTGGTTACATTTTCTCTACTAGTAAAGTTTCGCTTTTTAGTGGCTGCATTAGTGGTGTATTACTAGTTTTTGCCGCTTACCTCCAATTTCAAGGTATAATATGGGGTTTGATTATAGCAGCTTTAGTCACTGCTATTTTAGTAGTTGTCTTTGCATTACGACTGGCTAAAACAGGCAAGTTTATGCCGGCGGGATTGATGCTGTTTTTCGGTGTGCTGACGTTAGCGGTGATGGTGAATCAACTAATGGCATTAAGAATAAGGTAGCAGATGATGCAAAGCTATTTTTTTCGCCTGCATGATTCTTTTAGTTAGTATACCTTTATTAGTACATTTATATTACCGAAGATGGGTAAAGGGGAAAGGAATGAAAATAAAGAATTATTTAAATATACGTATTAGACATCGATCGCTATGCTTATTATGCGTTGCCCGAAACCCATGTAGAGACGTTCCGGTGGAACGTCTCTCAATACGGTTCGGTTAAGGCAAGAGACGCGATAAATCGCCGTCTTTACAATAAAAAGTCCTTTGTAGAGACGGCGATTTATCGCGTCTTTGTGATCTATAATTTTCATCAAAAAATCTTATCCGAACCGTATTGGAACGTCTCTACGTCTTTTTTGGAGATGTCTATTACATTTTCTTACCATTTACCCCTTTCCCTTTCCCCTTTCCCCCTCTTACTGTCAGTTGTGCAACTGCTGCCCTTGTAGCTATATACGTAAGTATTTCTAGATTACCGATTGGAAATGGGAGCATCCCAATCGGCTCTGCTCTATTTGACAGAATTAAAACTGATCGCTTGATTTATGTAGCGGATATATCTTATTGTAATTGAATATAAATGGCGGCATAATATCAATCAACATTTACCATGACTTAGTTTTTTTGCTTGTGATTCAGTTCATGAGCAAATGTTTGTTTTTTGGGAATTAGTTAAAAACCGTAGCTCAACCGTTATTTTGCGATGATGGTAAAAATGTGAATTAAAAAAATCATTTTCTTTGAAGATACTAATAATATTGCGAAATCATCTCAAAAACGGTTGACTTCGCACTTATTTTTATTGCGAAGTGAAAAATTAATGCGTCAATTTTTCTTGAACTCGCAGAAAGCCGGAAAGTCAACAACAGTAAACAACTTAACCACAAAACTAAATATCAATTCAAGCAAAAATACTTATTGTGCATAAATAATTTACGATTTTTTTTCAAGGAATATTAAATACAGAATTGCCATTTTGGCAGGTTTTTCTTTTGGAGATCGGATATTAGTAGATTGTAATCATCGTGATTAATATTCCCAGTGTTATTGCTGTCTACCACGAACTACAAAAGTTAAGCCAATCTGGATCTTGCGTGATTTACGAGAGCAACTTTAAGAATTAGGAAATAATACATGGTAGTTTCACTGTCTTCTCATAACGTTATCCAGTATCTGCAACAAGCAGGTCTGTGTAGCTCAGAAGATGGCGCATCTGGCGATTCTGAGTTACCTGAAAGTAAGAAAAACTTAAATTTACTGATTACTCTGGCAGATAATCGCAAACTGCTGGTTAAACAGGAACGTAGCATTGACCTTTCGGATGGAAAAGAGCAATTTTTCAATGAGTGGCTGTTTCACCAATTGCTTGAGCAATTTCCAGTGATTGGTAACATCGGGGCGATCGCCTCATCAGTGCTACACTTCGATGAGGAAAACTCGATCCTGATCCGCAGCTACTTAAGTGAGTATCAGGAACTAGGGAATTATTATCAACAAAACGATATTTTCCCCCAAGCGATCGCCAGCACCATTGGCGATACCTTAGGAGCGCTGCATCGTGCTACATTCAATCGTCGTGAGTATCGCGATTTTATGGCAACTGCTCCCGAAGGACAGTTTCGCTATCACTTCAACAATCCAGCACAAGGAATCGATTCAATTGCACCTGAGATTTTTAGCGTGGTTCCCACTGATGCGCTGAAATTTTATGCATTCTATCAACGCCACGACAACTTAGAATCAGCAATTGGAGACTTAGCAAACGATTGGCAACCTTGCTGCTTGACTCATAACGACCTGAAATTAGACAACATTTTGATCCATTCCAGGTGGGAACACTTAGATAATGCGATCGTCCGGCTGATTGACTGGGAAGCATGTGCTTGGGGAGATCCAGCTTTTGATTTAGGAACTTTACTGGCAAGCTATTTAAAAATTTGGCTAGACAGTTTGGTGGTAGATCCTACCATTGAGTTAGAAGAATCTTTGGAATTGGCGGTGACACCTTTAGAAATTCTTCAACCTTCAATGCTTGCCCTAACTCAAGCTTATCTCAAAGCTTTTCCCAACATTTTAGACTACCGTAATGATTTTTTATTGCGTGTTATTCAGTTTGCGGGTTTAGCACTGATGCATCAAATTGAGGCAACGATTAAGTACCATAAATACTTTGATAATATCAGCATCTCAATGCTTCAAGTCGCCAAAAATCTACTCACCATGCCACAGCAAGCTGTGCTAACTGTTTTCGGTATTTCTGAATCGGAAATACTCAAACCCGTTGCCAAATTAGAAAACTTGCCTCAACCAGAAAGCAAGCAGAATTTGGTTCCTCTTTATTACCCAAAAACTCGTCTGCGTGGATGTTAACTTCGTAGCGAGGGGTTCACCGCTCATCTTTATTACCCAAAAACTCGTCTGCGTGGATGTTAACTTTGTAGCGAGCGGTTCACCGCTCATTAATTAAAGCGCTGAAGCGCTTACTACATTTGAAAATGCTATATACACCTACAAATCAACTCCTAGATACTCTATTTGACATTGCCAGCAATATTGAGATTGAATCCAACTTTTGCATTATTCATCCCAATTATCAACCTTTTGCCTTGTCAAAAAAAGTAGCAGACAGATTTCAACAAAATCTGCCAACATTGCAACGTAAATATCTGACTCTGCTACTGCGAAATTTTATTTACGGAATTTATTACAATGGTTCTTTGCGAAACATTTTGGCACTAAATGCCAAACCAGCTAAGTTATTACCACACCAAACTTTAGAAAACAATTATATTTTCGATACTGATTGCGAATTTTACGGACAATTAGATGCTAGTAATCACGGTGTCGGTTATCTTGATTCTGGTTGGCAAGTTTTGCGACAAGAACCTGATGGTACTTTGGTGGTAATTAAAGACGGTTTGACATTGCATGTTGAGTATAACTCGCCTATGCAACCAAGTATGAAATCTGCCAAAATTGGTCAGTTGGTTGCAATTTTGATGCCAAAAAATCGACTACAAAATAATTATTATTTAGCAGTGAGCAATAATCCAAATGTTGATTTGGATATGGGGCGAATTTATTTTAATTTAACTCCTCCTGGAGCGATCGCTCTCATGGATAGTCTCACTCTACAATTAAACGCGGCTGAGATTTTCTTTAACTTTCAAGTTCTCTACAACCCTTGTGCATACCAACGTTACGACTCTGGGGTGCTGTATTTTCAACGCAACGACTATCCAGCGGTGCGGAAAGTACTTCAAGCTGTTTATTGGGAGTATAAATCTTATTTTAAGCCAGAAATACCTTTATTTACCAAGTTTTTAGCCCCTGGCTTGAGTTTAGCTGAAGAACCAAGCCAAAAATTTGCTGCACAAGATAATTTTGGCATGAATCGTTGTCAAATTATCGCTTCTTCTTTGTTGTCAGTTTGGCAAAAAGGTGATAACAGTATTGAGGGGAAAATGAAAGCGATCGCTCAACACTTTACAGAGCTAAATATAGATTTACAGCGTCCCTACCTCAATCCCTACTCTAAAGATACTTATTACTTTTTAAATTGATAAGTAGATAAACATAAATAAACACTTCTTAACGTAGTAACGGCTACCCTTCGGGAAAGCTCCGCTAACAGCCGTTAAAATCCTTGTTTTGAGCGGTAAACCGCTCACCCTCCGGGTTCGCCAGTCGCTCATGGGGGAGACCCCCAAGACCGCGCTGGCTCACTACGAACCAGGAAAGCATTTTACATTTAATTTCGCCCACTTACTTAACTGTTGTCATTAGCGTAAAATCATTTTTGGTAGCAGATTATAAGTCTGCTATTTTTTCGCTAATTGTAAAATATGCCGTTTACTTATAACCGCACCGTTCGATTTTCAGATACTGATGCCGCTGGGGTAGTTTACTTTGCCAACGTTTTGTCTATTTGTCATGAAGCTTATGAAGCATCTTTAGAAGCTTCAAGTATTAAGATAAAAGATTTTTTTAGCAATACATCTGTGGCTTTTCCCATTATTCACGCTGATGTAGATTTTTTTCGTCCGATGTTTTGTGGGGATAAGTTAACTATTAGCTTGATTCCGCAAAAAGTCGGTGTTGAAAAGTTTGAAATAGCTTACGAAATTGTAGTTGATGATGTAATAGTTGCTAAGGCAATTACTCGACACGTTTGTATTGAGGCAAGTAGTAGAAGTAAAAGGGAGTTATCGGGTGAGATAATAAAATGGTTGGAAACAAACCGCAGAGAATGCGTAAATCCTAAAGTTGCTCTTTAGACAAAAATGACTCAAATGAATGGTAAGCTTCATAATTGCGAAAATGTCGAGTATATAAATCTATAGCATCCTCAGCAGAATCAAAGTCATCATACAAAACTGAATTCACATCTACTACTTGCTGCAAAGACCAAGTAATAGTTTCTCCATTCTCATTTGTATAGCTGACACTTTCATTCTTGCCATGATTCAAAGCTTTTGCTTTTGCTTGTTCTAGAGAGTTAGCTTTGATTAAAACAAAGGTTTCTTGATACAAAGGTTGATAATCAGATTTATCTGAAGATGATTTATAGAGAATTATCGCAATATAGAAAGATTCTGCTTTATCTACATTTTCAGCTTTCATACCAAATTCTCCACATCTATTTTTTGAATCTACCATCATTTAAGAATTTCCAAGCTTTTTTACCAACAGCAGATTTGTTTTTCTTGATGTCTTCTAAATAATAATTGAGAAACTCACTGGGAAACTCCCGCCTAATTGTTGCCTTTCGGCACACGCTAATAAAAGTATCAGCAAATAAACTTAAATTGTCATTTGCTTCACAATTATCCCCTGGTCTAAATTGACTGATTAGTAAGAACTGCTGGGATAAACTTACATAGTTGTAATTATAGGCTAAAGTCTGGGAGTCAGCAGCAATGGGTTGTACAAGCAATCCCATAGTTAAAAGACTAACCAGTGGTTTTGGTAGAAATTTTTGCAGCATATAGTCACAAGATAATCGATTTCTTCCATATTATGGAGAATTGGTATTATTATTTTAAGGAGATTTGAAGTACATTTTTTACTATTTCTTGTAACTGTTGCTGGTTGATTTTGCCTTGAGTGTTACGAGGTAATGTTGGAACGGAAATCCAGTGTTTAGGAATTTTGAATTTACAAAGTTGCTCTTTGAGTATGTTTTTAATTTCTAAGCTAGATATTTCTGCTTTTTTGGGAATATAAATGGCTGTTATTGCTTGTCCCCATTGTTCATCTGGGATGCCAATTACACAAACATCGTTTACCATTTGAGTTGCTCTAATGGCTGATTCAATTTCGATTGGATAGACGTTTTCACCACCAGTAATGATTTTATTACTGCTGCGTCCAACAATATTTAAATGACCGTCGTTATCTAAAAAGCCTAAATCATCAACTTGTAAATAATCCTGATTTTTCCAAATATCTGGATAGTAGCCAATGGCTAGAGATTGAGCTTTTATAATAATATTTCCTTTTTGGTTTGAATTCAAAACCTCGCCTTTTTCATTACAAATTGTTATTTTGGCATGAGGGAGGATTTCACCGCTGCTAATTTTCCCATTGAGGAAATCGTCAGGTTTGACTGTGGCAATTTGGGAAGCGGTTTCTGTCATCCCGTAAGTTGGTGCTAATCGAATGCGGTAAAATCTGGCTTTTTCTAAAAGCTCATTCCAAGCTGGGGCACCTCCTAAAAGTACAGTTTTAAATTGGGATAGCCACGTTGTTAAATCTAGATTTTGTAGAAGACGTTGTAATTGTGTTGGAACTAAAGATATAAAAAATTCCGATGGTTCAATATGATATATTTGACTTGATTCTACTTGTTTAAAGGGGAAAATAGCGAGTTTGCCACCAGTGGTAAAGGAACGCATAAATTGCATTAAACCGCTGACGTGATATAACGGTAATACACAAAATGAATTAACTTGATTTAACTCAAAATATTCGGTAAATCCTCTCACAGATGCCATGAGTGTGTCCCAAGTATGGATGGCAAATTTAATCTTTCCCGATGAACCACCTGTGGGAATCATGATTGTATTGGAAATTGGTAATTGAGAAGAATGCATAGGTAATGGAGTATAAAGAATTCTGTTCCATCCTCCCGAATTGCCATCTCCTAAAATAAGGTTTGGTTGGACCAAATTAAATACTTCTTCCCATTCTTGTTTTCCCCAGTCTGGGTTACAAAGAAAAACCGGACAATTAGCTGCACAAGCTGCTAGAAAGCCTGCTAAAAATCGTACAGGTTCGCGTTCAGCTAAAAGGACTTTCTGCGGTGTTTTATATGCTGATAGTTCTAAATACAAGGTTTCAAATAATTGCTGAAAATAAAAGCGATCGCTATCAATCAACCAATCATACTTTTGACCTTTGATATAATCTAAAATTTCCATAGATTTTGAAGCCAATTATCTTTCTCTTGTTCAAAAAAATGGTTAACACCAAACCCAACTGCGCGATGATATTGAGATAATTCCGCAGCTAAATTAAGTGCAGCTTGTCTGCCAATTTCAGTTTCAAATACCGATGAAAATACAAGATCAATTTTATGTTGTTGGCAAAATTGACGCAGACGAAATGGTGAACCAACTATCCCAGGTTTAATTACAAAAATGTCTCGCCAACCTTGTTGAAAGCAGCATTCAAGTTGTTTGAGTGTGGCGACAGATTCATCTAAAGCTATCTTTGTTTCATGGCAACTATTTAATTCCCGCATTTCTTTAAATTGATCTACAGATAGCGGTTGTTCCATAAATTCAATTGACACTCGGTTTTTATTTGCCTGAATATTATCGCAAGTCCACAGCCATAATTTTGCATCTTCATAGCTGAGTCCCCCGTTTGCATCTAATCGCAGTTTTGCATCTAGTGGTAAAATTTGAGTGAGTAACTCAAAAATTTTCAGTTCAGAAGCGATCGCATACACTCCAATTTTCCATTTAAACGTGCGATATCCCTCTTCCCATAACTTCTGCCATTGTTCCAAAGCAGCCTCTCCTGCTGGTAATAAAGCACTGTAGGTGAGGGATGAGGGAGACAAGGAGAGGGGGAGAAAGAATTGTCCCCTTGTCTCCTTGTCCCCTTGTCTCCTCGTCCCCCCCTCTCCCACTCCCCGAAGCGCAGACTCAAAGCCAAATTGACAAGCGGGTAACTCATCTGGAATCGAGAAAATCGTCTCCTCAGTAATTTCCGTTGGTAGCTGACGACAAAATGATAAAGCTTCTTCTATGGTTTCGGAACCAAACCAACTAATAGGGGCAATTTCCCCCCAGCCAATATTTGTTTCATCGCTAAGACGGAGAATAATAACCTCGCGGATATCCCAACTACCATGACTCGTAACGAGGGGACGTATGAATTTCCGCTGATAAGGACGAAACTCAAATTGATAGCGCATCAATTTAGTACAGTTTTGCATAAGTACGAGCGCGTTTTTTAACGCAGAGGAGCGCGGAGGTAAGCGCAAAGTGACGCAGAGTTTTTGTTATAAATTTTCGTCATGAACTTATGAAATGCTGTACTTAGTTGAGGTTTATCCACTATCCACTAATCATTGTAGAGACGCGATGTTCCTCGCGTCTCTACGACAACATAAAACCCAAACCGAAGAGCAAGCAACTCCAAAAATGCACGGCAACAGCGATGAACTTACAGTTGCTAACTTTCTCTGGTTCGTCATGATTTTGCAAAACGTGGTTGCATAATTTGAAGGCAAAGGGTAAACTCAGCCAACTCAGTAATGTCCACACTGGGAACATCCCCAACACTACAAACAGCAAGCTGAGGGGATAAATACTTGCCGTGAACCAGGTTAAAACCTTGGCACCTCTGGCAGTACCGAGACGGACAATAGGCGATCGCTTGCCGGCAGCTATGTCATCCTTAACTTGGTGAAAGTGTGAACAAAATAATATTAAACTCGTGGCAATCCCCACGAACACCGAAGCTGCTAAACTTGTCATGTTCCAGCTTTGGGTTTGACTGTAGTATGCTGCTGTCACTGCTAATGGACCAAAGGCGAAAAAGCAAAGAATTTCCCCTAAGCCCTGGTATCCTAAACGAAAGGGAGGTCCTTGGTACATGTAGCCGAAGGCACAGCACAATAAAATTATCCCTATCACAGTTAAGTCTTGCTGCCACCAAGCTATTGCTAGTATCCCCAGTAAACCTAATCCCAAACAAGAATTTCCTAACCAAAATATTAATGTTTTATTTGCTGTTAAATTTACCAAAGAATGATGTTTGTTTTTATCAATTCCCGTCTCGGAATCAAAGACATCATTACTGATATTTTCCCACGCCAAAATTAAAATTGCAGATGCTAAAAAAGTAGAAAAAACTGCTCCATGAAAGATATTGGTTTCGGCAAAAGCTACAGCAGTTCCTACCCAGATAGGCATAATCGCAACGCTGTACATCGGCGGTTTAATTGCCGCCATCCATAATTTTTTTGGGGGATATGAAATCAGCTTTGTAGTCATCTTGTGTTAGCAATTATGGTTTCGATCTTATACCAGAACAAAAGTCAGATGTGCAGCGATCGCTATTTTTTCTGTGACTGATTTGCCTTAAACTAGTCATGACGTGAAATGGGATTGCAACATCGTCATTTGCACTTAGCCACTACGCTGGTTAAACAGCGACTGAATATGTTACCTGTAAAAATACGACCACGAATTATTGCACTTTAGGAAGATAACTTCAAAAAAGTTTACTAAATTTAGATCCATGACAGTTTCACCATGTCGCACTAACTTCAAAGTATATAATAAAGACCTATACGAATTTCTGTTAGCGGTTCAGGAGAATTGCCGTCAAAATGATTGTCGGCAGATTGTCAGTATTTCCCTAGAGATTGACTATGTAGATCCTTTGATAGTACTTGAACAATTTAATCAAGCAAATGAAATAAATTTTTACTTTGAGAACAGAGGCAAAAAAGAAGCGATCGCTGCCATCGATGCTGTGGCAAAATTAGAAATCGCTGACAAAGACCGTTTTCTTATAGCTGAAAATTTTATCAGAGATTGTCTCAAAAATATAATTAATTTCGGTGGTACAAATCTACCTTTTTCTCGCGCTCACTTTTTTTGTTGCTTCAGTTTTTTTGATAAAAATGCCCAACTTGATTATCCATTTCCTGCGGCTACCATTTTTTTACCCCGTTGGCAAGTAGCTGCGAAAAATGGACGCTGTATATTAGTTGCTAATACAATCATCAATGCCAGCGTCAATATTCAAAAAGTATTACACAACCTTTGTGAACAAGTAGATAAAATTCAATCTTTAGAAGCAAATGCGATAAATATTGATTATTCTCGACGTAAATACAGTAAAAAAACTCTACCCAACCCTGAGAAATTTAAACTTTCAGTTTTATCGGCATTGTCACAAATCCGCTCTAATCACTTGAGCAAAGTTGTTTTAGCAGATGTCCTAGATGTCAAATCAAGTCATAAATTTAATTTAGTTCAATCTTTAAACAATCTTCGACAATTACATCCTAATTGTTATGTATTTTCTACAAGTAATGGTAAGGGACAAAACTTTATTGGTGCAAGTCCAGAAAGGTTAATTAGTATTCACAAACAACAGTTAATTACTGATGCTTTGGCAGGTTCTGCACCTAGAGGTAAAACACCTGCTGAAGATGCAGCAAATGGCGATCGCTTGCTAAATAACGAAAAAGAAAGGCACGAACATTCCCTAGTAATTGATTTTATCACACAACGCCTATCTGAACTAGGTTTATTACCGCAAATGTTATCACCGCGTCTGCGACAATTATCTAATATTCAGCATTTATGGACACCAATTAGCGCTATAGTTCCCACTAACGTACACCCGTTAAAAATAGTCGCACAATTGCATCCTACACCAGCTGTTGCCGGTGCAGCAAGAGATATTGCCTGTGCAGAAATTCTTCGTCACGAAAGCTTTGAGAGGGGTTTGTATGCGGCGCCACTGGGTTGGGTTGATTCTGACGGGAACTGTGAGTTTATTGTCGGGATTCGTTCAGCATTAATTGATGGCGATCGCGCTAGACTTTATGCAGGTGCAGGTATCGTCGCAGGTTCCGATCCCGACAAAGAACTAGCAGAAATTCAACTTAAATTACAGGCTTTATTAAAAGCATTAGTTTAAATAAAAACGCCACAATCGTCGTAGAGACGTTCCGTCGGAACGTCTTTACAAGGACATGATACGTCGTAGAGACGTTCCGTCGGAACGTCTTTACAAGGACATGATATTACAGCAAATCTCTATGAATGAAAGATTTAGCATTCTTCCGTCGTAGAGACGTTCCGTCGGAACGTCTTTACAAGGACATGATATTACAGCAAATCTCTATGAATAAAAGATTTAGCATTCTTCCGTCGTAGAGACGTTCCGTCGGAACGTCTTTACAAGGACATGATATTACAGCAAATCTCTATGAATAAAAGATTTAGCATTCTTCCGTCGTAGAGACGTTCCGTCGGAACGTCTTTACAAGGACATGATATTACAGCAAATCTCTATGAATAAAAGATTTAGCATTCTTCCCAGTGTAAGTAGTTACAACATGACCATCGCCAATCATTTGATATTTGTATGTTATCAAACCTTCTAAACCCACGGGACCGCGAGGTGGCATTTGTTGAGTACTAATTCCCACTTCTGCACCGAAACCATAGCGGAAACCATCAGCAAAGCGAGTAGAACAGTTGTGGTAAACTCCAGCTGCATTTACGATCGCTAAGAAACTTTCCGCTGCTTCTACATCTTCGGTAATAATCGCTTCCGTATGACGAGAACCATAATCGTTAATATGTGCGATCGCATCTCCTAAAGAATCAACAATCTTAATTGACAAAATCAAATCACTGTATTCTGTTTCCCAGTCTTCTTCTGTTGCAGTTTCAATATTAGGCAAAATTTCCCGACTGCGTTCATCTCCTCTTAATTCCACATTAACTTTTTGTAAAGCATCAGCTACTTTTGGTAAAAATGTTGTCGCAATATCCGAGTGAATCAACAAAGTTTCAATCGCATTGCAAGCAGCCGGATATTGAATTTTAGAATCAACTGTAATCGTCACAGCTTTGGCAATATCGGCAGCTTTGTCTACATAAAGATGACAAATTCCATCCGCGTGACCTAACACAGGAATGCGGGTATTTTCCTGGACAAATCGCACAAAAGAATTAGAACCTCTAGGAATAATTAAATCTACATATTTATCTAACTTCAAAAGTTCTAAAGTTTCTTCTCTCGTTGTCAACAACTGCACCGCATCCGGGTTAACAGCAGTTTGAGATAAACCTTGTTTAATTGCTTTAACTATCGCTTCGCAAGAACGAATCGCTTCTTTTCCACCTTTGAGAATAACACCATTACCTGATTTAATAGCAAGAGAAGCAATTTGAATTGCTGCTTCTGGACGCGCTTCAAAAATAACACCCAAAACGCCCAAAGGACAAGTGATTCGCTTGAGAATTAAATTAGTATCAATTTCGCGATGAATCTGCACTGCACCGACTGGATCGTCTAGTTTACCTACATCTCGTACCCCAGCGATCGCATCTCTTAACTTATGTTCATCTAACTGCAAGCGTTTATAAAGCGGTTTGGCAATCCCTTCAGTAGCTGCCGCTTCACAATCTGTAATATTCGCTTGTAAAATTTCATCCTTAGCCGATTCTAAAGCAATAGCGATCGCTTCAATCGCTTGCTTTTTCAGTTCACTAGAGAGAATTGCTAACTTGCTGGCAGCAAGTCGGGTTTTTTGAGCAATGGAAATCAAATCAGAGTCAGTAGCTTGGTAAATAATCATAGTACATGCATACAGCAGTATAACAATCCCCCGGAGACGTGACCGTGGAACGTCTCTACATATTGTAGAGACGTAGCATTGCTACGTCTTGTAGGAATTCTGGGTAATAAATTAATTTCCACATCTATGTCTAATGGTCAAGGAAATTTATGAGTTTTGCCGCTAATAATAAGTGTGGCATAAATTTAATTTTTCCTTACTGTCAGAGCGTTTCGCAATTATTGATTTCTAAATTAATCTTTTAATTGCATAATTTGACTTCGTTTACACCTATTAAAAATATAGATCAAGGTTTCGGTATGAGCCTTGGTGAAACAGTACCTGATATGCTTTTCTAATTTTCGATTTTCCTCAAACATTTACTTTTTTTGGAGTTAATTACAATGGAATCTACCAACGATGTCTCTGCTCAACTCAACAAACCTGTACTGAAAGAAGGTTCCACAGGTGATGCAGTCAAAGAACTGCAAGAACTTCTCAAAAAATACAATACTTACGCAGGTGCCATTGATGGTTTATTTGGTCCTCTGACGAAAAAAGGTGTCATAGCCTTTCAACATCGCGTATTTCTCGAAGAAGATGGTATTGTTGACGATAATGCTTGGAGAGCTTTGTTTAAAGGTGCGCCAGTCGATATGCCAATTTTGAAAAAAGGCAGTAAAGGCGACTTGGTGATAATTGTTCAGAATATTCTCAAGTCTACCAAAGATTATAACGGTGCGATCGACGGTGAATTTGCTTCTAAGCTAGAACGTGCAGTTAAGCACCTGCAAAAACGTACTGAGTTGCCTGATGATGGCATTGTTGAAGATCGCACTTGGTTCGAGTTAAGTAAAATTCCGCATTAAACCGTCACAAGAGACGTTTCAGCGAAACGTCTCTACAATAAGACGTTTCAGCGAAACGTCTCTACAATATGTGATTTGTCGGACATGATATAAAAACACTCCCCTCCCCTACTTGCGCGATTCACTGATAAAAATTAAAGAAACTTTATATAATTAGTGAAAACACATATGTAGATATGTGTCGAAAAACTTTTCCGTAATTGCGGTGGCGATCGCTGTATCTATTGAGTATTGATAGATCAACACCACTCCTCCTAAAGGGAGATACTATGTCACTGCAATCTGGTTTAGATGCCTTTCAAATCGGACGTTATCAAGAAGCGATCGAATTATTAGAAGAATTCAGTCGAAATTGTGTTGATGAAATTTCTCCAGACTATTTGAACGCGCAGATGTGGCTATTGAAAGCGTATCAAGCTACTGGAAAAATTGAAAAAGCTAGGGAACTGTGTCAGCAGTTAATGAGCAGCGATAATTTAGAGATACGCACTTGGGCAGAAAAAGCTTACCCTACTTTACCTGAGGCTTTAAAAACGCCATCTCGCAGCGATCGCGCTCCTACAGCTAATGTCAACTTAGCGATGAAGGGTATCGGTGGTAGTTTAGCACTAGCATCTGGTGTCACCCTCACCTTGCTGTTTGGCATGGTGTTCGTTTTAGGTTTAGCCCTGGTATTCATTGTAAGCAGCGATGCACCTGTAAATGGACTAGCGATCGCTCTAGCGATCGCTGTTATTTTCAACCTCGTTGCCTTCTTTCTCTCTCCCTTTTTGATGGACTTAACCCAAAGTTGGCTCTACCATACTCGTTGGGTAGACATAACAGAAGTTGAAATTCTCAGTCCAGAAACAGCCAGAGTAATTCGTCGTGTTTGTCAGCAGAAAAAATTAAAAATTCCCCGTTTGGGAATCATTGACGACGAAAACCCCACGGCTTTTACTTACGGCTCATTACCTAATAGCGCCCGCTTAGTGGTCAGTCACGGACTTTTCACCTACCTAGATGATGATGAAATTGCTACCGTCTACGCCCACGAATTAGGACACATCGTCCACTGGGACTTTGCGGTAATGACAGTAGCTTCCACCCTAGTGCAGATTTGCTATTTGATTTATATCACAGCTAGAAACCTCGGACGTGGCGGTGGTGATAGTAAAATCAAAGATGCGGCAGAAACTGCTGCTCTAGCTGCTTATGTGTTTTACTTTATCGGTACATATTTAGTACTGTACCTCTCCCGCACACGAGAATACTTTGCAGACCACTTTGCCGCAGAAACTACCGGCAACCCCAACGGACTTTCCCGCGCTTTAGTGAAAATAGCCTACGGCATTTTAGAAGAAGGTTCGCGATCAAAAGAACCCAGCCGTTTAATTGAAGGTACTCGTGCCTTGGGTATTTACGATCATAAAGCGGCAGCGTCTACCGGAACCGCCTACCGCATTGCTTCCGATCCGCAAAAAATCGGTCGCGTCTTTCTGTGGGATATGTTTAATCCGTGGGGTTGGTGGATGGAGTTAAATTCCACTCACCCCCTGACTGGAAAACGAGTCCGCGCTCTTAGCACCTATGCAGAACAGCTAGGTTTAGCAACCGAATTCGACATGGGACGAGTTATTGGTGAAGGCAAAACTCTGAATAAAAGTAAGCTTTACGGCAGCTTCTTCTTAGATGTTATCCTGTACGGTGCTGAAACCATTGGGTTTGTCGCAGGCTTAGTTCTTGGCGCTATTCTTTGGTCAACTTCACAAAACCCAGGTTTGATGATGGGTGTACCATTCATCGGCTTAGGTGTAGGAGTGGTAATCAAAGCCTTTATTATGTTCCCCAGCTACAGCCAAGCGCCAGAAACTGACATTCTCACCTTGATGTCAGATCCTTATGCTAGTCCGTTGCGTGGAAGACCTGCGAAACTGGAAGGTACATTAATTGGTCGTGGAGATTCCGGTTATAAATTTGGTTCTGACTTGAAAATTCAAGATCGCAGTGGGATGCTTTATTTGCATTATGCTTCGCGCTTTGGTCCGATTGGTAACTTCTTGTTTGGAATGAAACGAGTTGAAAGCTTGATTGGCGAATCAGTTGGTGCGGTAGGTTGGTTCCGTCGAGGTGTCGCACCGTGGATGGATTTAAGTCAACTTAACAGTGAAAGCGGCACCATTGTCAACAGTTACCATCGCTTTTGGTCATTCGTCTTGGGTGGCGGATCGATTATTTTAGGAGTGATCTTTGCGGTGTTTATGAAAGGTAGCTAATTGACTTTTTAGGGGCGGACAAGATGTCCACCCCACAAGCCTTTTTTAGACTCAAGTTCAGTAATTAATGCCACAACAATACTTTTTTTTAGACAAAATATATCTATAAGTTCTACAAAAAGATGATTGTTCAGAAAATCTTTATTAACCATCAAAACTTCGTCTTAGTGCTTGAACAGCTGTAAAACCAAACATTCCAGCTACAAAAGACGCTACATTTCTAGCACCGCCAGGAGGAAAATTATTGATAGTAAAAATTAGTATAATACTTGCTGCTACAAGTACTACACCTGACATTACAGCGTTACCTTTATTTTCATTACTTTCCCGATATTTCATAATTATTTCTCTTTTTCTATATTTTAACACTATTTATGACTGTGATTCTGAATCATTTGCTTCAATTTGTTCTTGATTTGTATTTTGTTGTGGTTTAAACTCTTGATTTGTACTTTCAGGTAATTGGTACTTTTGTAAATTTTTAATATATTCATTTTCTGTTCTTAAAATCCCATTTTCTATCTCCAATTTTGCCACTTGTTTTTGGCTTTCTAGTTCTATTTTTAATCTATTTATTTCTATTTTAGAATTATTTTTATCTTCTTCCGATTGCTTTTCTTTCTCTTGCAAAAAATCGATAAATTTTTCATAATATTCAATCAATTCTTCTTTTTTTTGTAGTTCCTCCAATTGACTATTTTGTTTATCTTCATCTTCCTGTTTACTAGTAGCTATGACAACTGCCGTTCCAATTGCAGCCATTCCTGGTTCTGGTTTATCATTATATACAAGATATCCACCATAAACAAAAAGTCCTATAGTAAAGAAATTCGTAATAATTTTTTTAGCTACATTCCATGTTGATTTTCTTCGCAATTGTGACAAAGGTAGCGTTTGTTGCGTTAGAAGTCCTGGTTTATTTGGTTTTGTCGGCTTATTTGGTGTTGGTGATTGATCTGGAGGTATTATATTGGACACTGAGCAATTTCCTTTCCTCGCAGAGGTGTTACCGGAATTGAATTATAATACAACACTGAGTAAGCGTTAAACCTAGCCTCCACATACGGCTTGGCAGCAGCTGTGTGGACAAAGGATATCACCAAAGCTCATACGATCGCTAACAAAGTTCGAGCAGGCACCGTTTGGGTAAATTGCTACGACGTATTCGACGCTGCTGCACCCTTCGGTGGATTCAAACAGTCCGGAATGGGTCGCGAACTCGGCGAGTATGGCTTGCAGCAATACACTGAAGTTAAGACCGTCACAATCAAATTGTAAAAACGTCCGCTTAACGCTCTTGTGCAAGTTTGGCTTTAGCTTGTTGCCAAAGCGCTTCTAACTCATCCAAAGTGTAATCGGAAAGGGGGCGGTTAGCAAACGCCTCCATTTTTTGTAACCGCTGAATAAATCGCTGATTAGTTCCTTGCAAAGCTTCTGACGGGTCAAAATTATACCATCGCGCAAGTTGAATAATCGAAAATAGTAAATCGCCTAATTCCGCTTGTTGTTCTGCTGGTGTTTCCTGTTCTAAAGCTTGTTCAAATTCCCCTAATTCCTCATGAAACTTTGCCCAGACACCATCAATATTTTCCCACTCAAACCCAGCCGCTGCGGCTTTTTGAGAAATCTTCATTGCCGCTATCATGGGGGGAAGAGTTTTAGCGTAGCGACTGAGTTTAGAACTTAGCTTTTGGTTTTCTGGAGACGTTTCACCTTTTTCTTCAGCTTTGATTTGTTCCCAATTTTGCCGCACTTCATCAACGCTTTCCACCGATACATCAGCAAATACATGGGGATGACGGCGAATTAACTTTTGGGAAATGCCTTGAGCGATTTCTTTCAGGGAAAATTGTTGATATTCGCTAGCGATTTGCGCTTGCAGTACTACTTGTAATAGTAAATCTCCGAGTTCTTCAGCGATCGCATTCTTATCCCCACTTTTAATTGCGTCTACCACTTCATAAGCTTCTTCTATCACATATGGTGTCAACGTTTCGGGAGTTTGCGCCAAATCCCACGGACAACCACCATTTTTGCATCGCAACTTTGCCACCACATCAATTAACTCTTGTAACGCCGCCAAAGTATCATTTGTCATTTTCCCCTTGTCTCCCTTGTCTTCCTTGTCCCCCCTGTCTTCCTCGTCCCCCGACTTGTCGGTTTACGTTTCTTCATTTTCGCACGGGGCAGCAAACCTTGAACCCCTTGCTTTTGGTAACGCTTGTAAGCCGAACCACCCCAATCGCTGAGAGAATGACTCATAGCACCGAGTTCTAGTCCAAAAAATAGTGCTAGGAATTCGCTAGAGTAATTCGTGAGCGATCGCCCGACATTTTCACTCATATCCTGCCAATTCAAAGTTATATTTCCCAGCTTTGCCCCAACCACCAAACCAAAAATTGACAAGATAAACAGCAAAGTCGTTAAATAAAGCACCCGCAGCGTTGTCCCAATTATCGGACCGTGAGAGAAAAAAGAACGATGACGTAGACGTTTTTGATAGGGTAGCCAAATCCAACGCAACCAACCCCAGCGCTGAAATTGACGCGAGTAAATATCTAAATCGGGACCGAACATCAACCCACCGAACATAAACCCACCAGCAAGCAATAAAGTCAAGTTGCCGTTGCGAGTTTGCCAGAAGGCGATCGCTACAACAATTGGTAAAGCCCATAAAGTAATGCGATCGTGCGTCCGTCCAGAGGGCATAGGGATTTTGGATTTGGGATAAGAAAATCTGCAAAATATTTCTCAAAAATAGTAGCGCGATTTGGAATAGTTTGCTATAGTATGTAAATGTGAGTGAAAACGGGCGGTTAGCTCAGTTGGTAGAGCGCCTGCCTTACAAGCAGGACGTCATCAGTTCGAGTCTGGTACTGCCCATTCACGAAAAGCCGCCAAATGGCGGCTTTTTTATTGGAAACATAATCTTGTTGCTGCGATTTGGGATAATATTAATATCCTGAATCACCCTAAATCACCCTAAATCACACTGTAATTTTAGCTCAGATTTAGTGCAGTGAAATTGACAATTGAGATTATCAACGACAGGCTTAAGGCAGCGAAAATTGGGGTACGAGTTGAAGCTAGGGGCGATCGCTTATCCCTTCGAGCCACGCTACCACCCAAGCCGGGAAGCGCCAAAATTAAACCATATCAGCAATATCTTGCCTTGGGAATTTACGCCAATCCTGCGGGACTGCAACGCGCAGAAGCAGAAGCCAAGATTGTTGGTGGATTGTTGGCACGGGGGGAGTTTGATTGGAGTCGGTATCTTGTTTCGGAGCAGGAAATGGGGAGTGGGGATTGGGGGCAGTGGATAGAAAAGCTACGTCAGAACTACTTTGCCCAAAAAGGTGACACACCCAACACGCAATTTACTTGGAAGAACGACTACGAGGCAGCCTTTAAAAACTTAAAGGGAGAGGTTGCGATCACTCCATTAATCGCAGCTGCAATTTCCACCCCTGCCAATAGCCGCAGCCGGAAACGGACTTGCGAAAAGTTGCAGTTATTGGCTGAACTTGCTGGAATAAAAGTAGACCTCAAACCCTACATTGGCAATTACGGTAACTGGCAGACGAAGCCGCGCCAGATACCTACTGACAATCAGATAATTGCAGCGCGATCGCTCTTTCTCAACTCCCCTCCTTGGCTCTGGGTATTTGGGGTGATGAGTACGTATGGATTGCGCGATCATGAGGTGTTTTTTTGTGAAATCTCACCCACCCCACCCCACATCTGCCACGTAAAAGAAGGAAAAACAGGGGAACGAATTTGTTATCCCCTGCATCCTGATTGGGCAGTGGAATGGCGACTTTGGGAAATTAAAAAGCCAAACTGCACAGGAAAAATGTATCGGGATTATGGGCAGCGAGTCAGCCGAACTTTCGCTCGGAAAAACACCCCATTTTTACCATATGACCTCCGGCACGCTTATTGTATTAGGGGGAGCGTTCGGTACAAAGTGCCAGTAGCGACAATGGCATCATGGGCGGGACACAGCCCCGTGGTTCACTACCAAACATATAACCGCTGGATTTCAGAAATTGAACACGCAAAGGTGTTTAATTCGCTCAATCAATCCTAAATGTCCCAAGCACGGATATATGTCTATCCGTGCTTGGGACGGAAAGCCTTTACAAATCTTGAACAGTAGACGAACTGACACCAAGTACGCGCGTGCAAATTCACCTTGAGAGCGATCGCCCTTTGCCCGACTCACAATTTCCACCAAATCGCTCCCCAAATTGATCGCTCATTATTTATTGCCACTTAGCTTAATTTAACAAATCATCAAACAACAGCCTGACTAATCTTGCTCGTTGCTCTTTATCTAATTTTTTCGCTATTTGCAAGACATCTTCTGCCACCTTTGGAGAATAAATCTTTTCTGATTCACCCCCACTGATCTCAGAAAATAATTCTTCTAAGCTCATTCCGGCTGCCGTAGCAATTTTTTCCAGATTTTTGGCAGAAGGCATACCTTGCCCTTTGAGCCAATTTTGCGCTGCACCAAGACTCACGCCCAAATCCATCGCAAACTGGCTCTGCGATCGCTCCCCTTTCGCTTTATTTACTATTTTTGCAAGGCGTTCTCTAGATCCTTCTTCCATCAAAATTTGCCGAATTGCTAACCACATATCATAATGCACCCTCTTGAGGGCTGTTAAACTCCGGACGACACTTTACAAAGCCCTTCAATAATATTATTATTAGTGAAATAGTAGTTACTAACCAATAAAGTAGTGGTAATATCTACGGCAGTAAAGCCAATAAAAAAGTCTTTCGATGCCTCGCCAGGCGTGGCAGACGAACTCGTAGCTGTAGCGCGTGAACTCGGCATTCCCCAATCGGCGGTGATTGTAGTTGCACTGGAAGCCTACTTCCTGGATTACTACCGGAGAAAAGGCGAAAAAAAGCAACACAAAGACCTTATAGCTGCATAAATGCTCTATGGAGGAATCACCCAGCTACAAATTACGGGAGAGATTTATCCCCGAATCCCAACTCAGGGATGCCATTAAAACAATCCTGGCAGAAATGCTTGGGGTAAATAATGTTATTCAGTCGAGCCGACAGTGGTATGACACAGAACTTGCCTACTCTTTATTGGGGCTGAATTCGGTCAAGCAACTCAGGGAGATGGTGCGAAGTGGCACATTGCGAATTGGGCATGAGGTGCGCGATGTGCGATCGCCTGATTCCCTAGTGCCACGCTATCAGTTTCACATTGAAAAATGTGAACAGCAACTTGCTTTACCGCCCGAAAAGCGTGAAGCTCGCCGGACAGAAGTTTCTGGGAAAGAGCGAGCTTCACGGAAGTACGGAAAGATAGCTTAAAACTTGGACAGTGTAAACAGATATCAAGCAATCAATGGAGCAACAGATGGCAATTAACAGCGAGTAGAACCCTAAAACAAAACTAGGTTGCAAACTTCCAATTCGCAACCTAGAAAATTTTTATATACGCAAAGAAAAACCTAAACCCAAACCCTGCATAGCGATCGCTATGTGACAGGAGATTGTCGCCCAGGCTCTTTTAGGTTTTCATTATGCCACAAAATTTCAAGTTTTGGCAACCGAGTACGTATCTACTTAAAAAAAGGGAAATTAAATCATGTATGTATCTACCAATACAAAATTAGATGATGACGAACTGGATAAAAAGCAGCAACTAGAAGATTCCGTAAGGGAAGGAATTGAAGCCGGTAAACGCGGTTTTCAGCAGGCGGCGATCGCACTGCTGAGGATTGACGAACTTGCATTATGGCGGGATGAGGCGAATAGTTTCAACCAGTATCGCGAGAAGTTTAAATCGCTACTGGAGGATATGGACATTACCGACCGACATCTAAACAGACTTATCGCAACTCAGAAATGTGTACAAATGTTAAGACCAATTGGTCTTAACATTACGCAACAAAAGGAAAGTCATTTTAGACCATTGACCCAATTAAAGGAGCCAAAACAAGTGCAACAGGCTTACAAGCGAGCTATTGAAATAGCCGAAACTCAAGGAGAGGAGCCAAAAGCTAAACATTTTGAAGCAGCTGTGGCAGAAATCAAGCCACCCAAAGTGAAGCTCTCAAAACCACCCCGTATCCCAATTGGGGCAGTAGTGGAAGTGCGTAAGCATTTTCCAGATGAAGAAGTAGCGGGGACAGAAGGGATTGTTACGCAGCATCCATCGGCTGACCGCTGCATTGTCCGGTTTGGGGATGAAAGCAGACTCATTCCTGACAACATGCTGGCGGCAGTTGAGGGGACAAAAGAATTTACATCTACAAAACAGGAGGATACATATATGGCGCGATCGCTTGGACTGCGATGTCGAGGCGACAAGGCTTCGCCAACGCGGCTTCAGGTGCTGCCGGATATTGCCCGGAATGAAGGGGTGATGAGCGAGTCAGAACAGTTGGAGATTGAGGTTGCGATCGCGGCTTTCTTACGAGTCCTGCCAAGGCTATCGCATCAGCAAAAAGGAATGGTGTATGAGCAATTAATGAAGGTAGCAGTATGAGTCACACTCTTGAAGCGCAAATACAAGATAATAGTATAAGTAATGCCCCCACGTTGTTACAAGCAACCGGGAGCGTGGCAACCCTAAAGTTACTAGGAGATGCATTCATGATTTTAACTGAAGATGTTCTTCAGCGGTATCGTGCTAATCAAGGTTACGTGTACTTGATTCACGCTGTTGGAACAGATAGATACAAGATTGGGCGTAGTGTAAACCCGCCAGCAAGGCTAGAAACCCTCAAAAAGCAATCACCATACCCGCTACAAATAATTGAGTGTTTCTGGACACCGGATGCGATCGCGGATGAAAAATATTTTCATAATAGAGAGTATTTAGCTCCACATAGAAAGTTTGGTGAATGGTTTGAAGTCAGCAATGAAAGAGATGATACTCTATCTCTAAGCTCGTTTGACGTGCTTGAGCTTGAGTTTACTGGGCATCGCCCAACCTGTAGACAGTACTTAATGCAATCTTTTCAATCAGTTATTGCAGACTCTGGGCTACCTACTGACGGCAATTACTTTAATCAAGCTTATAGCCCTATCCGCCTTTTGTATTTAGGCGTTACCAATATACCTGCACTTGAAAGAATTATCTTCTTTACCTTCAACAAGCTACCTTCAATAGTTGGTAATTGCAGAGACTCGCAAGAGCTTGAAAATACATGTTGGGCAGCTTGTGAAACTGCATCACAACTTATTTTAGGGCAAGAGCTTTTTGATATTGCAGAGTCACTAGTTCGTTACAAGGGCAAATAAAAATGAATATTATTTTGCTCGAAAAGCTTTTGGCTAGACCAATCGCTTTTCATCGGATTTTTGCGACAGTAGCGGGTGGCGCTACCGAAGGACTATTTTTAAGTCAAGCTTATTATTGGTCGTTTCGTACCACTATTGATGGTGAATGGTTTTATAAGACTCAAGAAGAGTGGTATCAGGAGACTGTGCTTACTCGCAGAGAACAAGCAGCGGCAAGGAAGAAATTAATTGCGCTCCATATTCTTGAGGAAAAAAGAGAGGGTATGCCTAGCCAATTGTTTTATAAGGTTAACAAGGAAAAGCTTTATGAGATTATTCTTGGTGAAGACTCAAACCCGCATGGTTACAAGATTGTACAAAATGACAATCTTGTAGATTCAAGATTGTCAGATGTGGCAAACAAGATTGTACAAAGTGACATTCAATCTATATATACAGAGATTACTTCAGAGACTACACCCCCCCTATCCCCCCAAGGGGAAGATGTGTGTAAAAGAAAATTTGGATTTGAAATAAAAGAGAATTTGGAGCTAGTCCCACAACACTCTACTTCGTTGGATAAAAAGCCAGAGGTTACGCAACTAACGAGCGATATTGTCGTGGGGATAATTGTTCCGGCGCCGGCAGAAATACAAAAAACAAAGCCTCTGCCATCTGAGTCGGTTCATCCAATCGCAAAAATGGAATCAAGATTTAATTTAAAACAAACTGTTAGGCAGCAGAGGCGTGAATATTTAGACGCAGTAGCCCACCCATCGTTAGTTTTTTCAGAGAATACACCTTGGCTAGAGCCTAACAGCACTGCCGAAATGCCAATTTTTCATAGACCTTTTGTAGCCTGGGGTGCTGGGTGCATTATGAAATTTGCTTCCACGACACTTGAAAGGGCTAAAGGCAATTTTGAAACTAAGTTAATTAACGATCCTCGAAAAATAGCAATTGAGTGGAGAGCTTACAGTGACGCTCTTGTTCATACGGCTGTAGTTGTTGCAGCCAGAGTTAACAACGGCATAAGTGTTGGTCAAGACGAACTGGACAACCTCGCTAAAAATCAACGCGCATTTACGCTCATCACAGCAGAGTCAACCGAAAGCATAGACCCAAAAATCCTTGTGTCAGCACAGCAAGTCAGCCATGAACCACCGCAACTAGAATCAGCTGCCACCGTCTCAGATGACATTTGGGATACCATAGCTGCCAAAACGCTATGGGAGCAATCGCAGTTTAGCGTACCAATACCAGATGGCGCAGAGAACATTGCTGCATACACCAATACTGCAAAGTCTGAAGATTCTGATTATTTCCGCGCTCTCCACGAAAAACATTTGACTTGCGGCATTCAACCCATAGCGCAGCCTATAAGCAGCTTAGAAGAGGCTAAAGCTCGAATAGATGCTTTGACCCCAAAGATGGGAATGCCATCTGTTAGTGCCGAAGACAAACAGCGCATGAGAGATGAAGAGCGACTAGGGAACAAGCTAGCTTACTGGACTGAATTATTGCAATCGGGGATACCTTCTGTGATTGCAGATGTAACACGTCGAGCTAACGCGCAAGGTTACGAAATTATTGATGGTGAAATTTTTGAGGTTGATTTTTAAATCATGAATCCACTCAGCGATCTTCAGATGGAAATGGCGTGGAGCATCGCTCAGTACGATGTCAAATCCGCTTCTAGATATTGTGTATACGCTATAGCTCTCAACGAGATGAAATGCCCAATTTGTGGCAGCGAATTAATTAAGCGCGGCAGTTTTGCGGATAATTTTCTCTGCCCAAATTCCCGCAGGAGGAAGCATGGGAAATAAGCCAGTAATAAGCGACAACGCACCCACTGCCGTAATCTTATTCGCCGGGGGTGGTGGAATTGAAGCCGGCATGGTTGAAGCGGGTATCCGCCCAGTTGTCGCAGTGGAATGCGATCGCGGAGCGACTCCTTCGGAGTATCGCACTCTTACAAAACTCAGCATTGCGATCGCAGACAATCACGATCGCAACTTCAGCGAATACGGCTGTAAATTAATAAGGCAAACAGTCCAAGAAGTAGCATCTGCGGGGTTCCCAGACTTTCCACACCAAAGAATAGACTACTTACATGCTTCCCCAGTTTGTAGTAACTTTAGTAACGCAAAGCGCGATCGCATAGAATCGCAGTGCGATCGCGATTGTGCGATCGCAGTGGGGAATGCGATCGCACATCTACAACCCAAAAATTTCACATTAGAAAATGTCGTTGGGTATAAAAAGTCTGAAAGTTTCCACATAATATTGGACGTTTTGGAAACAGAGGGTTATCAAGTAGCCTGGGACATTGTAAACATGGC